>PVMK01189326.1_pt2 | contig 77116 bp, 79 predicted proteins | sample 1853481 | NCBI WGS metagenome assembly PVMK01 (sample SAMN08533507, study PRJNA380276) | Marine sediment metagenome, whole genome shotgun sequencing project.
CAATCAGGCCGCTGCTTAAGCTTGCCTTTACCGGAGGGGGCTTTCTGCGAGCACTGTCCGAGTCCCAATTTTTGCGTAGCAAAAATGGTTGAGTTGCGCAGCAGCCCTAAAACGCCAACAAACCTATGGCCGTGCCCAGAGCACTCCCTCCCAGCTGTCAGACCGGATTCGTACCACAAAAACACAAAAACGCCGGCACAATGGCCGGCGTTTCAGTTTTCAGAGCTGGATTTAGCTAAATTCTCGAATCAGCCCGCCAATAGACTCCTTGGCATCACCAAACAGCATCCGCGTGTTGTCCTTGTAGAACAGCGGGTTCTCGATGCCGGCAAAGCCGGAGGCCATGGAGCGTTTGAGGACGAATACCGTGCGGGCGTTGTCCACATTGATTATCGGCATGCCGTAGATCGGGGAGGACTCCTGCTCCCGCGCCGCCGGGTTCACCACGTCGTTGGCACCGATCACAATGGCCACATCCACATTTTCCATGCGCGGATTGATGTCGTCCATCTCCAACAACTGGTCATAGGGCACGTCCGCTTCAGCGAGCAATACATTCATGTGGCCCGGCATACGCCCCGCCACCGGGTGGATGCCGAAGTTGACCTCGGTGCCATTTTCCTCCAGCAGCTCGCACAGCTCCTTGACCACATGCTGGGCCTGCGCCACCGCCATGCCGTAACCGGGAACAATCGCCACATTGCTCGCCGCTTCCAGCACGTAGTAGGCGTCTTCGGCCGAGATGGGCTTGATCTCGCCTTCTACGGCAGTCGCTTCCACCTTGCCGCTGCCAAAGCCACTGAACAACACATTGCCCAGGGACCGGTTCATCGCCTTACACATGATCTGGGTCAGGATGATACCCGAGGCACCCACCAGGGAGCCGGCCACAATCAGGATGTTGTTGTCCACCGCGAAACCCGCGGCACAGGCCGCCAGGCCGGAGTAGGAGTTCAACAGGGAGATCACCACCGGCATGTCGGCGCCGCCGATGGGGATAACCACCATCACGCCAAATACCAGGGACAGGGTAATTACCAGGAACAGCCATGAACCACTCGGTTCCAGGCAGAACATCACCGAGCTGCCCAGGATGCCCAGCACAATCAGGCTGTTGACCACCTGTTGGCCGCTGAACAGAACCGAGCCACTGCCAATTTTTTCACTGAGTTTGCCATAGGCAACCATGCTGCCGGTAAACGTCACGCCACCAATGAGGATGGACAGGATAATCGTCACCAGGGTGAAGGTTTCGGAGGACGGACTCAGTGCCGCCCAGCCCACCAACAGACTGGCCATACCGCCAAAACCGTTGAACAGGGCCACCATTTCCGGCATGGCGGTCATCTGCACCATGCGCGCCGCCGCACCACCGATGGCAGCACCAACCACGAAACCGATGACAATCCACTGGAAGTCGACAATACCCTGGTCCAGCAGGGCCGCGACTACAGCTACCAGCATACCCAGTGCGGAGATCGCGTTGCCGCGTCTGGCGGTGGCCGGAGAACCCAGTTGCTTCAGGCCATAGATAAACAGGGCACCGGATACAATATAGGCAAATTGAATTAGGATATCCATAGCGCCTAGCCCTCCTTCTTCTTGAACATGGCGAGCATGCGGTCGGTAACCAGATAGCCCCCCACTACATTGATGGAAGCCAGGGCTACCGCCGCCGCGCCCAGCCAGTTGGCCAGGTCCTGCTGGCCGTTACCGGCCAGGCTAATGGCGCCCACCACGGTAATACCCGAGATGGCGTTGGCGCCGGACATCAAGGGTGTGTGCAGAGTTGACGGCACCTTGGTGATCAGTTCGAAGCCCAGGAAGATGGACAACATCAGGATAAATGTCAGGAAAACTTCAGCCGGTATCATATTAATCACCCCCTTCCAGAATGTTCTTGATGGTTTCGTTTACCACGTCACCACCGTGGGTGATGATGCAGCCGGGCAGGATGTCGTGTTCAAAATCCACAGCAAACATGTGCTGTTCTTCATGCCAGCTGTCTTCCACCAGATTGAACAGGTTGGAGGAATACATCTGGCTGGCGTCACGGGCCACTTCGCCGGCCAGGTTGCCCTTGCCGATAATGGTGACACCGGACCACTTCACGACCTCATTGGGCACAGAGCCCTCGACGTTGCCGCCGGTTTCAGCGGCCATATCAACAATGACGGAGCCGGGGGCCATACCCTCGATCATGTCCTTGGTGACCAGCACCGGCGGTTTTCGACCGAATACCTGGGCGGTGGTGATCACCACGTCGGATTTGGCGATATGCTCTTTCTGGGCCTGCCGCTGTATGGCCATCTGCTCCGGAGTCAGCTCCTTGGCGTAGCCACCAGCGGTCTCGCCGGTCTCGCCCAAATCGATCTCCAGGAACTTGGCACCCAGGGACTGCACCTGTTCCGCCACCACCGGCCGGGTATCGAAGGCGGTGACCCTGGCGCCCAGGCGCTTGGCGGTGGCGATGGCCTGCAGGCCGGCCACTCCGGCGCCGATAACGAACACGTTGGCGGGCTTGAGGGTGCCCGCCGGGGTCATCATCATGGGGACAATACGCGGCAGGTGGGTCGCCGCCTCGATCACCATCACATAGCCCGCCAGGTTGGCCTGGGAGCTCAGGGCGTCCATCTTCTGGCTGCGCGTGGTACGGGGAATCATCTCCATACTGATAGAGGTCACCCCCTGCTCCTTCAGCGCATTGACCAGTTCATGCTCGTTGAAGGGGTCCAGGTAACTGATATGGATACAGCCACGCTGCATCAGCGCTACCTCATCCAGCTCCGGCTTGCGCAGGCGCAACAGCAGGTCAGCGCTGCTGAACAGCTCATTGCGGTCCTGGGAAATGGTGGCGCCTGCATCGACGTACTCAGAATCAGTGAAGCCGGCACCGGCTCCCAGGCCGGATTCAACAACCAGGCTTGCACCCAGCTTGACAAGTTTTTTAGCGTGATCCGGTATGATCGGCACCCGGTTTTCTCCCGGGTGGGTTTCCTTGGGAATGGCGATGCGCATAGCGGTGTGTACCCCCGTACCTGTTGTATGTTTTGACTGCCAACCTCTCAGGCAGCGGCCGACTTTAGCACAGCTACCACGCCGCTGGAACAATGGCCGCTATTCACTTGCTGAATCCCGACCTGGTGTTACCTGACAGACCACGGCGCGTAATCCCACCAGGGGGGCAACAATTCCCGGTATTGCCGCTCCCGGTAGCGTGGGTCTATAAGTAGCGCTCTGCCCCTGTCCTGCATACGCCGCACTACCCGGCCCAGGGCCTGATCCACTTTCTGCATGCCGGGATAGAGGAAGGCGTATTCGAAACCGGCGCCATAGCGTTGCTGGTACCATGCCTGTAGCTGACGGGTATCACGATTGACCTGCGGCATACCTACACCCACCACCACTACACTACAAAGCTGCTCGCCGGGCAGGTCTATACCCTCGCCGAATACCCCGCCCAAAATACAGAAGGCCACCACATCGCGGCGCTGTGCCAGTAATTGCAGCAGCTGTTCCCGAGCGCGGTCATCCTGCTCCTGTTGTTGAACCCAAACACTACGCGCCAGTGGTACCTGAACCGGGGCCTCCAGTGTTTGCAGGCAGTCCTGCATATACCGATAAGAGGGGAAGTAGACGATGCAGTTCCCCGGTTCCTGTTGTAACCACTGCTGCAACAGCTGAGCCAGACCGGGCATGGAGGCATCTCGCTGCCGGAAGCGGGTATCGACATCAGATGCCAGAAAGACCTGCAACTGCTCCCGACCAAAGGGCGAAGTGGCACGGGTGCACACCGCTTCTTCCCCCAGGCCCAGTGACGAACGGGTCCAGGGCAGCGGGGACAGGGTCGCGGAAAAAGCGATCAGAGAATGGCTGCGCCGCTGACGCTCGGCCAGCAAACGGGCCGGATCCAGGCAGTTGAGCGTAACGCAAAGGCTTTGCCGGCCGCCGCCGCGGCTCAACTCCAGGCGATAATCATCCCCCCACTGCTCCGCCACACGCAGGAATTGCAGCACATCGAAAAAAAAGTCCATCAACCCCGGCGCTCGCTGCAGGAAGGCGGGTTCCTGCACCAGCTGCTCCGAGGTGGCTGCGGTGAATTCCCGCAGCACGCGTATCAGGTCCTCGGGTAATATCTCCCTGCTGTCGAACTCCGCCTCCTGCCACTGCTCTTTCTGCAGTGCCAGTAACAAGCGATTGACCCTGGCCAGGCATTTGGCCAACACAGGGTCCGCCAGGGCCCTGGCCGCCATCAGGCCGGCCTTGGTCAACCTGGCGCTGTACATACCCCGCGCTCTGCCCGGTAAATTGTGGGCTTCATCCAGCAACACGGTCCAGCGCCTGGCATCCGCCACCATGACACTGCCCAGTGTGGCGGTCAGGCTGTATACATAGTGCAGGTCGGCTATCACCACATCAACCCAGGGCAGCAGGTCCAGCGCCAACTGATAGGGGCAAACCTCGAAATCCTGCGCCAGCGACTCGATATCCTGGCGGCGCAGGGCCGGTGCGTTTATGGCTGCCTGTAATGCGTCTGGCAGCTTGTCGTAGTAATTACGGGCATAGGGGCAATCGTCACCGTGGCAGGCACGGCCGGGTGACAGGCAGATCTTGTCCCTGGCGGTAAGGCTGAGGGCGGAACCCAGATACCCCGCCTCGCTAAATCGAAGCAGGGTTTCTTCCGCAGTGCGGCGCCCCACTGTTTTCGAAGTGACGAACACCACCGCGTCGTGTTTATCCGTGGCCAGGGCCTTGAGCGCTGGAAAAAGCACGGCCGCGGTCTTGCCAATGCCGGTGGGCGCTTCCAGTAATAACTGGCCACCCTGGTCGATACATTTATAGGTCAGCTCCGCGAGTTCGCGCTGGCCCCGGCGGAAGTCCCCGTGGGGAAAGTCCAGTGTCGCCAGACTGAGATCACGCCCGCGTTTAAGCTGGGCCAGTACGCGCAGCCAGCTGGAAAATTGCGCCAGGGTGGCGGCGAGGAAGGCCGCCAGCTCGGTCCGGGTACAGGACTCGGTGAGGCTGTACTCCTCGTCGCTGTCGATATTAAACCAGGTCAAGCGGACTTCCAGCGCAGCCACATCCTCCTGTGCGGCGATAATCGCCGCATACAGGCGGCCCTGCGCCATGTGCAGTTGCGTCACCGCCTCAGGTATCGACGCAGGGGGCACACGACAGGTCTTGATTTCTTCGACCAGGGCCTGCTGTGGGTCGTAGCCATCGGCCCGACCGCGTAATGTCAGTTGCAGATCCGACTCAATATGGCACAGCTCAACTGCGTATTCACTGCAGTAGGTCGCCGGCCTGCGTGAGTACAGGCGCTGGTGTCCGGCCACCCCCTGCTCACCGGTCGGTGACGGGGTGAAACGGTGATCTATATCCCCGCTTCTGTGGCAGAATCTTGCCAGGTCGGTAACGGCTATGGTCAGTTCAGTCAGCACGCAGCTCTTCCCGCCACTCTACCCGGGCCACCTGTGCTGGAATCCCCTGCCTGTCAAAATATCGCAACCAGCGTTTCTGGCTGTCCTGCAATGCATCCCCCGGACCCTTGACCTCTATCAGACAGTAATCGCCCGCACGCTCTCCCAGGGCGATAAGGTCGGGAAAGCCCCGGCGATTCTCCCCCGGGTCGAACAGCATACGCTCCCAAATGGCCAGCAGATGACCGGCGGGGATGATGCGGGCCGCCGCGTCTACAATGCCGGCATCGATGCGCCGCCAGTCGACCCAGCGACACTGCAGCGGAGTGTATTGCCGGTAGGCCTGACGCAACAACCGGGCGAGGTCGCTCTCACGCAATTGTACCAACCTGGCCTGCAGTGGCTCCCGCCGACGCTGCGCGAACTCCGGGCCATACATATCGGCGGGCACACTCTGGTAGGGGTGGTGGAAAGCACCCGGAACCGGCGCGAAAATCTGCTCCCAGAATGCCAGGCCGAACAGGGCGTTCATCAGCTTGTTTTCCACATAGTGCACAGACTTCCAGTCTGTCGCCAGGTGGGCGGCAGTTTGCAGTTCCACCGGGCCGGTGCCCCTGGGCAACTCCAACCGCAGTTCGGGAAAGACGTCGCGCCGCCGAGGCAGGCGAGTGCCATCCAGCTTGCGCCGCACCCTGGGCAAGATTCGCCCGGCGGACTCTTTTTCATCCTCACACCAGGGATTTGCCAGGATATCCTGGCACATGGCAACCGCTCCGGCCCAATCGCCGCGCCGCTCCAGGACGCGAGCGCGCCGCTCCCGCGCCGGATGGCGCCGGCTCATGCCATAGAGGGCCAGCGCGACATTCAGCTCCCCCAGTCGCTCCAGATCGCGCGCCAGTGCATTACACAGGCGATACCAGCGATTTTCACTCGAAGGGTATACGATATCGGTAGACCGGATGTCATCGGCCAGGGCAAGCAGACCATCCAAATCGCCTGCGTCACACAACTCGACCCTGGTGTCGCTAAACGCCGCGCATACCAGGTACTCGTCCAGCGCCTGGCGCTGGGGAAACAGGCGATAGTCGGGATCAAGCGGGTACGGGTAATACGTGGCGAGCCCGAGATCACTCAGCACAAACTCTGTCAGGCTCTGGTGCCTGTTGCCGAAAAACAGCAGCTGCAGCAGTTGCACATGCTCCAACCCCAGCGGCGCGACTACCCTTTCCACCGCTGGAATATCGCACTGCTGCAACAGCTGGGACGCATCCAGGGATAGAGCATCAATGGCGGTCAACAGGGAGGGTTTGTCCCGAAACTTGCCATTTTCCAGGTGGCGGGAAAAGGCCTGCTGCAATTCCAGCCGGGTGTAAAGTTTGCCGATTTCCTGTAGCGACAGAGCCTCACAGCATACTGCCATGCCCTGCTCTATCAGGGCGTCCATTACCGGTGCCAACGGGCCCAGCTCTGTATAGACCAGCCTGCTTTCGCGGAACCAGGGACCCACTCGCGACACCAGTCTTACGTAGAGGCATTGTGCTTTGAAATCCAGGGCGCGAAAGCGCCGCAGGAATAAGAGCTCGCCGGGGGCTAGCAGATCGGCATATTGCGTCTCAACTGTACCGCACAGGCGCAGAAAATTATCCCGGTAGTAGTGGGGCTTCAGCTCTTTGTTGTCAGGGTCTGCCATCGCCGGGCCAATGTTACGTGATAGCCGCTGGGATGTCAGAATGACCTATAGAGGAATGGTACCGACATAAGACAATAATGCATACGTCCCGCTTGTCTTGTGTCGTGAGTCATAAGCCGATTACTGACTGTACCCGGCCACATATTTAAGGCACTCTGGCAAACTTAAGCGCCATGTAGATAACAAGAGCAACCAGACTTGAGCAGCACCCAGCACCAAAACCCGGAGCTGACCCTGGGACTGGCCCTTACCCCGATCATCTTTTTGATCTCGTTACTGGCCTGTTCCGTTTACCTGTTCGGCGCCGATTCATCCTACGGCGCCAACCAGATCGCACTGGTGCTGGCCACTTGCGTCGCCGCCCTGGTAGGCCGCCGCGTTGGCATCCCCTGGTTAACCGCGCAGGAGGGTATCATCGACGGTATCCGCGTAGGATTGGGGCCAACCCTGATATTGCTTGCGGTAGGTATGCTGATCGGCACCTGGATCCTGTGTGGCACGGTGCCCGCCATGATCTACTACGGGGTACAGGTACTCAACCCCGGCATCTTCTACGCCGCCAGCGCCGCCATCTGCGCCATCGTCGCCATCAGTATCGGCAGCTCCTGGACGGTCGCCGGCACCCTGGGCATCGGCCTGATGGGTATATCCGGCAGTTTCGACCTGTCCCCGGCCATCACCGCCGGCGCGATCATCTCCGGCGCCTATTTTGGTGACAAGTTGTCCCCCATGTCCGACACCACCAACCTGGCATCGGCAGCCACCGGCGTAGACCTGTTCGACCACATTCGCCATATGCTGTGGACCACCATACCGAGCTTCGCCATCGCCCTGGTCATTTTCGCATATATCGGTACCTCCGATGGCACCACGCCTCAGGAAATTGAGGCCTTGCAGCAATCCCTCACCACCGAGTTCAATATCGGCCCGCACTTGCTCCTGCCCCTGGGGCTGATGCTGGTTCTGGTCTACAAGCGTTTTCCGGCGTATCCCTCCATCGTTATCAGCGCCCTCACCGGCGCCGTGTTCGCCTTGTTGTTCCAGCCCGAGAGCGTGATCAAACTGGCCGGTGGCGGCGAGGAGCTGAACAGCTTTTTCGCCCTGTTCAAGGGCACATGGATCAGCCTGTTTGACGGCTACTCCTCCGACAGCGGCAACGACTTCCTCGATGCCCTGCTCAGCAAGGGCGGCATGAGCAGCATGCTGAATACCGTCTGGCTGATTATCTGCGCCCTGGGGCTGGGCGGCGTACTGGAGCGTACCGGCATCCTCAACTACATGCTGCAGCTCGCACTGAAGGGTGTGAAGAGCACCGGCTCCCTGATTACCACCACCGTGTTGACCTGCATTGCCACCAATGTGCTCGCCGCAGACCAGTTCATCGCCGTCGCCCTGCCCGGTCGTATGTATAAAGACGAGTTCGAGCGCCGCGGCCTGTCCCGATTGAACCTGTCCCGCACCCTGGAAGACTCCGCCACCCTCACCTCCGCGCTGATTCCCTGGAACACCTGCGGCGCCTATATGTCCGCGACCCTGGGCGTCGCCACCATCAGCTATGCCCCATTCGCATTCTTCAACCTGTTCTGCCCAGTTATCGCTATTATCTACGGCTTCGCGAATGTCGCCCTGAAGCCCGTGGAAGCCGATGCAGACAACGCACTCACCGGGCAGGCATGACGGATCTTGATCAGCTCTGGGATTACCCCAACCCCCATATCCTGCACACACAGGTCACCGCCGGTGATATAGACGGCCTCAACCACACCAACAACGCGGTCTACGTGCAGTGGTGTGAGCAGTCAGCCTGGTCCCACTCAATCGCCCTGGGGCTGGATCTGCAGCGCTACCGGGACCTGGATCGCGCCATGGCCGTCATCCACAGCTAGTACGACTACCTGCGAGCCTCGCGCGAGGGCGAACAAATCGCAGTCGCCACCTGGATCGTGGACTGGGACAGGAAACTGTCCATGACCAGGCATTTTCAGGTGATCCGCGTCGATGATGGGGTCACCCTGCTGCGCGGAAATGTGCGCTTTGTGTGCATCGAATTGAGCACTGGCAAGCCACGACGACTGCCGAAGGAATTTATAAGCGGCTACGGATCAGTAGTGTTAAGTGAACACAGCCAGATGGCAGGCGGGTAGCCAGGGGCCTCGCTAGCTCCGCTCCCAATCGAAGGCCAGAACTTCCCGAATATCCGTTACCCCGGTCACCAACATCAACAGGCGATCAACCCCCAGAGCGACCCCGCTACAACTGGGCAAGCCGTGAGACATGGCCGCCAACAAGCGCTCATCCAGCGGCCTCTCAGACAGCCCATATTCCCGGCGCCGTATATTGTCCTGCTCAAACCGCCGCCGCTGCTCGTCCGCATCAGTGAGTTCGAAATAACCATTGGCCAGCTCCATGCCGTCCACATACAGCTCAAAACGCTGCCCGACAATGACATCATCCGCCGGGACAAGACGGGACAGCGCCGCCTGGGAGGCCGGGTAGTCATAGACAAAGCACATTCCCAGGGCGGCCAGTTGCGGTTCAATCAAGTGGCTCATCAGCAAATCCAGCCACAAATCCCGATCGCCAGAAAGCGTACCGGGATCCAGTTGTTCACGGGCTACAGCTTGCAATTGGTCAACAGAAGCGGTGAAAGGGTCTATCGCCAGCATATCCAGGAACAGCTGGCGGTAACTGCGCTTGTGTAGCGGCCGCTCACCCAGGCAGAGGCGCACCAGGTCAGCCACCTCATCCATTAGCTGGTGATGCCCATAACCCGGGCGATACCATTCCAGCAGAGTGAATTCCGGGTTGTGGCGGGCACCGGATTCGCCGTCGCGAAAGGCTTTGCCAATCTGGAAAACAGGTTCACCGCTGGCGGCCAGCAGGCGCTTCATTGCGTATTCAGGGGACGTCTGCAGGTATCGGCTCTGGCACAGGGAGACACCCTGCTCAACCATTAACGGCTCTATCGCCGGATCGGTGACGCCACTACTGCACAGCAATGGCGTCTCGACTTCAAGGATACCGCGCTCGGAAAAAAACTCGCGAAGCCTGGACAGCAGGGCCGCTCGCGCCCGGATCCGCCCTATGCCTGCGGCCGGCTGCCAGTTCACGCCTGTGTCAGGACTTGCTGGCGCGACCCTGGTATTCGCCGGTGCGCGTATCAACCCGGATCACTTCACCCTGACTGAGAAACAGCGGTACCTTCACCACAGCTCCAGTACTCAGGGTGGCAGGCTTGGTGCCGCCACTGGCGGTATCGCCCTTGAGGCCGGGATCGGTCTCGACAACTTCCAGTTCGACAAAATTTGGCGGCGCGACGGACAGCGGGGCGCCGTTGTAGAGCGTGACTTCACACTTGTCCTGCTCTTTCAGCCACAAGCGCGCATCGCCTACAGCCTTGGCGTCAGCCTGGTGCTGCTCGAAAGTGTCGGGCTCCATGAAATGCCAGAACTCGCCATCGGTATACAGATACTCCATGGTGCGGTCCATAACGTCCGCCCCCTCCAGCGTCTCCCCCGATTTGAAGGTGCGTTCCCACTGCCGCCCGGTCTTCAGGTTACGCAGTTTCACCCGGTTGAAAGCCTGACCCTTGCCTGGCTTCACGAACTCGTTATCAAGAATGCTACAGGGATCGCCGTCCAGCATGACTTTCAGGCCCGAGCGAAATTCGTTGGTGGAGTGGTTCGCCATAATGCTCTCGTTCAGTTACTTACAAAAGGGCGCTAATGATACCCCAGTGTACCTCGTCACTCCTACTGCTAGATTAAGCGCACCGTCCAATGGCAGATGCGGGATTATTGCAGTGGCGACCCCTGTTGTATTTAGGATATTCTAACCCCTGGAGGTCACTGAACAGCAATAAGATCACGGGCTTGGGACATATGGTTAGCAACGCACCGATCAAACTGAAAATACCCCGCCAGGACCTGCAGGATTTTCCCCTGTTCCAGCTGAACGTCGAAGCAGCACAGGCCTGGGCCAGAAGTCTGCCCGTCACCAATACGCGCTCGGTAGCACAACAGCTGCGCCAGGCCATAGCCGACCTAAACCGCGTAAGGCTCGCACCTGAAACTCGCTACAATATTATGGAAGTATTACAGCCCAACCTCCACGTGGCGTTTTCCAATCTGACCAAACGATTCCTCAACCAGCCTCTGGTCATGCCACAGGAGCCACAACAGATGGCAGAGCTGGCGAGGAGCCTGTACGGCATGGTGACCACAGCGTATTCTATTGTTGCCATTGAGGCTATCCAGCAGCACGACTCCGTTCGCGGGGTCAACCCTGCGCGCCTGGCCTGTGAAGCAATCCAGCGAGCCCTGACTTTTGCCGGGCGCAAAACCCTGCAAACCTTCCAGTTATTCAACTCTGTAGAGCCGCATGGCTGGCTGACACTGCACCAGCTTTATGCCCTTGCCGACAGCCAACGCCTGGTGGATCTCCCCGTCGCCGACCCGCGCTCCGGTGGTGACACCATCAAAGCGACATATCTGCAAGCGCTTCTGTTGGCTTGTTGCAAACCCAACCAGCTGAGCCAGGGCGATATGGCGGCATTGTACCGGGGGCTGAAGGAGTGGAGTATGCTGGCTGTCGTGACGCGTCCCCAATCAGGTAAAGGCTTGTTTCTGGTGGATATTGACAGCGATCAACCCCCACTATACAGCTCTCTCTTTACGGAAACATTGGGCGCCCAGTTTCGCTATATAGATACCGCGCCACTGGTTGCACATCTGGAAAAAATAAAGCTCAATGATGGTGAGCGCGGTATCAACTTCGACCTGGATAACCGCATACCCGCCAACCTGCTGGCCCACCTGATCGAGTCGCTGGGTAGCATGAGCCTGCGCAGCTTCAACCGAACCAACTCGGACACGCCTCTATCGGTTAGTGTCGGGCTGAGCAGCAGTCACTACCATGTGGCCGGGGAGCGGCAGTTCGAGCAATTATTATACGGTAATGATTACATACCACCGGCCTCGGAGCGGGTGCCAACCAACCCGTTTCTCCTTCCCCAGGAAAAAGGCGACATGTGGCAGCAGGCGAATCCCGAGGAAGATTATTCCAGGGACGGGGAAACCGCCGAAGAGGCGATTGTAGAAGAAATAGAGCACAAGATTGAACTGGATAAAAACACCCGGTCCGAGTTGTTATCCGAAGAGGGCTGGCAGCTGCCACCGGAGGTGCGCTATCCCATCTACAATGTACGCCTGGCCAACGCCAGCCCCGGAGGGTACTGCCTCGAATGGGCGACCGAGTTGCCCGGCGACATCAGGGCGGGTGACATCGTCAGCCTGAAAGAAGAACACAACAGGGATTGGGTCATTGCCGCCATCCGTTGGATGAGCCATCTGGAAAATGCCAGTACCCTGATCGGCCTGGAGCTCCTGAGCCCCAGGGCAATGCCCTACGGCGCACGCATTCACCAGAAAACCGGTGATAAGAGTGCCCCTATGCGGGTGCTACTGTTACCCGAAATTAAACTGGTCGGTCAGCCGCACACCCTGATCACTCCCAGGGTGGGGTTCAGGGAGCGCCAGAAAATTTCCCTGATCAGTGCCGGGGAGGAATACTCCATACAGCTATTGCGGCAGATAGCCGCGACCGGCAGTTACGCCCAGTTTGATTTCCGCTATATCAAGGAATTGGGAGATGTGTTGGCGGAGGACAAAGCCGGGCACCTGGGGTCATACGAGTCCATGTGGAACAACATCTAGCTCGCACTCGGCTGGGCTCCTTCAACAGGCTGCTGCAGTATTAGATAACAGAGTGTGGCTCAGGTCTGATTCTGATCCTTGTCGGAAAAACCCAGCAGATAGAGGATGGCATCCAGCCCCAGGGTGGATATCGACTGTTCCGCTGATTTTTTCACCAGCGGCTTTGCCCTGAAGGCGATGCCCAGACCGGCAATACTTAGCATCGGCAGGTCGTTGGCACCGTCACCCACAGCGATCACCTGCTGCAAATCTATGCCCTCTTCCAGCGCCAACTGGCGCAACAGCTCCGCTTTGCGAGCACCGTCAACAATAGTCCCCTTGATATTGCCAGTTACCTCGCCGTTGGCAATATCCAGCTCGTTGGCGAAGACGTAATCGATACCCAACCTGGCCTGCAGGTGTCGCGCAAAGTAGGTAAAGCCCCCGGAGAGTATCGCGGTCTTGTAGCCCAATGTTCGCAGAGTGGAAATCAGGTGCTCCGCACCCTCGGTAATTTTTAACTCACTGGCCACCCGTTGCAGCGCCCCCTCGTCCAAACCCGCAAGCAGCGCCACCCTGGCTCGGAAACTCTCACTGAAGTCGATTTCACCGCGCATGGCGCGCTCGGTGATCGCTGCCACCTGCACGCCGACTCCCGCCAGTGTGGCCAATTCGTCAATAACTTCGGCCTCGATCAGGGTTGAGTCCATATCGAAGGCCACCAGGCGCCGGTTGCGCCGGTACATATTGTCCTGCTGGAACGCCAGATCGACTTCCAGGGCGCCGGCGACCTCCAGCAAATCCCTGCGAAAAGCGGCCGAGTCCTGCAGTGGGCCACGCACAGAAAACTCTACACAGGCCTTACTGAGAGCAGGCAGCTCGCCCAGGGGGATGCGTCCCGACAGCCGATTGATACTGTCAATATTGAGTCCGTGGCTGGATACCACCGCGGTAACCCGCGCGAGTTGATCGGCGGTGATTTTACGCGCCAGCAGAGTGATGATATACCGCGCCCGACCCTGGCCTTCCAACCAGTGGCCATAACTGTCGGGGGTAACCGGGTTGATACGAACCCGCATGCCTCGTTGCTGGGCGTAAGATCTCACCGCCTCAGAAACCAAAGCCTGACCACTATCCCCCGGCACCTCCACCAGCACCCCCATGGACAAAGTGGCATGTATCACCGCCTGACCAATATCCAGGACATTGACCGAGTGCTCTGCCAGGATTACCGTGATTCCCGCAGTCAGCCCGGGCTGGTCTTCGCCGGAAATAGTTATCAGCAATATGTCGTTCACGGCACGGGCCCCGGAATTATCGAATCAGCTATTTTACCCGCTCATAACAAGAGCTGGGAAGCGGGCTTTTTGGTTTGGGCCCTGACCTTCGCAGGGAATTTTCCTCCACCGGGCCAAACAAAGGGGTCAATTGCCCGCAGGAGTGGTTTATACTGCCCCGGTCGCAACACGGTAAGTCATCCCCCCCCGCGTGAAAAGCCGCATTGAAAACACTGGCCTTGGCCAACAACTGGCACTCGTCACAGCGGGCCTGTGCCTGTTGGTCAGTCTGGCCCTGGTAACATTGGGTGCGATCTCCAGTCGCCATATGCAGCACCAACAACAGGAAGAATATGGCACCGCACTCGCTCACCAACTCGCCCGGCGTATCAGTACTGCACTGGAAAGTGGCGATTTATTGAGTGTATCTGCATCCCTGCAGCGCTTTGTTGCAACATCCACCGCCGAGCAGGTCGCTATTTTCGACGTGGAGGGCAAAGCCCTGGGCCAGGCGGGAGAGGTCACAGGCCAGTACCTGAACCAGTATCACGCAGCCGTACGCATCGGGTCGGATATTGCAGGACAGGTAGTGATCACCATCAGCACCGACCAAGCCCGGGCCGCACATTTACGTTTTATCCTGAGCCTGCTGGGCCTGGCGGTACTGCTGAGCCTTGCCGTATACGGCGGCAGCCGCCGTCTCGGTCAGCGCCTGGGCAATCGACTGACCGACATGGCCAGGGTGATAGCGCTGGATGAAGAGGAACCAACAAGCAGAGCCGGCAATGAAGTTGCTTTACTGGCCAAAAAAATCGACGCCCTGCCCATGGACCTGCTGCGCACCCGCAGTGATGCCAGCCCCCAGGACGAGAACTACCGCACAACTGCGGTACTGTACCTGCACCTCACCAGCCTCATGGATTACGTGGACACCCTGGACGACCAGGCCCTGCACCGCTATACGAATCGCCTGCACCAGGTGACCTACGCCGCTGCCGGGTTTTACGCCGGGGAATTACAGGTCTCCCGGCAGTTCGGCCTGGCAATCTATTTCAGTGGACATAATAGCGCGGGCAGTGCCGCGTTCCGCGCTGCATCCTGCGCCTGGTTGGTGCGGGCTGTGAGTCGCGAGCTGGAACAGAAAATGCCCCTGTCCATGTCCATCGCCATGGCGATAACCCAGAGTGAGTTGGGCGTGGGGGATGGCAACGACATCTATCCCGGGCTCTATATGCAGCACACCCTGGACGAATTGCAGGCCATCTGCGCCAGCAAGCCCCCCAAAATTTTATTATCTCCCGACGTCTGTGAAGACGTGGATATTTCAGGCCGCCTGCAAACGCAGCTGACCGAAGTCAGGGACTACGCCATGATCGAGGAATTCGCCGGCCCCTACCAGGATTTACTGGAACGGCAATTGCGACTTATCCTGAAGAGACTAACCGACCCGGGCAGAGCTTAGGAGCCTGTCCTGGTGTCAATTATTCCACCAGCATACTATCGACTTTCTGGAAGCCCCGGGGCAGTTTGTTGCCGCGGCGGCCTCGCTCTCCCCGGTAGTGCTCCAGTTCGGAGAATTTCAAGTTGAGGTGGCGTTTACCCGCATAGACCACCAGGCTATCGGTCTCGGTCAGGACCTGCACCGCCACCACAAACTCTTCGCGGCTTTGCACCCGGGCACCCGCAATACTGATAATCTTGTTGCCCTTACCCCGCGACAACTGCGGCAGGTCGGCCAGCGGGAACACCAGCAAGCGCCCCTCATTGGAGACGGCCGCGACCCAGGAACCCTCGACTGCGTTTATCACCGCCGGTTGCAGCACCTGCCCGCCCTTGGGCAGGCTAATCGCCGCCTTGCCCGCGCGGTTCTTGCTCTGCAGATCACCCAGTTTGGCCACGAAACCATAGCCGGCGTCACTGACCAACAGATAAAGCCGCTCCTGCTCGCCCATCATCATGCCTTCGAAGGTAGCCCCGGAAGGCGGGTTGATACGCCCGGTCACCGGCTCACCCTGGCCCCGCGCAGAGGGCAGGTTGTGCGAGGAGACCGTATAGGCTCGCCCCGTTGAATCCAGTATTACCGCGGGCTGGTTACTGCGCCCACGCACAGCCATTTTGAAACCGTCTCCGGACTTGTAACTGAGACTGGTCGGGCTCAATGTCGTGTCCCTTGGCCGCTCGAATCCAGCCCTTTTCCGACATAACGACGGTGATCGGGTCAGCGCTCATCAACTCCAGCTCACTGAAACGCCTTGGCCTCATCTCGCACGCACCAGTGGCGATCGGCGCTCGTCACCGAATTTTTCAGCCACCGCCAACAACTCTTTCTTGATCAGGGTCTTTGATCCGCGCGGCGCTGCCCAGGGTTTTTTGCAGCTGATCGCGCTCCTGCGTCAGCTCATCCTGTTCATCCTGTTCGCCGCGGATGTCATCTCTTCAAGTTTAGCCAGGTTGCGCAACTTCAGATCGAGGACGGCTTCCGCCTGGATATCGGTAATCCCGAAGCGCGCCATCAGGGCCGGCTTTGGTTTGTCCTCGGTGCGGATTATATGGATCACTTCATCGATGTTGAGGAAGGCCACCAGGTAGCCGTCGAGGATGTGCAAGCGCTTGAGCACACGCTCCAACCGGTACTCCAGTCGCCGCCGCACTGTTTCAGTACGAAATTTCAACCACTCCTTGAGGATACGAACCAGGCCCTTGACCCCCGGGCGCCCGTCGATACCGATCATATTGAGGTTTATCCGGTAGCTGCGCTCCAGGTCGGTGCTGGCGAACAAATGGCTCATCACTGCCGTCCAGGTCCACCCGGTTGGAGCGCGGCACTATCACCAGGCGGGTGGGGTTTTCGTGATCCGACTCGTCCCGCAGATCCGCCACCATGGGCAATTTTCTTGGCCTGCATCTGCTGCGCAATCTGCTCCAGCACCTTTGGAGCCCGACACCTGGTGTGGCAGGGCGTTGATCACCACGTCACCGCCCTCCTTTCTCCCAGACCGCGCGCATGCGCAGGGCGCCACGGCCGCTTTCGTACATGGCGAGAATATCTTCCCGGGGGGTAATGATTTCGGCCTCGGTGGGAAAATCAGGGCGCCTGCACGTGCTCACACAGCTCCGCCACCGTGGACTTGGGCGCCTCCAACAGCCGGATAGTCGCCGACTACCACCTCCCGCAGGTTATGCGGGGGGACATCTGTGGCCATGCCCACGGCGATTCCCGTGGTGCCGTTCAGCAATATATTGGGAACCTGGGCCGGGCAACACAGTCGGCTCATTCATGGTGCCGTCGAAGTTAGGGCGTCCAGTCCACCGTGCCCTGGCCCAGCTCGCGCAGTAATACATCCGCATAGGCGGTGAGGCGCGACTCCGTGTAGCGCATGGCGGCGAAGGATTTTGGGGTCATCCGCGGGAGCCCCAGTTGCCCTGGCCGTCCACCAACGGATAGCGGTAGCTGAAATCCTGGGCCATCAGGACCATGGCCTCATAGGCGGCGCTGTCGCCATGGGGATGAAATTTGCCTATCACATCGCCGACGGTGCGGGCGGATTTCTTGAACTTGGCGGAGGACTTCAAGCCCAGCTCACTCATGGCGTAGACGATTCGTCGCTGCACCGGCTTCAGGCCATCGCCCACATGTGGCAGGGCCCGGTCCAGAATGACGTACATGGAGTAATCCAGGTACGCCCTCTCAGTGTAAAGCTTGAGCGACACCTGTTCGATGCCGTCATTATCGATTTGGGGAATATCAGACATTAAAGGCTGGCCTGTGGGTTGTGATCGAGATGCCTCAATTCACGTCGATAGTGCCGTGCAACCCCACCAACTGCCCGTTCAAATTGACGATAGAGTTCGCCATATCGATCAGCAGGCTGTGGATGGTCGCCGGATTGCTCTTGATCAGCTCGGTGAATTGCTCCTTGGGAACCTTCACCACCGAACAGGTGGTTTTTGCCTTTACCGTGGCGCTGCGGTCCGCATGGGTCAAGGCGGCCATGGCGCCGAATATTTCATCCTCGCCAATGCGACCGACGGTGACGTCATCCACCAGTACCTCGGCGACACCGGAGGACATATTGAACACAAAATCTGCCCTGTCTCCCTGGCGAATGATGATGTCTCCGGGTTCATATATCTCGAATCCGGGAGTCGTCGGAGTGTCATCAAGGATGTTGGCCGCGGTAAGACGCAACATTAATCCGCTATAGGTAATCAGCAGGCGGGTCCACAGTTTGGTGGCGGCAGGTTCGGCAAAAACCCGGTGCATGAAATCCAGGGCGGGATAAGCGTGCAAGCGGGCGCCTGCCTCACTGCCATAGAAGACTGAAATCTCCCTGTCCGTAGTACCGGCGATATCCGGCAGCAGGATATCACCCTCTTCCAGCGTATATAGGGCTTTGCCCTGATAGCGGGCGGTGAGGGAGCCACTGTCCACCACATAAAACTGGCTGCCGTCGAAACCACGGAAATTACCCTGCACCGTGACATCCACATCGAGCGGCATGCCAGGCATTCCCACCACGTCAAGCAACGCGCTGATCAGCTTTCTGTACTGTTGGTTCAGGATAGTAAAATCCTGCGCGAGTTCAGCATTCGCCAACATCGGCAAAAACCCCTGTCTGGTATTGGAACGGAGCACTGTGGCTCCGCCCGCTGCGTCCCGCTTGTCGTTATCACTGCTTGCTTGTCGACCGCTGTCATAGCCTGTGACTAATGCCTGTCGACAGCCGTTTCCAACCTATAGTAGCAACTATTCCGCCAGCGGAGAACGCTGTGGCTAACATTATTGAGGCATCGATGAACTATCAATGGCATACACTGACCTTCGATCAATTGGGCCAGGCACGGCTATATGCCGCCTGCGTCTGCGGCAAGAGGTCTTCGCGGTCGAGCAGCAATCGATTTACCTGGATCTGGATGGCCTGGACCAGCAGGCGATACATATGCTCTGCACCCGGGATGACCAGCTGCTGGCCTACCAGCGCTGCCTGCCCCGGGGCTGAGCTACCCGGAGAGCTCCCTGGGCAGAATCGTTGTCTGCGGCGCGGACGCGCGTAGCCGGCATCTGGGCAAATGAGCTAAATGGTGCTACGCGGCATCAGCCACAACTTACGACAGCACTGGCCGGAGAGCGACATCTCGCATCAGTGCCCAGTGCTATCTGACAGAAATTTTATACAGGGGTCTGGGTTTCGTGACCGATGGCGATGCATACGATGAAGACGGCATCATGCACATACAAATGCTATATCGGGCCGGTTAGATTTCCAGCAGAAAAGTAACCGGCCCGTCATTGGTGAGGCTGACCTGCATATCGGCAGCAAAAACACCGGCGGCTACACGCGGGTGACGCCCCTGTAGCTGCCCAGCGCGTAATTGTAAAGCTGCTCGGCGTCGGCGGGTGACATGGCCGAGGAAAAGCCCGGCCGCAGGCCCTTGCGGGTATCGGCCGACAGGGTGAACTGGGATACCAGCAAAACGCCGCCACCCACATCCACCACACTGCAGTTCATGCGCCCGGCATCGTCGGAAAATACACGGTAGGCCAGCAGCTTATCCAGCATACGATCCGCTGCGGCCCGGTCGTCGCCCTTATCCAGTCCCAGCAGCACCAGTATGCCCGGCCCTATCTTACCGACACACTCGCCACGAATGTCAACGCGGGCGCAACTGACCCGCTGCAACAGGGCTCGCATATGTCAGGCCTACCCGCTCAGCCTCGGGCCGCCCGGCGGCGCTCGTGTTCCAGTAGCAGTTTCTTGCGCAGGCGTATGCTTTTGGGCGTGACCTCAACCAACTCGTCATCTTCGATAAATTCCAGCGCCTGTTCCAGGGTATGGCGCACCGGCGGCGTGAGGGTGAGCGCCTCATCGGTACCGGAGGCGCGCACATTGGTCAGCTGCTTGCCTTTGGTGGGGTTGACCGTCAAATCGTTACTGCGGCTGTGCAGGCCGATAATCTGCCCTTCGTAAACATCCACGTTGGGCTCGGCAAACAGACGACCGCGATCCTGCAGGTTGAAAAGGGAATAACCCAGGGTTTTACCCTTGACCATGGATACCAGCACGCCATTCATACGGTGCACGATCTGCGCGTTCTTGACCGCCCCGTAGTGGTCAAATACGTGGGTCATGATGCCACCGCCTGAGGTCAGGGTCAGGAACAGGGAGCGAAACCCGATCAGGCCCCGGGCCGGAATAATAAACTCCAGCCGCACTCGACCCTTGCCATCGGGCACCATATTCTGCAGTTCCGCACGACGCAGGCCCAGCTCTTCCATCACCGAACCCTGGTGCTGGTCTTCACAGTCGATCACCAGTTGCTCATAGGGCTCCTGCATCACGCCGTCGACCTCTTTCTGGATCACTTCCGGCCGGGATACGCCCAACTCAAAGCCCTCCCGGCGCATGGTCTCGATCAGCACCGACAGGTGCAGCTCACCGCGGCCGGAGACCTTGAACTTGTCGGGGCTGTCGCCCGGCACCACGCGCAGGGCGACATTGTGAATCAGTTCCCGTTCCAGGCGCTCCTTGATATTGCGCGAGGTAACGTACTTGCCCTCTTTACCCGCAAAAGGCGAGTCGTTTACCTGGAAGGTCATGCTCACAGTGGGCTCATCCACCAACAGGGGCGGCAGCGCCTCAGGCTGCTCCGGGTCACACAGGGTATCGGATATATTCAGGGCATCGATGCCGGTAACACAGACAATATCGCCCGCCTCGGCAGATTCCACATCGACCCGTTCCAGCCCGAGATAACCCATAACCTGCAAAACGCGGCCTTTGCGGATAGCACCCTCCCCATCTACCACTACTACCTGGGTATTCGGGCCCAGCTTGCCCCTGGTGATGCGGCCAACACCGATCACTCCCACGTAGCTACTGTAATCCAGGGCACTGATTTGCATTTGCAAAGGGCCATCGGAATTCACGGCAGGTGCCGGCACCTTATCGATGACAGTCTGAAACAGGGGCTGCATGTCCGTACCCATATGCTCGTGTTCCAGGCCGGCGATACCCTGAATGGCCGATGTATAGATGATCGGAAAATCCAGTTGTTCCTCAGTGGCCCCAAGTCGGTCAAACAGGTCAAACACCTGATCCACCACCCAATCCGGGCGTGCCCCTGGGCGATCGACCTTGTTGACCACCACAATCGGGTTCAGGCCCTGCTCGAATGCCTTGGAGGTGACAAAGCGGGTTTGCGGCATGGGTCCGTCCACCGCATCCACCAGCAGCAGTACCGAGTCGACCATGGACAATACCCGCTCCACTTCGCCGCCAAAATCGGCGTGGCCCGGTGTGTCGACGATGTTGATATGGTAACCGTCCCATTCGATGGCGGTGTTTTTGGCCAGAATAGTGATGCCGCGCTCCCGCTCCTGGTCGTTGGAGTCCATGACGCGCTCGGTCCCCTCAGAGCGGCGGTCGAGGGTGCCCGACTGTTGCAGCAGGCAGTCCACCAGGGTGGTTTTACCGTGGTCTACGTGGGCGATGATAGCGATATTGCGAATCTTCTCGATCAAGGGACTACCTCAGGGCTGGCATTGGCACAAAAAAGGGCGCGGATTATACCCCAAAGAAGCGCTGTGATCATATTTAAGCTGAGTGTGAAAATTGCGGGGAGTAGTCCGGTCGCACCTGCCAGGGGCAGCGCAATGGCCCGCCAGCCTCCCCGGTCAAGGCGCGTATACCTTGATATCCAGTTCACCGGATTCCAGCAGATGGCTGGCATGGAGGCGACTCATTACGCCTTTGCCACAATAAAGCATATAAGTGCCGCCGGAGACGAGCTCCGATGCACGGCTGTGCAACTCGTAAAAGGGGATTTTAATCACCGGGATGTGCAACTTCAGGGGCGCCAGCTCTTCTTCGTTGGGGTGGCGGATATCGATGATGGTGCTGTTGGCGAGTGGCACAGACAGTACTTCGACATCCAGCCGCTCCAGATCTTCCTGGGCCAACCGATCAATACGAGTTTGGCATTTATTGGCCAGGGCCCGGTCCAGGATCGCCATATCGAAATATTTCTCCTGCGCCTCTACCCGGTCCAGCCTGGCCCGGGTCGTTGGATTGACCGAGATCACACCGCAGTATTCCGGCATATTGGCAGCGAGCTCCCCGGTGCCGATATTTTTCGCCATGCGCACGATATCCTCTTTATCAGTGGCGATCAGGGGGCGCAGAACGAGACGGTCTATTACACGGTCTATCACCGACAGGTTGCGCAAGGGTCTGGCTACTCACCTGGGCCACACACTCACCGGTGACCAGGGCATCAACCTCCAACTCCTGGGCCAGGCGGTCACCGACACGCAGCATCATACGCTTGAGAATCACGCCCATCTGCCTGTCCTCAACCTTGTCCAGCAACTCAGCCACCACCTCCTCAAAGGGCACGCTGATAAACAGTACCCGCTGCTTGCAGCCATATTTCTGCCAGAGGTGCAGGGCGACCTCTTTCACCCCGATTTCATGGTCTCGGCCACCCAGGTTGAAAAACAGGAAGTGAGTGCGCATCCCGCGCTTCATGGTCAGGTAGCTGGCCACCGGAGAATCGAAGCCGCCGGATATCAGGGAAATTACCGAGTCCAGACTGCCAATGGGGTATCCCCCCAGCCCCCGGTGGCGCCGCTCTATAACAAATAGTGTCTGCTTGCTGATTTCCAGGTCCACCGTCACATCCGGATTCTTGAGTTTGACACCGGCGGCCCCGGATCTGGCAAGCACAGCCCCGCCCACCTCGCGCTCCACCTCTATCGAAGTGAAATCATGCGAGCCACTGCGCTTGCAGCGTACGGCAAACGTCTTGCCAACCAACCGTTCGGCGTAAACAGGCAATACCTTCTCTACAATGGCGCTCAGCTCGGGCAGTGGGTGTTCACTTACCTCCAGGACATAGGTTATACCCGGGGCATTGCACATGGCCTCCACCATTGTGGCCAGAACCGTCTCATCCTGCTCGCTGGTTTGTATCTGTAGCTTGTCCCAACCCTTATGCACCACCACCGCCGGATCGATATCCCGCAACAGCGCACGCAAATTATTTGCGAGCTGGCGAATAAACTGACGGCGCACCGGCTTACTTTTGATAGCGATTTCAGAGAAATACTTGACAACGAATTTCATTAGGGCCATAACCATTGCGTCTGATCAGGGCACGCATTATACGGGCTTAACCCGTGCTTTTGTGCAGATCAGGCGTGCAATCCAGCAGGTAGCAGATTTTCGCACCACAATGGCGCAGTCGCGCTCTACAATGGTGCATATATGATGTCTCCCGCGCGAACGATGGTAAAAACCCTCTGAATTTCAGCGAGTTACCTTTAGCACCTTTTTGGCACAGCTCTTGCTGTTCTTGCTATCAGAGCTTCTGCCAATAGTGAGGCAGTAGAGAATATCTGGAACTAACCGCCCTACGGCGCCAGAACAACACCGCAGGCCAGCCCGGCTGGCCAGAATTCAATCCCATGGAGGAAATGAGATGTCAGACAAGACTTTAAATCTGATCAAAGAAAACGAAGTGCGCTGGGTTGACCTGCGCTTTACCGACACACACGGCAAGGAGCAGCACGTCACCATCCCCACCTCGGAAGTGGGCGAGGACTTCTTTGAAGCCGGAAAAATGTTCGACGGCTCCTCTATCGGCGGCTGGAAGGGCATCAACGAATCCGACATGATCCTGATGCCGGATGACAGCGCGTCCGTACTGGACCCATTCACCGACGATGCCACGGTTATCGTACGCTGTGACATCGTTGAGCCCTCGACCATGCAAGGCTACGAGCGCGACCCCCGCTCCGTTGCCCGCCGTGCGGAAGAGTACCTGAAGTCCACTGGCATTGGTGACACCGCATTTTTGGCCCGGAGCCCGAGTTCTTCGTATTCGACGATATCAAGTGGCACGCCGACATGAGCGGTGCCGGCTACTCTATCAATTCTGAAGAGGCCGCCTGGTCTTCCAACCATAACTACGATGACGGCAATATTGGCCACCGGCCAGGCGTCAAGGGCGGCTACTTCCCCGTACCGCCAGTGGACTCCCTGCACGATATTCGCGCCGCCATGTGTACCGCCATGGAGCAAATGGGCCTGACGATAGAGGTTCACCACCACGAAGTGGGTACTGCCGGCCAGTGTGAAATCGGCGTCAAGTTCAGCACCCTGGTACAGAAGGCCGACGAGGTACAAATCCTCAAGTACTGTGTACACAACGTGGCCCACGCCTATGGCAAGACAGCGACATTCATGCCCAAGCCCATCGTTGGCGACAACGGTTCCGGTATGCACGTACACCAGTCCATCGCCAAAAACGGCGAGAACGTGTTTGCCGGCGACGGTTATTCCGGCCTGTCTGAAACCGCCCTGTACTATATCGGCGGCATCATCAAGCATGCCCGGGCCCTCAACGCCTTCACCAACTCCTCTACCAACAGCTACAAGCGCCTGGTACCGGGCTTTGAAGCGCCGGTTATGCTGGCCTACTCCGCCCGCAACCGCTCCGCGTCTATTCGTATTCCCTACGAGCCCAGCCCCCGCGGCAAACGCGTAGAGGTTCGCTTTCCCCGACCCCGGCCAACCCCTACCTGGCCTTTGCCGCCATGTTGATGGCGGGCCTCGATGGTATCGAGAACAAGCTGCACCCGGGCGATGCGGCGGACAAGGACTTGTACGACCTGCCGCCGGAAGAAGGCCTGGCTATTCCGACGGTAGCCTCCAGCTTTGAGCAGGCGCTGGCGGCACTGGACGAAGACCGCGCCTTCCTCACCGCCGGTGGCGTATTCACCGACGATATGATCAGACGCCTTTATCGAGCTGAAGAACGAGGAAGTAGAGCGATTGAACATGACCACACACCCGGTCGAGTTCGATATGTACTACTCCGTGTAAGGCTTACACCTGGTACTAAAGGCCTGCTCGCAAGAGTGGGCCTTTTTTTTTGCCGCCACGTTATGTACTTCCCACGGCATCCATGCCGCAGGCCAGGCAGAGGCTCTCAGGCCCGCCACTTTTCTGTTAGTGTAGAAGTATCTGCGGCCACTTATGCGTGTTTCTCATGACCAGATTGCCCCTGCTCGCCCTCTTGCTCACATCTCTTACGTTTTTCGCCCAATCTCCCTCGGCAGAAATCTATCGCACCACCGACGAACAGGGCAATGTGATCTTCACTGACAAACCCCCCGCGGGTGCAAGTACAACCGAACGAATCGAGCTGCCACCGACCAACACCACGCCGGCCACAGTGGTCAGGCCCAGGCCAGAGACAGAATCCGAGGGAGCCGGACACAGACGCCCCGGCCTATAGTGTTGCGATAATATCCCCGGCCAACGAGACCTCGTTTCCGATGGGTCCCGGGCAATTTTTCTGTCAGCGCAAAGGTGCAGCCCTCCCCGGGGAAAAATGAGGCCCTGCAGCTGTACATTGACGGCATCCCCTGGGGCGACCCGCAGCAGGGGACGTCCTGGGCTCTCACCAATGTATTTCGCGGGCAACACGATCTGACAGTTGCCATTGTCGACGCGAAAGGTGAGCATCTGGCAAGTTCCGCTCCCATCCGTGTTTTCGTACACCGCCCCTCGATAAACTTCAGAAACAGGTGATCAACAGGCTGGACAGGCTCTGACAATCAATGCACCATAATGGTGCGATGGTTGCCGGCCTAAGCTCTGTTCCGGGGTGTTTGACTCGCCCCGCAGTGGCTAATTCGCATCTATCACATTTGAAGTAAGTGCTCACTTTCGCCGAGCGTGCGGTATCAGGTATTTCTCATCTTTTCGCCTCCGCTGCTTCATTCTGGCTCTATTTTTGCTGTGCTAGGAGGCCAGGGAGCTGGAAAATAAGGGCATGGATAGATACGGGCCGCTCCCCGGGGCCAAACACGAGGCAAGGATGAAGCACAACCTGGACATACTGGACAATCTCAGCATGGGCATCATGGTGCTGGATAAGGAGCTGTGCGTCACCGCGCTCAACGCCTCCGCCCAGGCCCTGCTGGAGACATCCGAATTGCGCTGCACCGGGCTACATGCCCGCAAGCTGGTATTGCATTCGAAGGAGTGGCTGACGGATCTGGAGCACGTGCTGGCCAGCAATAGCCCGTTGGCAAGGCGCAGCATGTCACTGGTGCTCCTTTCAGGGCAGGAAATCCACGTTGACCTCATCATTACCCCCTCACACGGGGAGCAATGATGAGGCCGGTCTGCTGGTAGAGTTACAGGGCGTGGACCGACTCCTGAAAATCAGTCGGGATGAGAACCTGCTGCACGCCCAGGAGACCACCCGGGCGGTCATCAGGGGGCTGGCTCACGAAATCAAGAACCCTCTCGGCGGGGTGCGCGGCGCCGCACAATTACTCGCCAGGGAGTTGCCCGATGAACACCTGGCGGAATACACACGGGTTATCATCCGCGAGGCAGATCGTTTAAGGGACCTGGTGGACCGATTGCTGGGTCCCAACAAGAAGCTTGAGCTGCAACAGCTCAACATCCACGAGATTCTGGAGCACGTACGTAATCTTATCGTCGCCGAATCAGATAACCGCGCCACTATCACCCGCGATTATGACCCCAGTCTGCCGGAGTTGCCCGGTGATCGAGCACAGTTGATCCAGGCCGTGCTGAATATCATGCGCAATGCCCTGCAGGCGGCCAAAACCCCGGACGCCTGTAAAATAACGCTGCGCAGTCGCTCCCAACGCCAGTTTACCATCGGTACCAAGCTTCACCGGCTGGTTTGCAAAATAGATATCATCGATAACGGCCCCGGCGTCCCTGAAGATATGCTGCACGCTATTTTCGCACCAATGGTCACCGGCCGTGCCGATGGCACTGGCCTGGGGTTGTCCATAGCTCAATCCGTCATCAATCGTCACGGGGGCCTGGTGGAATGCGAGAGCCACCCGGGGCACACCCGTTTCACCATTTACTTACCCATGGAAAAACACAATGCATAGGCAGGCTAAAGTCTGGGTCGTGGACGACGACAGTTCGATCCGCTGGGTACTGGAACGCGCCCTGAACCAGGCGGGCATAGACAACGAGAGTTTCGCGGACGCAGACCAACTGCTCAGCCGAATAGCCCAGCGAACAGCCGGATGTCATCATCAGCGATATCCGTATGCCGGGTACAGACGGGCTGGCGTTGCTGTCACAGATTAACGAGACATACCCGCAGCTGCCAGTCATTATCACCACCGCCCATTCTGACCTGGACAGTGCCGTGGCATCCTATCAGCGTGGCGCTTTCGAGTACCTGCCAAAACCCTTCGACCTGGACGAGGTGATCGCCATTACCGAACGGGCCCTGGCCCACGCCACGGGAAAAACGCGGCGATGCTCCTGAGGTGGAAAAACTGCCACAAACCGAGATCATCGGCGAGGCCCCCGCCATGCAGGAGGTCTTTCGCGCTATCGGCAGACTGGCCCACAGCAATATCACCGTGCTAATCAACGGGTGAGTCCGGCACCGGCAAAGAGCTGGTGGCCCAGGCCCTACACCGCCACAGCCCGCGCGCCGCCAACCCCTTCATTGCACTGAATATGGCCGCCATTCCCAAAGACCTGATGGAGTCGGAGCTGTTCGGCCACGAAAGGGGAGCATTTACCGGCGCCAACAGCAAAAGAGAAGGGCGTTTCGAGCAGGCCGATGGCGGCACACTGTTCCTGGACGAAATTGGTGACATGCCGGCAGATACCCAGACTCGCCTGTTGCGGGTACTGGCGAATGGCGAATTCTACCGGGTAGGGGGCCACACACCGGTTAAGGTAGATGTACGCATTATTGCCGCAACACACCAGGACCTGGAGGAACTGGTGCGCCAGGGCGACTTCAGAGAGGATTTATTCCACCGGCTGAACGTGATTCGCATCCACATCCCCAAACTGGCAGAGCGCCGCGAGGACATACCGCGTCTGATGCAGTACTTCTTCCAACAGGCGGCGGAGGAACTGGGCGGCGAGACAAAAATCCTGTTGCCGGATGCCGAGGCCTTCCTCATAGGACTGGGCTGGCCCGGTAATGTACGCCAACTGGAAAACACCTGCCGCTGGATCACCGTAATGGCCGCCGGTCGCGAGGTGCACCTCAGCGACCTGCCACCGGAGTTGGGCAAAGGCGCGGTCACACCCACGGATAGTGGCCAGTCGGACTGGCGTGAGCTGCTGCATCACTGGGCGCGCAATGAACTGGTGCAGGGCAAGCATCATATTCTGCAGGAGGCCACCCCCGCTTTTGAGAAAGTCATGATCGAAGTGGCCCTGCAGCACTCCCAGGGGCGCAAACGAGATGCCGCCGAGCTGCTGGGTTGGGGCCGCAACACACTGACGCGCAAGATCAAGGATCTGGAGATCTAGTGGATTCCAGGTACGTCGCGTACGTCCCGCTGCACGGTGCGGGTGGAGCCTACACTGCCACGCCGTTCGTGCTAGTGTACAAGCATGCTCAAAATCGTCTTGTTCCAGCCGGAAATACCGCCCCAACACCGGCAATATCATCCGACTCTGTGCCAATACCGGCTGCTCTCTACACCTGATCGAACCCCTGGGCTTTGACCTGGATGACAAAAAAATGCGCCGCGCCGGCCTCGACTATCGGGAATTCGCGGATATTCAACTGTACCCGGACCTGGCGAGTTTTAAGCGGCAACAGCACAACCCACGGCTGTTCGCTGCCACCACCAAAGGCGCCACACCCTATCACCAGATTTCCTATCGCGCCGGAGACGCCATACTGTTCGGCCCGGAAACTCGCGGCCTGCCCGATGAGATTCTGAACGACATGGGTCGGGACCACAGGATTCGCATCCCCATGAAGCAACACAGTCGCAGCCTCAACCTGAGCAATGCCACCGCGCTGGTAGTCTATGAGGGCTTGCGCCAACTGGGCTTTCCCGGGACTGGATTGAGTAAGTGCTTACTCCGTCTAAAGCCCGCGCGTTACTGATTGACGTTTACTTAAAGAGATAATGGATACGCCCCGCTGCTTGCGGGAGTTTTTTGCCTTGCTCAGTTAGGGAAAAGCATGCCTTTGCAAGGCAAAAAACACCCGAGAAGCAGCTACCTATGGCGAGCATTCAAAACCCTACAGGGCAGCGGGACTCACGCTATATGGCCGAATGCCATTCGCCTGAGCTCCCTTTTGATAGTCGAACTTTTACCCGACTAGTGAGTCGCTGCCTCACCACCTTCCGGTGCGGCTTGCGCCTGGGCCTGGGCCAGAGCCTGCTGGTACAGAGCGTCGAAGTTGACCGGGGCCAGCATAACGGGCGGGAAGCCACCCTTCACACAGAGCGAATCGATGCTTTCACGCGCATAGGGGAACAAGATATTGGGCGCCGCGGTACCAAGAATACGGCGCAGGTCCTCGCCCTCAAAACCGGTGATGAAAAATATACCCGCCTGCTGCACTTCAATCAGGAAGGCGGTGTCTTCTTCAATCTTGGCAGTGATGGTAATGGTCAGCACCACTTCAAAATTGCCCTGCTCGTCAATTTTGTCGCTTTTGGTATTCAGGTCCACATTGACCTGCGGCTTCCACTGCTTCTTGAAAACCGCCGGTGTAGCGGGCGACTCAAAGGAAATATCCTTGTTGTAGATGCGCTGCATCGCAAACTGCTGCTGTGGCTGTTCCTGTTGTGCTGCTGCTTCTTGTTCCTCGGCCATTGGGCCATCCTCCATTGGGTTATAGTAAAAAAAACTGGGCGTTCAGAACGCCGTCGCTGATGTGCGTTTAGCTCATGCTAGCTGACGGTCGGAAGCTGCAGATTGCTCCACTCCATCATGCCACCGGTCATTTTATAGACCTGCTCAAAGTTATTGCCCTTAAGTTGCTTGCCGGCCGCACTTGCCTGCTGGCCCATTTTGCAAACAAGGATAATGGGCTTGTTTCTGTATTTTTCAAGTTCCGCCATTCGTTCCGCCAACTTGCCCGATGGAATATGCACAGCATCGACGATATGGCCCTGCTTGTAATCCGCCGCATCGCGCAGATCCAGGAATACACCCTGCTCGGCGTTGACCATATTGATCGCTTTCTGGGGGGATAGAGACGGCCCGGATTTGCGGGTCTCATGCATGAAAAGCATGATGACAACAGACGACAGCGCAGCTGCCAGAATCCACTGCTGGGTCAGAAATTCAAGAAATAATGCCATTGTATTGCTTGCTTATACCTATCGGGGAACGGCCGGGATACGGACGCTTGTGAATAGCCGCCGGTGCGCCTGTTTCCACAAAACGGCGCCAAGTATACAGGGTCTGGGGAGGCTCAACCAGCCCTGTCACAACGGTCTTTCGCAGGGCCATTTCAGGTTCGTGTCGAAGTGGGCAGTGACCCAGATAGACAATGCACTGCCACCCCAGACAGGGTAAAATACGACGTTCAAACGCTGACAAAAACACCCTGCCCAATCTGGAAATCACATGAGCGATAGTGACAAAAAGCCCACGGTTCTAATTGTACTGGACGGCTGGGGCTACCGTGAGGAAACCCGGGACAACGCCATCGCCAATGGCGCCACGCCCGTGTGGGACCGATTGTGGGCACAGGCCCCCCATACCCTGATATCAGCCTCCGGCCCGGATGTAGGCCTACCCGAAGGGCAAATGGGCAACTCTGAAGTGGGACATATGAGCCTCGGCTCAGGTCGCGTGGTCTACCAGAACATCACACGCATTGACCAGGCTATCAGTGATGGCACCTTCGAGCGCAACAGCGCTTTCACCAACGCCATAGACAAAGCGGTGGCCGCGGATGGCGCGGTTCACGTGTTCGGCCTGCTGTCCGCAGGGGGCGTACACAGTCACCAGAAGCAGATCTTTGCGGCTCTCCGCCTGGCGGCCAGCCGCGGCGCACAGCGGGTGTATTTACACGCGTTTCTGGATGGCCGCGATACTCCTCCGCGCAGCGCCGGCCCATCCCTGGAAAGCGCCGATGCCCTGTTCGCCGAGCTTGGCTGTGGCCGCGTCGCCAGTATCACCGGGCGCTACTATGCCATGGACCGGGACAATCGCTGGGATCGCGTTGAACGGGCGTACCGGCTACTGACAGAGGGCAAAGCCGACCACCATGCCGAAACAGCAGCCCAGGCGCTGCAAGCTGCCTACGAGCGGGATGAAAACGACGAATTCGTGTTGCCCACGGTAATTCGGGGCGAAGGACAGGAAGAAGCACTCGTTGCGGACAAGGACAGCGTATTGTTCATGAACTTCCGGGCTGATCGCGCGCGCCAGCTGACCAGGGCATTTGTAGACGCGGATTTCAGTGGTTTCCAACGCCGGGTGGTGCCACAGCTCTCTGACTTCGTGATGACCACCGAATACGCCGCGGATATCCCCGCCAGCTGCGCCTTCCCACCCGCAAGCCTGGAAAACGTACTGGGCGATTATGTAGCCCAACAGGGTATGACCCAGCTGCGCATTGCGGAAACCGAAAAATACGCTCATGTGACCTTCTTTTTCAGCGGTGGTCGAGAGGAGTTGTTCCCGGGCGAGGAGCGCCAGCTTATAGCCTCGCCAGACGTCGCCACCTATGACTTGCAGCCAGAGATGAGCGCGCCAGAGCTCACCGACAAGCTCGTTGCCGCCATCCACTCCGGTAAGTACGACCTGATCGTGTGCAATTACGCCAATGGCGATATGGTCGGGCATACGGGTGTGTATGATGCTGCAATCAAGGCGGTGGAAGCACTGGATAAATGCCTGGGCAGGGTTGAGCAGGCCGTGCTGGAAGTGGGCGGCCAGGCGCTGGTCACCGCCGACCACGGCAACTGTGAACAAATGCTGGATTACGGTTCCGGGCAGCTGCACACCCAACATACCACCGAGCTGGTACCGCTGGTATACATTGGCACGCGCCAACTGCAGCTGAACCCCGCAGGGGGCAGGCTGGCTGATATCGCCCCGACACTGTTGAGCATGATGGGCTTGCCACAGCCCCGGGAAATGACCGGCGCCAATCTGATCAGCGGCGCCGCTTGACGCAGATGCCTGCACGCCGCCCGGCAGTATGGCAACTTCTGGCAGCGACCCTGGTACTGGCCGGATTGTCGGGTATCAGCCTGGCCCAATCTGACGAGGAAAAAACCCGTGTGCAGCTGCAACAGCTGCAGAGTGACATCAAACGAATCAATCGCGAAATTTCCAGCGCCAGCGCCCGCAAGAACACCCTGCAACGGCAATTGAGGCAGGCGGAGGTACAGCTGGGAAAACTGAAGCGTAGCATGGCCGACAATCGGCGCGCCATGGCTGCCAGCACTGAGGAATTGTCGGCACTTCAAAAGCAGTATGCGGAGCTGGAACTGGCCCGCAATCAGCAGCAGGCGAGGATAAGCTTAGAGCTGAAGACCGCCTGGCAAATGGGACAGCAGGGGCAGGTCAAGGTATTACTGAGCCAGGAAAGCCCTCATACAGTCGCCCGGACCATGGGCTACTACCGCTACTTTTTTGCGGCGCGCAACGAACTGCTGGGCCAGTACCGGGAAACACTCAGGCAACTGGAGGAACTGAAACAACGCATGGCCGACACCCTGGCCCAGCTGCAAGCGCAGCGACACACCCTGGAAAAACAACAGGCAAACATGGTAAAAGCCCAGGCCAGCCGGGAATTGGCAGTGGCCAACCTTAGCGCCAGTATCAGCAGCAAGGGTGAGCAACTCAAGCAGAAGGAACAGGATCGCAGGGAACTGGAAAGCCTTGTGCGAGCCATCGAGGAAGCGGTGGTCAATCTGCAGGTACCGGACAACTACCAGGCCTTTAAGGGCGCCAGGGGCAAAATGCCCTGGCCGGTAAAAGGCAAGCCAAGCAACCGCTTCGGCCGATCACGCAACGAGGGGAAAATGCGCTGGCAGGGAATTACTATTCCGGCCAGGGAGGGCGCCACCGTCCGGGCCATACATCACGGTCGCGTGGTGTACTCCGACTGGCTGCGCGGCTCGGGGCTGCTGTTGATCATAGACCACGGCGATGGCTATATGAGTTTGTACGCCCACAACCAGAGCCTGTTGCGTGAAGTGGGCGAGTGGGTCAGCGCCGGTACGCCGATAAGCACGGTGGGCAGCAGTGGCGGCCAGGACCGGGCGGGGCTGTACTTCGAAATCCGGCACCAGGGCAAACCCACCAACCCCGCCAAATGGTGCAAGGGCTGAGCGCTATGGGTTAAACTAGCGCCATCTGTACAATACTGGCCATTTGGCCGACCTGGCGGTAATGATGCGTTATTTTTCCCCGACCCACAAAAAACTGGCGGCTGCTGTCGCCGCACTGTCCCTGACATTCCCCCTCACCCTGCTTGCGGTGGAGGAGAAGGGACAGTTGCCACTGGAGGAACTGCGCACCTTTGCCGACGTTTTCAACCAGATCCGCATTGGTTATGTGGAGGAAATCGACGACAGCACCCTGCTGGAATATGCCATCCAGGGCATGCTGATGGGCCTGGACCCGCACTCGGTCTACCTCACCGAGGACGCCTTCCAGGATCTGCAGGACAATACCTCCGGGGAATTCACCGGCCTGGGCCTGGAAGTGGGCATGGAGGACGGCTACGTCAAAATCATCTCACCCATTGATGGCTCACCCGCGGCGGCAGCCGGACTGCAGAGCGGCGACGTGATTCTCAAGCTGGGCAAGATCCCGGTGAAGGGTATGAGCCTGAGCGAGGCGATCGACGTCATGCGTGGTCCCCAAGGGTAGTGACATCGATCTCACCATAGGCCGGTCCCGGCGAGAGCCAGCCCTTCGAAGTCACCCTGACACGAGACACCATTAAAGTCGCCAGCGTACGTGAGCGCTGGCTTGAACCCGGTTACGGTTACATTCGCGTGGCCCAGTTCCAGACCGCCACCGGGGCGGATGTCGGCAAGTCGCTGGACAAACTTATGGCAAAAGACGAGCTGAAAGGCCTGGTACTGGACCTGCGCAACAACCCGGGCGGCATATTGCGCGCCAGCGTCGATGTAGCGGGATTATTCATGGATGGCGGCAACGTGGTTTACACAGAGGGGCGCCTCGCCAATTCGGATATGTACTACGAGGCCGACGAAAAGGACGCCAGCGACGGCACCCCGCTGGTGGTACTGATCAATAGCGGCTCGGCCAGCGCCTCCGAAATTGTGGCCGGAGCCCTGCAGGACCACCGCCGCGCCGTTGTCATGGGCACCCGCAGCTTTGGCAAAGGCTCGGTACAAACCATCCTGCCCCTGTCCGACTCCCGCGCGGTGAAACTCACCACCGCACTGTACTTCACACCCAACGGCCGCTCCATCCAGGCCGAGGGTATCGAGCCCGACATCCTGGTAGAGCGTGCCAAAGTCACCGCCTATAAAGGCCCACCGCGTATAACCGAAGCGGACCTGTCCGGGCACCTGGGCAATGGTAACGGCAAAAGCACTGACGATGGCGGTAAAGACGAGGCAAACAAAAAGGCCGCCAGCGAGCTGCTCTCCAGCGACAACCAGTTATACGAGGCCCTGACCCTGCTGAAAGGCATCAATATACTGGGGATGCGCGACAGTAAAACCGACGGCTGATTTCCGCGGACAATACTTAACTCTTTACGAAACCTGAGCAGGAGACTCGATAACCCTGGCTTTCAGAGCCCTTCAGTGTGCCTGAAATAGCTTTCTAAGCAGTGTATTGTGCGATTTGTTTTTCATCGGGATGCCAGTAGGCAAAGGCGAGTAGCAAAAAGTGAGACAAATCTCATAATACCTACGTAGATTCAAAGCCAGCTGGGGTACCGCCATGGAAAGTATGCAAAAGCCGCGAAAGACGGAGTATATCCACCGTCCCACGCGTAATCCCTATGTTATAGCGAGGGCTTGTCTCCGGTTGGTACAGGATCTGGGGGCCACGCAGGAGGCGACTATTATCGAGTCGCAATTCATGCGCTCCAGATGGCTGAAAAAATATGCCGGCTGGCAGCGGGCGGCGGACAGGCTAATGCCCGGCGAATACACTCGCGATGATCTCGATAATTTGGCGCGCCTGCCGAACCTCGATCTGGATGAGTTGTTGGAAACCTGCCAGCCCGGATCCCTTGGCTATGTCATTGCCAACCACATGAAACGCTGTGGCTTGAACCCCAATATATTCAGGCCAACCAATGTACGCACCCGGGAAGAGTATGTGGCGGCCCACATAACGGAAACTCATGACATCTGGCACGTGGTCAGTGGTTTTGGCAATGACGAGCCAGGCGAAATCGGCGTGGTGGCTTTCTACTGTGCCCAGACAGGCCTGCCGATATTCATCCTGCTGCTGGCCATTGTCCTGTTGAACACAGCGCTGTATTCACAGGACAAAACAGGCGAACGCTTCGACGCCATCAGCGAGGGATGGCATGCAGGTAAACGAGCCAAGCCGCTGTACGGTATCGACTGGGCCGAAACATGGCATCGCCCGATAGCGGAACTGCGCCGGGAGTTGGATCTCCCTGAGACGGTGCAGGCGGGCATGGGGATATTGGAAGGGGGTGAGTGACCACGGTACCACTGGCTTAAAAACGACGACAGACCGCGGTTGTTTTGAAACCCGCTGTCTGTCGCTTATTACATCTGTTAGTTGATCTTCCTATCATTACGTCATATGATGCCGTTATCATATGACGTATATCAGGAGCCGCGATGCGAACAATTGTAGATTTACCAGACAATCAAATTGAAGCCCTCAAACGCATGAGTGAATCCGCCCAGGCATCGCGCGCAGAATTGGTACGGCGCGCCATAGATGAATATCTTGCCCGCCATCTACCAGCGCAGGATGATGGTGCATTTGGCCTCTGGAAGAATCACAAAACCGATGGTGTAACGTATCAGGAACGTGCGCGTGATGAGTGGGGTAAATGAAAGCGCTGTTAGATACCAATATCCTGATCGATTATCTCAATGGCATTGACGCCGCTCGAGAGGAAATTAGCCGCTACGAAGCGCCACTGATTAGCACCATTACCTGGATGGAGGTCATGGTGGGGGTGGTCGACGACGAGCAACAAGCCATTCGATCATTTCTATCGCGTTTTACCCAGGTTGCCATTGATGCCGAAGTCGCCGAGATTGCCGTCTCCATTCGCCGTAAACATAAAATGCGACTGCCTGACGCGATCATCTGGGCGAGTGCAAAACAAGAGGGTGCGCTATTGGTCAGCCGGAACACGAAAGACTTTCCAGCGGATTTACCCGGTGTTCGTGCGCCGTATCGGCTTTAGCTCCAATAGGGATTATAGCCGTACCTCTATGCCGCGCTCAGCCATATAGGCCTTGGCCTGCGGCACGGTGTACTCCCCGAAATGGAAAATACTGGCGGCGAGCACGGCATCGGCACCGCCCAGCGTAATACCCTCTACCAGGTGCTGCAGATTGCCTACACCACCGGATGCGATGACCGGAATCTCCACCGCATCGGTAACGGCGCGGGTCACACCCAGTTCGAAGCCGTTTTTGGTGCCATCCCGGTCCATGCTGGTCAGCAGTATCTCTCCAGCGCCCAGCTCCGCCATACGCACAGCCCAGGCCACGGCATCGATACCGGTGGGCTTGCGCCCGCCGTGAGTGAATATCTCCCAGCGTGGTTTGCCGTCCACATCGTCCACCCGCTTGGCATCGATGGCCACCACGATGCACTGTGAACCAAAGCGCTCAGCTGATTCGCGCACCAGCTCGGGATTGTGGATGGCGGCGGTGTTGATACTCACCTTGTCAGCACCGGCGTTAAGCATGGTGCGAATATCTTCGACTGTGCGAATACCCCCGCCAACGGTGAGAGGGATAAATACTTCCTCGGCAATTTTTTCCACCGTGTGAACAGTGGTGTCACGACCCTCATGGCTGGCGGTGATATCCAGGAAAGTGATTTCGTCCGCGCCCTGCTCGTTGTACCGTATGGCGATTTCCACCGGATCACCCGCGTCTCGAATATTCACAAAGTTGACGCCTTTAACCACCCGGCCGTTTTCCACGTCCAGGCAGGGGATGACGCGTTTGGCCAGACCCACTGTCAGGCTTCTCCGTCACATAAATGCTGGGCTTCGGCCACATCCAGGGTGCCCTCGTAAATAGCACGCCCGGTGATTGCGCCGCAAATCCCCTGATCGGCAACGGCCAGCAACGCCTTGATATCATCCAGGTTGGTGATACCACCGGAGGCGATCACCGGGATGCGCGAGGCCTGGGCCATAACCACCGTAGCCTCAACATTGACCCCCTGCATCATGCCGTCACGGGCAATATCCGTGTAGACAATAGCGGACACACCATCGGACTCGAACTGCCGGGCCAGATCTGTGGCGCGAACAGTGGAGACCTCCGCCCAGCCATCGGTGGCCACCAGGCCGTCTTTGGCGTCAAGGCCCACAATGACCTTGCCCGGGAAGGCCGCGCAGGCCTCGGCGACAAATGCCGGCTCCTTCACCGCTTTGGTGCCGATAATCACATAGTCGACCCCGGCCCGGACATAATGCTCAATCGTCTGCAGATTGCGTATACCCCCGCCAATCTGAATAGGCAGCTCGGGGTAGGCGGCGGCAATGGCGGTCACCACTTCCCCATTAACCGGTTCACCGGCGAAGGCCCCATTGAGATCCACCAGGTGCAGGCGGCGACAACCGGCTGCCACCCAGCGCCGCGCAACGGCTACGGGGTCATTTGAAAACACCGTACTGTCATCCATCAACCCCTGGCGCAGGCGCACACACTGCCCGTCCTTGAGATCAATCGCGGGAATTATCAACATTGGCCGTTCCACTCCAAAAAATTGCGCAATAACTGCAGGCCCGCCGTGTGGCTCTTCTCCGGGTGGAACTGCACTGCAAACAGGTTATCCCGTGCCAGTGCGGCATCCGCGCTGACGCCATACTGCACCGAGCCCGCAAGCAGCTCGCGCTCCACCGCATCCACATAGTAACTGTGCACGAAGTAGAACCGGGTCATATCGGGAATACCCTGCCACAGGGGGTGATCCATCACCTGCTGCACTTCATTCCAGCCCATATGGGGGACTTTCAGGCGCTGGCCCTCAGCGTCCACCAGGGGGTTGCCGAAGTAGCGCACCTCCCCGGGTAGTATATCCAGGCAGGCAACGCCGCCATTCTCTTGCGAGTGGCTCATCAGGGCCTGCATTCCCACACAGATGGCGAGTACGGGCTTGTGCTGGGCGACGAGGGCATCAGCCAGCAACTGATCACACTTGAGACGGCGGATTTCCGCCATGCAGTCGCGAATGGCACCCACACCGGGGAATACCACCCGGTCCGCCTGGCGAATCAACTCGGCGTCATGGGTCACCAGCACCTCATCGGCACCCACGTGCTGCAGCGCGCTGGCCACAGAATGCAAGTTACCCATGCCGTAGTCGATGACGGCTACTACACCACTCATATCGGGGCCCCGGCTTACAGCACGCCTTTGGTGGATGGCGTGATACCCGCCATACGCGGGTCCGCCGTCAGGGCCATGCGCACAGCGCGGCCAAAGGCCTTGAATACCGTCTCGGCCTGGTGGTGGCTATTGTCACCGCGCAGGTTGTCCACATGCAACGTTACCAGAGCGTGATTGACGAAGCCCTGGAAAAACTCCCGGAATAGGTCCACGTCAAAGCCCCCCACCGCCGCACGGGTGAAAGGTACGTGATATTGGAGGCCCGGGGCGGCCGGAAAAGTCGATAACCACCCGTGACAGGGCTTCATCCAGAGGCACATAAGCGTGCCCGTAGCGCAGGATGCCCTTCTTGTCGCCCACCGCCCTGGCGAAGGCCTGGCCCATGGTGATACCGATATCTTCCACTGTGTGGTGATCATCTATATCCAGGTCGCCTTTGGCGCTGATACTTAAATCCACCATGCCGTGGCGCGCGACCTGGTCCAGCATGTGTTCCAGAAAAGGGATGCCGGTATTAAATTCCGTGTTGCCGGAGCCATCCAGATTCACCGTGACGGTGATTTGGGTTTCCAGGGTATTTCGCTCTACTGTGGCCTTGCGCTCAGCCATGGGTCTCTCCACTCTCTACACTTTTTCCACAAATGGTGAATCCAGGGGACCAACCCCCTGAAAAGCCGGATATTATAGAAGAATGCGGCGTCGAATTCACTGGCGGTTTTTTCCGTGGCGCATTACCCTCATCTGCTGATTTTTTCACCTGCGATTTCCATGCCCTCACCACCAACCTTTGCCCCGCGCGTACTGGAATGGTTCGACCAGTTCGGGCGCAGAGACCTACCCTGGCAGCACGATACCAGCCCCTACCGGGTATGGGTTTCCGAGATCATGCTGCAGCAGACCCAGGTGGCCACGGTCATACCCTATTTTGAGCGGTTTATGGGGGCATTTCCCCACGGTACAATCCCTGGCTGACGCGCCGCTCGACCAGGTGCTGCACCTGTGGACAGGCCTGGGCTACTACGCCCGCGCCCGCAATTTGCACAGCGCGGCCAAATACGTCTGCAGTGAATTGGGGGGCATATTCCCCGATAAGGTGGAGGCTCTGTGCGAACTCCCCGGCGTGGGGCGCTCCACCGCGGGCGCCATCGTCAGTATCGCTTTCGGGAAACGAGCGGTGATTCTGGATGGCAACGTCAAGCGGGTATTGGCCAGGTACCGGGCTGTAGACGGCTGGCCCGGACAAACAAAAGTACACAGCCAGCTGTGGAAGATTGCGGAAGAATACACCCCCACGGAGCGCACAGCGGATTACTCCCAGGCGATGATGGACCTGGGCGCCACACGCTGCACCCGCAGCGCCCCGGCCTGCGATAAATGCCCCATTAGTGGCGACTGCGAGGCCCTGGCGCTGGGAAAACAATCGGCCTACCCCGGGAAAAAACCACGAAAGGTGCTGCCGGTAAAAACCACCACATTTCTTATGGTCAGGACCGACAGCGGCGAGATATGGCTGGAGCAGCGGCCGGCGACCGGAATCTGGGGCGGACTGTGGTGTTTCCCCCAGATCGCTGATGTCGCTGAGGCCAATAACTGGTGCCTGGACCGCTGGGGTGTGGAAGCGGAGGTAATTGATGTATGGGAGGGTTTTCGCCATACCTTCAGCCATTACCACCTGGATATTCTCCCGGTGCAGGTAAGCCTGGCCAGCACTCCCGGCGCGGTGATGGAAGCGCGGGGCCAGCTCTGGTATAACAAGCGCCAGCCACCCGAAATTGGCCTGGCAGCCCCCGTGGCCAGTTTGCTTGCCAGGCTGGCGTAAAATCATTCACTCGATGGAGTCACAACATGTCCCGCAGCATTTTTTGCAAAAAACACCAAAAAGAGCTGGAGGGACTGGACGCACCGCCCTTCCCCGGCCCCAGGGGGCAGGAGATTTTTGATTCCATCTCAAAACAGGCCTGGCTGGATTGGCAGACCCACCAGACCATGTTGATCAACGAGAAGCATCTCAGCCTGGTGGACCCCGAGGCGCGCAAGTACCTGCAACAGGAGATGGACAAATTTTTCGCGGGTGAAGACTACGACAAGGCGGAGGGTTACGTGGCCCCGTCAGAGTAGTCCTGAAACCTTGACTCCGGCGGCATCAGCGGGTTTAATACGCGCCTTTCGCGCATTGCACCCAACGCGAGCACCAGTTACGCCCGGATAGCTCAGTCGGTAGAGCAGGGGATTGAAAATCCCCGTGTCGGTGGTTCGATTCCGCCTCCGGGCACCATATTTCAAGCAGTTACGACCCCTTCTCGAAACCACCCGCGACTCATGTCGCACTGGTGTCGCACTAGTTTTAGCCACTCATACGACGCGATGCCAGAAAAGGCCGCTGGGACACCACGGATAGGTTAGATACTGTAATGACCGCCGAATTGCCGACTCGCAATGCCAGTGGAATAGTCCAGGCCAGATCAGACAGACACTGTCAGATGGTCATGTCCGCTTTGTCCTATCAAGAGACATTCGCCGACCCAATTCTCCACACAAGAAATCCGCAGGATAACGCCATTATTGTACTAAAGAGGCGAGTACCTGACCTATATGGTTGGTTTTTCACACCATCCTCGATAGCTCGACTCGATCGATTCCAGTGATATAGTGTTCAGTACGGGGGGATTACGAGAATAATTAAATGGTATTACCCAGGTTCCTGACGGAGCTAAAACGCCGCAAAGTCTATCGGGCCGCGCTGGTGTATGCCGGGGTTGGCTGGGTGCTGCTTGAGGTGGCCGATGTTGCCTTCCCTCGACTTGGCCTTCCCGACTGGACCGTCAACCTGGTCCTTGCCCTTGTCATCCTCGGCTTTCCACTCGCCATTGTCTTCGCCTGGATTTTTGATTTCGGTGCGCAAGGAGTGGTGCGTACGCCACCTCTTTCTCCCGGTGAGCACCACCACTTCTCCATCGCCAGGGTTGCCGAGTTTGTTTTGATTGGCGTGCTGGTAGCTACCGTAGGTTACCTCTATGTAGAGAGGCTTTCGTTTCAGAAAGCGCTGGTAGAACCTGAATCTGCAGTTCAGGAGAAGCCTGGGGCAGGCCAACCTGCAGTCCCGAGTCCTGAACAATACCGCGCCATAGCAGTACTGCCATTCGCTGATATGAGTGAGGCCGGAGACCAGGACTGGTTTGCCGAGGGAATCGCAGAGGAATTACTGATCGCCCTGTCCCAGGTTGATGAACTGTATGTGATGGCCCGCACCTCGTCATTTGCCTTCAAGGATACCGACAAGACCATTGCTCAGATTGCCGACATTCTTGGCGTCCAGGCCGTGCTGGAGGGCAGCGTACGCCGGTCGGGTGACCGTGTGCGGATTACCGCACAGTTAGTGGATGCCACAAGCGGTTATCACCTCTGGTCCGGGTCATACGAGCGTGAGCTTACCGATATTTTCCAGCTACAGGATGAACTGGCCAGGGCCATCGTGCAGTCACTGCGGATAGAGCTGGGGGTTGATGCAGCGAAGCGACTGGTCGCTGAGCAGACCCATAGTCCGGAAGCCTATAACTGGTTCATGCGCGGACGGGCTTTGTATGACTGGGACGGCCCGGAGAACCTGTACCAGAGTATCAGTTACTTTGAGAAGGCGGTGGAAGCGGACCCTGACTATGCCATGGCGTGGGGATACCTCGCTGCTGCACGAAGCTTAACCGTGTTATGGCAAACGACTGACAAAGCAAGTCCGCCCACGATTATGGCCTACGAGAGCGCGCTTGAACTGGACCCTGATCAGAGTGAGGCGCTGGCAGCCAAAGCGTTGATGACACTGCTACTGCAAAGGGACTGGGAGACTGCCGGTAAGTTGTATCAACGAGCGATGGCTTCCAGGGAAAACACCGTCGCAACGACGAGCTATGCAATGTTCTACTTACTGCCGATAGATAGAATACCGCATGCCATTCGATTGTACACCGATGCCGAAAACCGCGATCCCCTACACGCCGGCTACAAAGCTAATCTCGCCTATCTTCTGCTATGGAGCGGCGATGTGGATGCGGCAATCCTAAAAGCCCAGGAAGCGCTCGAGTTGAATCCACAGCATTTTTTTGCGTTAACGGCCATGGCTGATGCGTACAGACTTGCGGGAAATTGCCCCGCCGCAACAGAGTTTCTGCAAAGCCTTCCTATGGCACTGCAACAACAGCCAAGGATAAGGATACAAGCCGCTCTCTGCTATGCCGCACAGGGTGATTACGGTGAGGCCAGGAAGATTTACAGGGATGTGGTAGAGACTACCCCTTTATATGACAGAATTACATTAGCCGCGCAATTGGCATCGAGCCTCGGCGAAGTGGAAGAAGCCATTGATCTGATGGAGCGCGCAGTAGAGAATAAATCGTGGGCACAATTTTTTATGCGCAGTGACTTCAGGCACAATGATGCTGTCAAAGACCATCCCCGTTATCTGGCACTGATGAAACGTATCGGCCTGGACGATGAATCCGTCGCCGCGCTCCACCGCAAAATGTCGTTTGAATAGGTAATCGAGCGGACAAACAAGATAGTGTAATGGCGGCTTTGTCCTACTTTCTGCCATTTGGGCCATGCCACGGAAATTGGTGGAAACAGGCTCTCTCCCAACAATCGACCCCCTATAAGCTATCCTTGAATTACCGATAACAACGGGAGAGCCAAATATGAACTGGGATGCTATAGCGGCAGTAGCCGAACTGGCTGCTGCAATTGGTGTAATCTTATCATTACTTTATGTCGCGGCTCAGATGCGACTGAACACACACGAGATTTCTCGCACAAATTCTCACCGAACATATTCTGATCACGCGGAATCTCTTCGCGGGCTCATTCAAAATGATAGTTTTACAGATATTGTGGTCCGAGGATGGGAATCACGAGATGACTTAAATGCCACAGAAACGTATAGGTTTGATGTTGGTATGGCCATCTGGCTTCAAGCAGTGGAGCAGGCGTTCGCAGATTATCGTGACGGCTGTTATCCGGAAGAGTTTCTTGAGGTTCATAGGAACACAATACCCGCATTTCTCAGTACTCCAGGTGGCGCCTCGTTCTGGAATGAGAGAAAAGTGTGGTTTAGTAAGAGCTTCCGCCAAGAAGTAGATCAACTACTGGCCAACCCTGGCGCGGAAAGCAAATTTGCGGGCCCTGATCTTCGCGCATAACAATCGGGCGAGATTAACAGAGTCAGAACGTCCGGCCCTGGCACAACGGCCGTTCTGTCCTAATTGCGGACTGTTGAGCTATGATAAGGTAAGGGTCTGTTGTTTACTCAGAAGGGACGTTCGCTGAACAGTGCCGCAGCCCATTCGCTGGGAAATCGAACTACCGCACCTCACAAGAGACATCCGCATCTTCAGCATGCAAGTCCAGCCAAGCCTAAACCCAACACTGCAATGCCCGATGGCAGGCTATCCATAATATTCTTTGCGGAACGTCTCGATTACTGCTGCAGCATCTTCTTCTAAGATACCCACGGCACTGAGCACCACTCCTCCGATCTGCAGGCTTGCTTCCAGTGATTCCGAGACGGCAACGGCTGCTCCGGCTTTCAATAGTTGATCGCAGTGTTGCCGGTCGTGGGCACGTGCGTGGACGGCGACGCCCGGGTAATGCTCTCGCATCAGATTAACCAACTGCACGGCAGGCTCGATTTGGTCAGTTGTACACACGAGCACACTGGCCTGCCCGGCACCCGCCGCTTTTAACACATCGACTTTGCCAGCATCGCCGTAGAAGACTGAGAACCCTTCCTGCCTACCTTCGAGCACGAGGTCAGCATTCCTTTCGATGACGAGATAGGGGACATTGGCGGCCTCCAGGATTCTTACTACCCGCCGTCCCACGCGGCCGAAGCCGGCAACGATGACATGCGGCAGCTCGGCATCGATATGGTCGGTACTGACGTCGTGCTGATCAGCCGTCCCGTCCAGGCGCCTGTTGAGGTAATCACCAAAGGTCACCATCAACGGCGTGGTCACCATTGTCAGCACCACCAGCAACGTCAGGGTATGGAAAAGCCCCACCGGCAGGATGCCATTTATAGTGGCTAGCCCGAACACTACAAAGCCAAACTCCCCGCTCTGCGAAAGCAGCAATGACACCCGCGTGGCATCCAGCTTGCCGACACCCATGAGCCGGCAGAGAATCCAGAGGATGACGGACTTAATCAGCAGCAAGCCCAGTACCAGTCCAGCAAACAAAATGGCTTGCCTGCCTAGCAGACCAAAATCGACTGACATGCCGACGCCCATGAAAAACAGGCCGAGCAGAATGCCTCGAAATGGCTGGATGTCGGCAATGACCTGGTGCCGGTAATGCGAGTCCGCCAATATCAGGCCGGCAAGAAATGCACCCAGTGCCATCGATAGACCCACTTTCTCCATCAGCCAGGCCGTACTCAGCACCACTAACACGGCCACAGCGGTGAACACCTCCGACGCCCGGCTTGTCGCGACCAGCCGCAGGACCGGTGATAGTAAGAACCTGCCAGCGAGGATGACTAAGACGATGACGAGCACGGCCTCCAGTAGCGCGAACTCGACGCCTTCCAGCAGCGAGGTCTCAGCCGCGAGCATTGACACCAGCAGTAACAGTGGCACCACGGCTAGGTCCTGCAGTAACAGCACGGAAAATGCGGTGCGCCCGTGATGCGTCCCAATTTCACTGCGTTCGGTAAGAATCTGCAGGCCAAACGCGGTGGAGGAGAGCGCCAGCCCGAAACCGATGATTACGGCCGTCCTGAGCGACTGGTCAAACAGGAGGGCCAGGCCGATGAGGACCAGCCCGGTCAGCATCACCTGCGCACCGCCCAAGCCAAACACCATGCGCCGCATAGCCCACAGGCGAACAGGCTTCAGTTCTATGCCGATGCTGAAAAGCAAGAAGATCACGCCGAACTCGGCGATGGTCTGAATCTCCTCGATCTGGTCAATGAAGCCGAATCCCCAGGGGCCGACAATGCCACCGGCCGCCAAATACCCCAGTACTGAACCAAGGCCCAGCCGCTGGAACACCGGGACGGTAACGACCGCCGCCGTTAGCAGAACCAGTATGTCTACGATGTAATGGGTTTCCGTCATGTCACACCCGGTTTCAGCACACCGCTTTTGCTATTCGTGACAGCTCGCACCTAGCATAGGCGTTCCTATTCAATTTTATATTTTCAGTCAATGCGGCGAAGTGATCTGGATCAATACAGGCGGCGTCCGTCAGTAATGAGGTGCTGTTCACGTCCGACCGCGCCTGGCACAAAGCAGCCCCCTGAGTAGCTAAAAATCCGTGCTCCCGAAGGGCCGTTATGTGGTGAAAGCAGTCACTCGGCGAATGGCTGCATTGTTCTACAAAGAGACATTAACGCCTCGAGCTGTGGCCCGCTGCGTCCATCAGCCTTGCCTTGTTATGCCCATTTACCACTCCTCACAGCTAGTGCGAAGATCAATCTCAAAAGTCCATGCAGAACTGTGTTGTTGAGATAAATTGTAATACGTTTCGGCGATTGCATTCGACTGTAAAAAGAAAGTATCTGGCTTGTTGGGAAAAAACTCCCGAGTTATGGGTATATCTATAACTCCATCAATAATAACAAGAGCCACATGAATATCTTCACTACCCAGCGAGCGCGCAAGTGATTGAGCTAAATTTCTTTGTGCTGCCTTAGCAGAACTAAATGCAGCAAATATAGCACCACCTCTCAAGGAAGCTGTTGCACCTGTTACAAGAATGCTTCCACCTCCATTATTTTTCATCAAAGGGGCAACAATTTTTGAAACCGTGAGTAAACCCAAAACATTCAATTTCCATGCTCCTTCAAAATCCTCTGGGGAGACATCCATAGGCGTTCCAAACAAAGCAGAACCCGCATTATAAATAACTACTGACGGAACACCTAAGCTGGTTACAATTTCAGAAAAGGAATTTTTGATATTGTTTGAATCTGACAAATCACAAGAAAAAGGATACACATCATCACTTGCTCTTGAATATTCATTCATCCTTTCAAGGTTTCTGGCAAGAATCGCAACTCGATAGCCTTCATCTAGGAACTTTTTGCAAAAAGCCAAACCGTTTCCCGGACCAACGCCAGCAACAATACATAGTGGTTTATCCATAAAAATGATTCCTCATTCTAGAAATTGTGAGGGCGCCTTGAAGTCTTTTTCTGCCCTACAGCCCAGTGTAGACCAAACGGCGAGTTTTAGGACAAACCGGAAGTTTTCGCTGATCACATCCGCCAAGCCAAAGGGGCCGTTGTCACCACAAAGCCGACATTTTACAGCTGTGCGGGGAATGTTTGATGAATTGCCACCCGATTCGATCAATGTTTCCTGATTTAGCGATTCAAGTTTGATAATGGGCTCTGGTAAATAGAAACGAATGATTGGTATGCTGTGGCAATAACAGCCTATCTGTAATGCTTACTAATTCTTAAGGTCAACCATCAGGAATCTACACAGTATGGATTTAGCACCAATCTACAACTACCCAATATGGGCTGTCGGTCTGGTTTACATCGCTATACTCACCACAGCTCTTGAACTCGGTTTTCGAGTTGGAGTCAAGAAACGGGAAAAGTGGAAGGATGCCGATTCCGGTGGTGGTGCTGTTGTGCTGAATTCTATGTTCGCACTGATGGGGCTAGTGCTTGCGTTTACCTATGCCATCGGGGTGAATCACTATGATGCGAGCAAGAAAGCAGTGATTATTGAAGCAAACGAATTGAGCACTGCCTTCCTGAGAGCAAATCTGGTGGCTGAACCGGGCCGCACGGAACTGAAAACGGCATTGTTGGACTATGCCCGTTCCCGTGCCTTTCAATCGGGTGCCTACGGAACCAATGAAGACCGCAAAGCGGCGTTGCTGATAACGCTGGACAAGCAAGCCGAGCTCTGGTTGGCTACGACGCATGTCGTCGATCAGGGTGATCGTGGTCCGATGTCGTCATCACTGGTCGCCGCTATCAATGATGTAATCGATGCACATACCCTTAGATTAGCAGCCTTATTAGACAAGCTTCCCAGTGTGGTAATCTGGATGCTACTGTTCCTCGCCGCAGCATCACTTGGTGTTGCTGGTTACAACGCCGGCATCCAGGGTCGGATGAGTCGCTTTAGAATGACTGCATTGACTCTCGTGCTTACTGGTTTGATGCTTATAATACTGGACTTCGACCGGCCCGGTGAAGGGTTTGTGATTGTCGATGAATTTAGTATAGACATCGTTATCGCTGACATGGAAGCCGATCTGGGGCAGTGAATTGAATCGACAGGCAGACACTTCCAGCTTGACTATTTCGTCGTTGATTATCACTGACAGAGGGAACAGCAATGGCTATTGAACAGCCCTTAATGTTTGTGGCCATCAGAGGCTGCTTCGGAATAATAGGCGACTTAATTTACATGCGCCCGTTCCAGCCCTCACCGTAGCGTAATTCATACGTCCGAAAGTAGGACACAACGGACATCAGCCCGGATGTTGGCAGGCTCCCCGGCATGTCCGTAACCTCATGAGGGACCTCCACAAAATCCTATGGGACAAATAGGCCTATACTGGCACCACCAACACAGGTGGACACTTTATGATCTACAGAAAAATGGAATTCCGAGGGGGCACTTCACCACCAAAGCCAAAGGAGCTGACCGTCTCCGAGATGATCCACAAGAACCCCAAGCCTGGACCTGGAGACCTGAGGGCATATCTGGTCCAGCGCACAATGGCGAGGCACGGATTCACAGAGGAGCAAGCTCTAGCGGTAATTCTGGCGCTCGGAGGCTAAAGAGTGCTCAGAGGCGCTATGGTAAACGAAATCCCATGGGAACGTCCCTTCCTAGAACAAAGCAGCCATTTGAGCCAAGCATGATCGGGTGCAGTTTGTTTCATCAAAGATACCTAGTCACAATAGGTTAGTGCTCGACTAAGATGCGCTCCATGGCATCGATCTCACCGCTCAGCAACTCAGCCGCAGCACCCAGCTGCCTCATCATATCGCCAGTGATTTCCTCTCGGCGCAATTGAGCTGCGGTTGTATCGAAGATGGCGGCAATCATTTTGTGACGCTTCTCCATAGCCTCCCTAATCTGAGAAGGTGTCACATCATCACGTATCTGCAGGGGGGAGCTGTCAATTTTCCTTAAATCAATCATTGGCTTATCCCCGAGGATATACATTTATCAGACTTGCTTGTTATCGCGTTAATCGCCAGAGTCCTGGCCTTCAGGTTATAGACTCTGCCGTTGGCATATATTACAGCATGCACCAGATAATCTAATATAGCTCATCTGTCGGAAAGTAGGCGAAGCGGTCACTGTATTTCATGTAATCTGACGCTGGTAGTCAGTTCAAGTCGAACTCCGGCAGTTTATCCAGCCAGCAATAGACCCACCATCACGCCCAGTAAGAAGAATCCCATACAACCCCACAGCAAACTTTGTATTGCTGCACGCTTAAAGGATTCAAATACTTCCCCATGTTTTTGTAACTCTCGCACGTCCATGAGCGCAGAATACCGGAATTAAAGGTCGCCACCTCTCACGATTGGTAGAAGCGTGAACTGGTTCCGTATTTTATATTGGCATTGTGAGGAATTCGTCTAATGACTGCTAACACCACAAAGGAGACCTTATCAAGGCAGTGCCGCGTTAAGGTGCCAGAGCAATATAATTTGTAAATACTGGATCGCTCTACTTGCTTGGATACTCAAACTTTCTTCCAAGTGCCTCGCTGGCCTCCGAATAAACCCCACGAAGTGCCTCGTCGACTTCGCTCCATCGGCCTTCGCTGATAAAGTCGGAGTAATGCAAAGCTTCCACGGGAACACCTGTCTCCTTGCTAAACCGCTTTTTGTCACCTTTTTGTGGCGTTTTCGCCTCACTTGCCAAAGGTGGCGCCCAAGTATGCTCCTCAACAATTGCCATTCGCACCCTGATGTCATCCTTGGTAATGTTCCAGACCATGAAGTCCTCAGCAAGGCTCAAAGGTCCATCGTAGGTAGTGCGGATACGATCATTCACTTCCGCGGTCGTATCAAAATCTTTAAAGAAGTGATAAGCGACCGCCATACGCGGCTGGATTTCTGCCATGACCTTGCCGAAGGCTTCAGGTGCGGTATGAATTTGAGTGCCAACCAACAATGCCTGCTCTGGCGTGAAGCGCATCTTTTTGACAAGATCGGGAACAGCAACAAAGCATTCATGTACGGCAAGGTCTGCGTCTTTGGCGTACTCCACAAACCATTTATTGGGATATGTATCGGAGCCGAAGACAAACTTCAAACCATTCCATTCAAGGCTGAAGCTCACTGGACCATCCAGTGAATGAATCGCGGGAAAAGAACGCACTGTGACGCCGTTTTCCTCATAAATAACGGCATTCACTCCCCTGTAATCGAACTCGTTGACCTTGATCGAGTAGCCACGGAAATCGACAAGACCTACGCGACCCGAAAGGTCCCAGGTATACATTTCTTCCATCTTCTGAACAGCGTAGGCCGTACCGAGTTCAGGCGTGGGGCCGCTCGGACCCCAGACCTGAAGCGGTCTCTGCCGCCCCAAGAGCGCACCTCCGATAAATAACTCGGCCAGCGACCCGAAATGGTCTGCGTGTAAATGTCCGATGAAAACTTTATCAAGAAAGTCGTAGGGAATCTGCAGCGATGAAAGGCGTTCTGCCGATCCCGAGCCAATATCGAAGATAAACTTGTCGCCATTGCCGAGTTCTACGAGGAAACAAGCGGCAGCTTGGGCTGCACGGGTGGTCGGCATACCCGTCCCACACGCTATGACGCGCATTTCATCCGACGCCAAGTCCTCGGTATTCGGGAAATAAACATCGAGTGGTGACCTTGCCTTGGTTGGAGATACTAGTGGTGAAGTCGCAGCTTCAGCGGCATTGAAGACGGTTCTACCATATTGCCCATCTATGTTGCCCCACATGTACATGATCGCTCCAGCGGCAGTAATAGTGGCAATGACGGGTATCTTTTTGAGTATATTCACGTTTTCAAGCCTCCGAGCTTCAAGATTGGGATCTAACAAGACTCACGCTAAATCAACTTTATTCAATAAAAGTGACAAGTATACTTCGAGACGTTAGCTGCCCCTAAGCATAGCAGGGCCTCAAATCAATGTAGACCACTAGTCCGCTTCTAGGACAGAGCGGCCGTTATCACCACGGAGCCGACCCTGGACAAGTATGATGGATTTGGTAGCAGTTCCGCTGCAAACTCGGAGCGGCCCCACAACATAAGGAATCACATCTGGCAATTTTGCCTTTATTGAATTTAGCCGTTTTTTAACTTCATATACTACGATCATAGCCATTCCTTATGAGCCGTAATTCTGAATTTCTTACCGCTGAATTTAAAAGCGACGGCCTGTAAACTCTAATCTCCGTTTGGGTTCTCAATGAAGGAATTCAATTGGAGCTGGCGCACTACCTATACTCCGTGCTCGATTGGGTAAAATGAAGCTATTCACTTTTTGGTGCCTAAAATTGGCATTTTTTCTCATTTATGGGAGCAAAAGTGAATAGCAGAGTGTATAGTTTGCTCATAACTATCTGATTATCAACCATATTATATTCCGACGTGGGCATTGAAAATCCCCGTGTCGGCAGTTCGATTCTGTCTCCGGGCACCATATTTAAGCTTTGCCAATAACATACTTCAGTATTTCCACCACCTGCCCGGGCGTCGTGGCCCATGCCAATGCCGAGGCGTCCACTTCCTTGAGGGGATGTATGATGTCCTCATCATGAAGGGTGATGTAGGGCTTGCCCAATGCCGCGCAATAACCCGCATCAAATGCCGCATTCCACTGTTTGTACTTGTCGCCGAAACGCACTACCGCTACATCACAATTCTCAATAAGTGTTTTAGTGCGTATCGCGTTTACTTTGGCCGACTTGTGGTCACGCCAGAAATCCTTATCTTCCGGGCCAAGCAAATCTCCCGCGGCATCGCTGGCTTCATGATCTGTGACAGCCGATGTGAAGCGAACAGGCAGGGCGTGCGACTGGCAGCCATCGTGTAATTGTTGTCTCCAGTCAGTATGTATTTCACCCGAGAGGTATACATTCCAGTCCATAATATTTCCCACTTGAATTGTGATATTAATATCCCGGCTTTGCTCAACCGCTCGCAGCGATCACCGGTCGGGGCTGAGTATACTCTCACCAGGCGCGAGATCTTTAAACGACTGACAATCCTCAGAAGAATATGGGCCTTTTTTGTTCCTGCCCAAAAGAGTTAAAGTAGGAGTTGGCCGGAGTCGCAGGAGCCCAGGTTAAGTGATCATTGTTTTCATCATAAATATTTTTGTCATCACCCTGACAGTGATGATCCATTACGAGTTTCTACATCAGGTAACGCTACTGATGCCCAAGATGACAATACGCCACCGGTTTCGTATCGTAATGGGGGTGTTTGTAGCGCTGACCGCTCACGCGGTGGAGATCTGGATTTTCGCATTGTCTTTTTACCTGATGAACAACGCAGAGGGCTGGGGCTACCTGGATGGTAACTTCACCGGGACTTTTATGGACTGCGTGTATTTTTCATTCACCAGCTTTACCACCCTGGGTACTGGCGATATCGTGCCCCACGGCGACCTGAGATACCTGACCGGGCTGGAGGCCCTGGTTGGGCTGGTATTGATCACCTGGTCCGCCTCGTTCCTCTACCTGGAAATGACGCGTTACTGGGACGAGGACTAACCAACGACAACGCTAACGGCTTCCCCGGGCTCGCGCAGCACAACCTCGCCAATGATTTCCGCGTGGGCATAAGCGCGTTGACGCAGGGCATTGCGCAGGGCCTGGGCGCGATCGGCGGCGATGCCAATCAGCAGGCCGCCGCTGGTCTGCGGATCAAACAGTATCTGCATGCGCGCCTCGTCTACCTGGCCCTCGGGGCGCAACACCTCCCCCGCCCGGGCATTTGTCGCGTGCATGGTGCTGACAATGCCACAACGCAGTTGCTGCAGGGCGCCGGGTAATAGAGGCAACTGCGCCAGACGCAGTAGGGCACAGCGATCGGTATCGAGCATCTCCAGCAAATGCCCCAACAGGCCAAAGCCGGTAATATCGGTGCAGGCACTAGCACCGTGGGCGACGGCCAATTCCGCCGCGACCGCGTTGCTTTGCAGCATGGTTTCCACGGCGACACTGATATCCCGACCATCCGCGAGTAATTGCATCTGCGCGGCAAACAGTGTGCCGGTGCCAAGGGGTTTGGTCAGCACCAGCAGGTCACCCGGCGCCAGGCCCCGCTTTGAAAGCAGCTTCAGACCCTGCGCCAGAGGGATGCCGTTGACCACAAAGCCGAGGCTGAGTTCTGCTCCCTGCATGCTGTGGCCGCCGGTCAAACAGCAGTCCACCGCGGCAAATTCGTGCAGTGCCCCCGCCAGTAATTGTTGCAAGTCCCGCTGCAATAGAGAGGAACCGGCAAAAGGCAGGGTGACCGCCGCCAGCGCCGATACCGGCCTGGCGCCACAGGCATAGAGATCGCTGAGGGCATGGTTGGCGGCGATGCGCCCCATCTGCCAGGGGTCCGCCACCATCTCACGCAACACATCCAGGCTCTGAATCACAGGGCTTGCGCCTGCGGATGGAATGGCCGCGGCGTCATCCCCATTCCCCCGGCAATGCTCCGGGTATTGACGGCTCAATTGTGCCAGCGCGTTACCCAGGGCATCCGCACCCACCTTGGCGCCACAGCCGCCACAGGGCTGTTGTCGCTGCGCCCTGCCCAACTCCGGCAAACGCTCCCGGGAAGCCATCGGCAGTCTGGTGGGCAGATCCTCAAAGCGGGACATGAATTTGCTATCGATTCGGTCTTTCCAGCGCCATACCCAGTGGCCGGTGGCGCTGAAAGGACCTTTATCCGCTGTCGCCTGTTTGCCGCCCAGGGAAATCAGGGACAGGAAGCGCCGCTGGGGGCGGTGATTCCGCAGGGGCCTATCCAGTAGCAGCGCCCGCAGGTTGTGCGCCAGCACGGGCCCCTGGCGTACGGCATATACCCCCGCCTTGGGCCGGGGATGATTCACCTGCGTGGCGATATCCCCGGCGCCAAACACCCTGTCATCATCCAGAGATTGCAGCGTGTCGCGTACCGCGAGAAACCCGCTCTCGTCGGTCTGCAGGCCGCTGGCGGCGATCCATGGAGCTGCGGCCGCACCGGTACACCAGAACAGCTCGTCGTAGACGGGCCTGGCCCCATCCGACATCACCAGGCAGTCCTGTTCCACCTGCTCGACCCGGGCGTTGAGGTGAACCGCTATGCCCTGCCGCTTCAAAGCCTCCATCACCGCGTTGCGAGCCCTGGCATTGTAGCTTTGCAGAATCTCCGGCGCGCCACACCACAAATCAATAACGACGGATTTGCCGGCAAGCCGGGTGGCCATGGCCATCGCCAGTTCCACACTGCCGGCACCACCACCTACCACGGCGATGCGATAATCTACTGCCGCTGTCTGCGCGATTACCCGGCCCTGCAATTCCTGCCAGCGCTGCCACAGATCGGCCACGGGTTTTACCGGAATCGCGTGCGCCCGGGCTCCAGGCACCGTATCCAGTTCCGGTTCGGAGCCGATGTCGATACTCACCAGGTCATAGTTAATCGGTGGTCGCCCCGCCAGCGACAACTGCCGGGTCATCGGATCCAGGGAAGTCACCGCAGCAGCGAGAAAGCGTACCCCCGCCCACTGACAAAGACGCGCCAGGTCGATATGAGTTTGCTCAAAACTGTAGTGGCCGGCTACCAGGCCAGGCAGCATGCCAGAGTAAGGGGTGTGGCTGGCCGGCGACACCAGGGTGATGCGCAAACCCTCTATAGGCTTCATGGCGAGCATGCGCAGCGCCAGCGCGTGGGTGTGGCCGCCCCCTACCAGTACCAGGTCTTTACGGATGTCGGCGGCGATCTGCACGCGGCTATCCTCTCCCTGTCCCTGCCGCCCATGCGACCACGTCATCTCGACTGCCGCGGAACAATTCCTCCCCCTCTCGTTGTGCCAACTGGTATTCGTACATGGGGTCGTAGTATTTTTCCAGTAGCGCTGCGATCCATTCCCGGTGCAGGGCCAGGCTGCCATTACGCCACTGTTCGCGGAAAGCCTCTGCCATCAAGATGCTCACCGCCTGATGGCGCTCGCCTCCCAGTCGCTTGCGAATCCTGGACAAATCTCCCTGTAGTTTTTCGCTGTGCAGGCGCGGCCCATGCCCTGGCTCCAGTTGGGCGAAGCGATGGCCCAGGTCCACCACATAATCTTCTATCACCACATCAATACGCTCGCCCAGACTCTCCTCCACCACCAGCATCGGCGCTTTCGCCATCTCTTTGACCAGCACCTCCGGCAGGTAGAGGCGGCCAATCAGGCGCCCCTCGTCTTCCAGGAAAATACGGCTGTCATCCTGCGCCAGCAGCTTCATCAGGGCAATGCTCAGGGCATTTTCAAAGTCGATCTGGCTGGGCTGTGGCGTGGGCAACTGGCCAAAGCTGGAACCCCGGTGATTGGCCAGCCCCTCCAGATCCACACTGCGGGCCAGGCGGGAGATAACCCGGGTCTTGCCAGTGCCGGTTTTGCCACTTACCAGGACAAACGATCCGCGCGCTACCGAGCGCTCCAGTTCTTCCAGCAGAAAGCGGCGCATGGCCTTGTAGCCGCCCACAATCAACGGGTAATCAATGCCCTCATCTCGCAGCCACTGTTGCACCGTCTGGGAGCGCAGGCCGCCGCGAAAACAATACACATATCCCTGGGGATGCCGGCGCACAAACTCACTCCACTGCGCCAGACGATCTTCTCGCAGCTGCCCTGCCACCAGTTGATACCCCAACTCAATCGCCGCGGCCTGACCATTTTGCTTGTAACAAATGCCCACCTGCGCCCGTTCATCGTCGCTCATCAGCGGCAAGCTGGTGGCCGAGGGAAAGGCGCCCTGGGTAAATTCCGCGGGCGCCCGCATATCCATCATCGGCGCGTCCGCCAGAAACAATGCGCGATAATCGTCGGTGTCGGAACGGTTGGGCATGACGGCCGCTACTCGGCCTCCCCACCGAACAGAACCAGAATTCGCTCCTGCAGGCTGGTGACGGCATCCGACATCAGGGCGAAATCGGCATCGAGCCGTGCCGCATTGTCGGCTTCCGGGATGGCTTCGTTCTCTTTCATCAATTCGTCCGAAAATTTAAGGCGACGCAGACACAGGTCCTCAGCCAGCACCAGCGAGAGTCGCTCTTCCCAGCTCAGCGACAGGCGCGCAACCTGCTTGCCCGCGTGCAGATGAGTTTCCACCTCTTCACTCAACAAATCAACGCCGCGGCAGCGCACCACGCCACCCTCGTCCCCGGGGTCACGCAGCTCGCACTCCTCCCCCAGGGCAAAGTCATCCGGCAGGTTGTGGTGCACCAGCCAGCCGGTCATGGTCGCGGCGGGCGCGTTGTTAACCTGGGGCAGCAGCACGGGGAAGCTGCCAATACACTCGCGCAACAGGTTGAGCAACTCCTCGGCCCGGCCGGCACTGGCGGCATCCACGAATATCCAGTTGGCGCGGGTGTCGATATAGGCGTACACGCCAGCGGACCGGGTAAAGGCGCGCGGCAGGCAATCCGCCACGATTTCGTCCTTCATGGTGAGGCGCTCCTTGCGATATACCTTGCGCCCCTGTTCCGCCTCGATAGCTGTGACTTTTTCCTCCAGTAGCTCGCGCACCACGGTTGCCGGCAGCAGGCGCTCCTCCCGCTTCAGCTTGAGCAGCATACGCCCGCCGGCGGCGTGCACCAGCTCACTGGATTCACCGCCCAGGGGCGGCACCCAGCCCGCTGATTGGGCCTGGGACTTGGCGCAGGGCTGGAAGCCGCGCTGGGCGAGTTTCTCCCCCAATTGTTCTGGAGAGAGATCGAAAGAGCTGGTAAGGCGATACGCCCGAATATTCTTGAACCACATGAAAGGATACTGCCTCTGGCAAAAGCGGGAGATTGTACCTCACAGGCGGGCCAATGCCAGCAACCATCCAACTTCTTGGTCCACCTGGTCATTTCAGGCCAGCGGAGGCAAATAAAGGCGCTCTGTGTACAAATTATTAATCCGACTGGCCCCTGTCCTCGTTGTCAGCCTCCCGGGAAACCGCTTTAATCTCCAATCCCTAACGGATCGATCCGGGGCGCGGTTAATCACGCCCCGTTGCCAAGGTGCAAACAAATGTCAGACAAAGCCAAAACCAACCCCTCCCAGACACGCAAACTGCGCGATGTACAGCAGTGGCACAGGGAAACCGATGTTGCGATTGTCGGTTTTGGCGGCGCCGGTGGCTGCGCCGCCATCGAAGCGGCTGACGCGGGTTCCACTGCCATCATCTTCGAGCTGGCCAGCACCAGCGGCGGCTCCACCGCCCTGTCCAGCGCCGAGATCTACATGGGCGGCAGTGGCGGCACCCGGGTACAGCAGGCCTGCGGTTTCCAGGACAGCACCGAGGATATGTTCACCTACATGATGATGGCCGCCGGGCCCCAGGCCGACGAGGAGAAGATCCGCAATTACTGTGAAAACAGCCGGGACCACTTCCAGTGGCTGCTGGATATCGGTGTGCCGTTCAAGGACAGCTTCCATCGGGAAAGAGCCATCATGTGCCTGACCGACGACGGCCTGCTCTATACCGGCAACGAGAAGGCCTACCCCTTCGCACAGCAGGCCAAACCCTGCCCCCGGGGTCACAACCTCTATGTGGAAGGCGACAACGGTGGCCCCCTGTTTATGAAGATCGTGACGGAGAACGTGGAAAAACGCGACAATATCACTGTTGAGTACGAGACCCGCGCACTGACGCTTATTGTCGGTGACGATGATCGGGTAGTTGGCCTGGTAGTGCGCCAGAACCAGCAGGAGCTCAACGTCCGCGCCCGCCAGGGGGTCATTCTCTGCGCCGGCGGTTTCGTAATGAATGATGAGATGGTGCGCAAGTACGCCCCCATGCTTACCGCCGGCACCGAGCCCATTGGCAACCCCGGTGACACCGGCTCCGGCATCCTGATGGGGATGTCGGTGGGCGCTGCCGCCATCAATATGCACGAGGGATTTATCAGCCTGCCCTACTACCCCCCGGCCAGTATGACCAACGGTATCGTAATCAACGACAGGGGACAGCGTTTTATTAACGAGGATGTGTACCACGGTCGCCTGGGGGCTTTCGCCCTGCGCCAACAATCCGACCGCATCTATTTTATTGTCACAGTGGATCAGTACGCAGACTACGAGAAAGTCAGCTTTATGGGCGCACAGGTAGCCGGCACCGGTGAATCCGTCGAGGAACTGGAGGAAGAACTGGGCCTGCGCACTGGAACCCTGCAACAGACCATTAACCTCTACAACGAGGACTGCGCCAACGGCGAAGACACGCAATGCCACAAGGCCGCCGAATGGCTGGTGCCACTGCAGCCACCGCTGGTAGCGCTGGACATCACCCCGGGCCGCGGCGTCTTCGTCCCCTATTTCACTCTCGGGGGCCTGGACACACTGCCCACAGGCGAGGTGGTGGATGCCCGGCGCCAGGTAATTCCCGGCCTGTTCGCCGCAGGCCGCACCGCCTGTGGTGTGGTGCGCCGCGCCGAGGGATACAGCAGCGGCATGTCGGTGGGCGATGCCACCTTCTCCGGTCGTATGGCGGGCAAGCAGGTAGCGGCGGCAGCGCGCAACTAACGCCCTCGAAGGAGCCCACCGAACGGGCTTGTCAGCCCGCCTTCACACTTCTACTATTGCTGACGGGATGCCCGGAACCAACCACCGGGCGTCCCGTTTTACTGTCTGTTCATTAATACGTGGGGAGTGGCCTATGAAATACCTGCACACCATGGTGCGTGCGCGCGACCTGGATGAAAGCCTGGACTTCTACTGCGACAAGCTGGGGCTGATCCAGGTCAATCGTTACGACAGTGACGCAGGGCGCTTTTCCCTGGTATTCCTGGCGGCGCCGGGCGACGTAGAAGCCGCCGGCGAAGGCCAGAGCCCCCTGCTGGAGATCACCTGGAACTGGGATCCGCAAGATTACGACGACGGCCGTAATTTCGGGCACCTGGCCTACCGCGTGGAAAACATCTACCAGCTGTGCCAGACCCTGATGGACAAGGGCGTTACCATCAACCGCCCGCCCCGGGACGGCCATATGGCCTTTATCCGCTCACCGGACGGTATCTCCATCGAGCTATTGCAGGCCGGGGAGGCACTGTCGCCCGAGGAGCCCTGGGCATCGATGGAAAATACGGGTAGCTGGTAGTAAGGCGCCGCCAGGGCATGATGAAGAGCATCACTACACGGCTGATCGTACTGCTGACGCTCTGCTCGGCCCTTATCATCGGTATTGGCGTGCTGGTGGACTATCGCCTGTCCCGGGAGGGAAATCCTGGAACGGCTGCGCCTGGAATCACTGGACACCATCAGGTCCGCGATTATCGACCTGGAGAACCTGCTTGACGGGGTGGAAGGCTCCACCCTGTTTTTGGCCCGCATCCTGGAGCAACGGGACTACACTCAGCCGGGACTGAAACAAATGCTCAAGGCTATAGTCGAAAATAACGAGGACATCTATGGCGCCACCATTGCCCTGAATCCGGAGCGTGTAGATAACCCTCTGGGGTTCGCCCCCTACTACCATCACAAGGACGGCATACTGACCTACGCCGATCTCGCGTCCGGGCAATACAACTATCGCAACCAGGCCTGGTATACAGACGCCGTAGCCGCAGGCAAACCCGGTTGGGTGGAACCTTACTATGATGAAGGTGGCGGCGAGATACTGATGACCACTTTCGCTGTGCCCGTATATCGAGTAGACGAGCAGGGTAGCAGATTCCTGTATGCGGTGATCACCGCCGACCTCGCATTGGAGGAGCTTCATCGCTATCTGCAGCGCCTGCGCCTGGGCAAGAGTGGATTTGCAACCATGCTCAGCCGCACCGGCATAATTCTCAGTGGCAAGAACCCCGCCAATATCATGCGTCATTATTCGCAGGCCCATTCTGATGAACTGGATAGTTCCACTTGGCGAGAAATGTTCAGCTCGGTCCTGGCGGGCCAGGCCGTGACGCGGCGGCTAGAGTGTCCGGAGATATTCGGAAGGTGCGTGATACGAATGGATACCCTGCAGTCGACTGGCTGGCCGGTAGCTGTCATTTACTCCGAGAAAGAAATTCTCACCCCACTGCGCGAATTCCAGACCAAGTCCGCAGTGCTCGGGTTGATCACTCTGTTGCTAATGTCGCTGGCGGTTTATTTCGTCACACGCCGACTCACCCGCCCCCTCACGGCACTGGCCCAGGCCAGCGATGATATTGCCCGCGGCGAGCTGAATACCCCCTTGCCCTCTGCCCGCGGCGACGACGAGGTCGCCCGCCTGGTACGCTCCTTTACCGCCATGAAAAAAGACCTGAAATCATATATAGCCGACCTGGAAGCCGCTACTGCCAGCCGCAGCCGGTTAGAGGGCGAACTGGCGGCGGCCAGCGAAATTCAGATGTCCATGTTACCCCAGGGTGGGGAAGCCATTGAGCAGTTTGGGGAATACGCGCTGTGGGCCAAAGTGCGCCCGGCCAAGTCCGTCGGCGGTGATTTGTACAGCTATTACCGCAGTGGCAGGCAGCTGTTTATCGCCGTGGGGGATGTCTCCGACAAAGGGGTGCCGGCCGCCCTGTTCATGGCCAAAGCCATCAGCCTGATTCAGCAACTGTCAGCTGCGGAAATCGAGCCGTCCCCGGCTATGGCACAGCTCAACAACGCCCTGGAAGCCGGCAACGACAATTGCATGTTTGTTACCCTGTTCCTGGGCGTGCTGGACCTGGACAACCTGCAGTTACGCTTTGCCAGTGCCGGGCATACCCCACCCAGCCTGCTACGCGACGGTAGGGTTGAAGTGCTGGAGCAAGATGACGGCCCGGCACTGGGCCTTGCAACTGACCAGGATTATCCAGGTAACACCGTGCAACTTGAACCCGGTGACCGCCTGGCCATTTACACCGACGGTATAGATGAGGCCTTCAACGAGCAGGCCGAAATGTTTGGATTTGATCGTTTAAACCAGTGCCTGGCACAAACCGGGGAAGCTGCCATTGTCGAGGCGGGGCTGGAAATATTTAAGGCTATAGACAAGCACGCCGGAGCCACACCGCAGTCTGACGATATCACTTTGATGTTGTTGCAGCTCCAGCCCGATAATCAGACTGGAGCAACAAAAATGGGAGAAATATCGGCGAGTTTTAGCAGAGGCGAAAAACTGATTACCCGGGTACTGGACTGGATGCAGCAATCGCTGGAGGAACTGGCGGTACCAGAGGAAAGCCATATGCTAATCGTCCTGGTTACCGAAGAACTGGTCACCAATGTCGACAAATATGGAGAATTGCCCGCAGATGGAATCATCGAAATTACCCTGGAAGCGAGCGCAGCGCAGGTAAGCGTGGAAATCAGAGACGAAGGCGTTGCCTTCAACCCACTGCAGGACGCCCAGCGCGCCACGCTGGGTACGGATATAGAGTCTGCCGAGATCGGTGGTCTTGGTGTACACTTGGTAACGCAATTGACCGACGAACAGCTCTATCACCGTATAGATGGGCACAATGTACTGCGAGTCACCAAATTATTACAGGATGTATAGCCTGACCCTCCGTCGGGATTAGAACAAATGAAAAAGAGGCCTTTTACACCATGGAATTGAAAACCACTGTCACCATCGACGAGAAAAACTCCGTAGCGCGAGTAGCGCTGTGCGGCGCACTGAACACGGATACCGCACCGGGATTTGAAGACGACCTGCAAAAAGTCATGGCGGGAGGCCATCAGTTAACAGTGCTGGATATGAAAGACCTGGATTACATCAGTTCCGCCGGCCTGCGGGTTATTTTCAAGGCCGCCAAGCAGGCCAAGGCCGCGGGGCACAGACTGGCGGCGGCCAACCGCAAACCCCATATCGATAAGGTTTTTGAAATACTCAAGGCACTGCCGGATATGGCGGTGTTCGCCAATGACCAGGAGCTGGACGACTACCTGGACTCCATGCAAAGGCAGGTGCGCGGGGACTAGTGTGCGAGCTTCTGACCCGCGACACTAATCAGGCTGCAGAAAATTAAGAATCCAGCGCGCTACCCGCTGCGTCTCGGGATCGCTGGCCAGTGACGCCACCCCTGCCGTATAGGCCTGCTCGCCAATCAGTTCCCGCCTGAACTCCATGATCTCCCGCGAGTAAGCCGGCACAAATTCCGGATGCCCCTGGAATGTCAGGATATGATCGCCAACCTGGCACACAGCATTTTCACAGAACTCGCTACCCGCCAGCACTCGCGAACCATCCGCTGTTTTCATCACCTGATCCTGGTGAGTGACCAGGATATCAAAATCCATATCGCCCTGGTCATGCCATGCGGGTGCCTCTGAAAAACGGTGTGTGTGCAGCCCCACCCCCCAGCCTTTGGGCGATTTCTCGGTTTTACCCCCCAGGGCGTGTGCGACCAACTGGTGACCAAAACAGATGCCCACTATTTTTTTGTGTCGCCGATCCAGTTCGCGCACAAAGTCCATCAGTACTCCAATCCAGGGCTTGTCGTCATACACGCTGGATTTACTGCCGGTGATCAGGTAGGCGTCCACCTCGTCAATAGCGGCCGGGTATTCACCCTGCTCTACATCGTAAACGACAAACTCCAGATCGGGATCCAGCCGCCCCAGCAGGGCCATGAACATATCCGGATATTCCCCGAAATCAGGCACCCACTGCGGCCTTACCGCATCTGTTTTCACTATACCCAGTTTCATTGCATACCTGTGTTCACCGTAGCGGCAAGGCTACATGCCACCGCTGAAGCGGCCCATGATAGGTAGGGGCCGGGGGCCTGTCCATACCACTAAAGGGCAGGTTGCCCGCGCCTGAAGCCCGGGGTGGGAGGCTGGGCAATTCTATAGTAATTTCGGTGGTAATCGGCGTGCGGCGCGCTTTTAGTCAGCCGGAATAAATACCAGTTGCAAGGTAACCGGCACTGCGGTGCTGATGGACTTGAGGCCGACAATTTCCCGCAGTGCGGTGACACCACCATCCAGGCCGAAGTCCGCCGCATTGACAATCACCGGGCGCGAGGTAAACACGCGCAAGCGGCCGTCCCCCTCACCTACCACCACAACAGGTACAGTCAGCGCCTGTTCCTGCCCGTGCAGGGACAGAGTCACCGGCAGGTCAGCAGACACTACACCCCCTTCCGCCGCCGCTGCGATAATCGCCGGGTCTACCTGGGCGGTAATATTGGCGGCGGGAAATTTGACGACCTCAAACAACATTTCCCGCATGCGCTCGTTGCGGATCGGCACCAGGGTTTCCACGCTGATAAGGTCTATGCCCAGCCGGACGTTGCCCTCCGCGCCGATGTAGCCCACCAGCGAGGAAAAGCTGTGTATCTCGGCCACACTGCCGTTTTTGATGGAGACAAAATTGACAGACGATTTTTCGGTATCCAGTTCCCACTGGGCCCATACCTGGCCAGTGACAAGCAACAAAGCCACCGCCAGTAATTGACCCACTAGCTTTACTATCCCATTCATATCGGTACTCCTCTTTCAGCTATCTGACCCCTTACTATACGACCCGGGCCAGGCCGCCTTTTTCCTCCAGCCAGGCCCTGCGATCCCCGGCGCGTTTTTTGGCCAACAGCATGTCCAGCATATTGTTGGTGCCATCACCCGGGTCTATGACCAGGCGCACCAGGCGGCGGGTATCCGGGTCCATGGTGGTCTCGCGCAACTGCAGGGGGTTCATCTCACCCAGGCCCTTGAAACGCTGCACATTGACCTTTCCCTTTTTCTTTTCCGCCTCGATACGATCCAGTACGCCCTGTTTTTCAGCCTCATCCAAAGCGTAGAACACTTCCTTGCCCACGTCGATACGGTACAGGGGTGGCATGGCCACATAGACATGCCCCGCCGCCACCAGGGGCCGAAAGTGCCGCACGAACAGGGCACAGATCAGGGTGGCGATATGCAACCCATCGGAGTCAGCGTCTGCCAGAATGCAGATCTTGTGGTAGCGCAAGGTCGAGAGATCGTCACTGACAGGGTCTATGCCCATAGCGATAGATATGTTGTGCACCTCCTGGGATGCCAGGATCTCCTGGGAGTCCACCTCCCAGGTATTCAGGATTTTGCCCCGTAGGGGCAGTATGGCCTGGAACTCGCGACTTCGCGCCTGTTTCGCCGAGCCTCCGGCAGAGTCGCCCTCCACCAGAAACAGCTCGCCGCGCTCCGGGTCTTCTCCCGAGCAATCCGCCAGTTTGCCCGGCAACGCGGGGCCGGCGGTGACTTTTTTGCGCGTCACCTTTTTGGCGGTGCGCAGGCGACTCTGGGCATTGCTGATACACATTTCCGCCAGTTTTTCCGCTTCCTCGGTATGCTGGTTCAGCCACAGGCTGAACGCATCCTTGGCGACACCGGACACAAACGCGGCTGCCTCCCGCGAGGACAGGCGCTCCTTGGTCTGCCCGGAGAACTGGGGCTCTCCCAGCTTGGAAGACAACACATAACAGCAGCGGTCCCATATGTCATCGGGGGTAAGCTTGACTCCCCGGGGCAGCAGGCTGCGCAATTCGCAAAAATCACGCATGGCGTCCAGCAAACCGGTACGCATGCCGTTGACATGGGTTCCGCCCAGGACTGTGGGGATCAGGTTGACATAGGACTCGGCAATCACCTCGCCGCCCTCGGGCAACCACTGTACCGCCCAGTCGACCCCTTCATTGCTACCGCTGAAACTGCCGACGAAGGGTGCCTCCGGGATGACCGGGAAATCTATAGTAGCGTCTGCCAGGTAGTCAGTGAGCCCGTCCTCGTAGTACCACTCCTCGGATTCACCCTTCTTTTCATCGGTGAACTTCACCCGCAGGCCGGGGCACAGCACGGCCTTGGCGCGCAGCACATGCCTGAGCCGGGGCACGGAGAAGTTGATTGAATCGAAGTACTGCGGGTCCGGGGTAAAGGTAACCGCCGTACCGGTGTTGCGCTTGCCACAGCTGTCGATGACTTCCAGGTCGGTTTTTTTCTCGCCACCGCCGAAAGTCATACGGTATACCTTCCCGTCCCGGCGAATCACAATTTCCAGTGCTTTGGACAGGGCGTTGACCACCGACACACCCACACCGTGCAGCCCACCACTGAACTGGTAGTTCTTGTCGGAAAACTTGCCCCCGGCATGCAGGGTGCTGAGAATAACCTCCACTCCCGGCACACCCTGCTCCGGGTGAATGTCCACCGGCATACCGCGGCCGTTATCCGTCACGGTCACGGAGCCGTCTTTATGCAGGCTCACATCTATCTGGTCAGCGTACCCGGCGAGAGCCTCGTCCACGCTGTTATCGATGACTTCCTGTGCCAGATGATTGGGACGGGAAGTGTCGGTGTACATGCCGGGGCGCTTGCGCACCGGCTCCAGCCCCGTAAGGACTTCGATGTCTTCGGCGGTATATTGGCTCATCGCGGGTGTAGTGTCCTGTGTTGGTAAATATTGATCACTCCCATTGTACATCGGGGCGAACACGGTGGGAGCTATAGATAGCCCCTGGAGCCCGGCTCCACGGTAAATTGTTCATCGCTCAAACGGGACACCGCTGTCTCGATACGGCCATCCCCGTGCAAATCCAGCCAGCGGTAGCCCGGCTGCATATTATCGGCCTTGAAATTCACACTGCCGGGTGCGAATTGCACGCAGGTGGAAGGCGACGCCATCAGGCTAACGCCTTTGCGCTGCCAGTCGATCTGCTGGTGCACGTGCCCCCACAGCACCCCCCTGACACCCGGGTAGCGATCCAGCACGTCAAAAAACGCAGTAGCATCTGCAACCATTTGTTCATCCAGCCAGGCGCAGCCAATGGTTACGGGCTGGTGATGCAGGCACACCAGGGTATACAGCCCCTCGTCACGGGCGCTCTGCAGCGTTTGTTCCAGCAGGGCCAGCTCTGCCTGACCCAACTCACCACCCACTTCACCTGGAACCTGGGAGTCCAGCATGAGGATTTGCCAGCGTGAGGCCCGGACCTCCTTGCACAGGCGCGTGGCGGTATTCGCCGCAGCCTCCATGGCATTGCGATCATCGTGGTTGCCCGGCAGCCAAAAATGGTCACAGGGAATCTGGGAGAAGTAGGCCTGTAGCCGCTCATAGGCCTCCCGGGCGCCCCGGTCAGACAAGTCCCCGGTGCCCAGTAGCATGTCTATCGCCGGTCGCTCGTCCTGCGCCAGCTCAATCACCGCCTGCAGGGACTGGTCGGTATCCATACCCAACAGGGTGCCGCCTTTAGCCTGGCACAGGTGGGTGTCAGTCAGTTGCACCACCCGTACAACATCTCCGGGAGCCTCGATAAAATGAATATTGTGTGGTGATTGATGCATTCGGGCCTGGGCGCGGGCAACCGGTTCAGGCGTCCGTCACGGACGCGCACAAATCCAGGCTGCTAAGGCCGTTTTGCAGACAGTGTTCCAGCCAATCGGCCAGAAATCGGTTTTGCTGGAACTTCTCATCCTGCTGGAACATCTTGTCGTTGGGGTACTGGTACCTGGCCGCCACCTGGCGGTGGGACTGGAACATACCCACTTCCAGCATGCTGGCGTCGTGATAAGCACGCACTTCGACACGCAGGCTACCCAGCCAGCGGGCCTCACTGTGCTGCTGATTCAGCTGAAAGATCGTGGTATAGCGGCAGCGCTCTACCACTTCCATCTGCACTGTGGCAGTGCCGACGATAAAATCCCGTCTGTTGCTGTTCTCATAGTCGGGAAACAGGCGTAACAAACGGGCGTAATTGGCTTCACAAATCGCGTGAAGCCCAGCCAGGTCCAGTTTGAATTTCTTTTTTCTTACCTGTTGCAAGCCCATTTCCAGGATAACTACCCTATTGTGCCAACGAATGCCACTGCGTCATTTACAAAGACCACTACACGTGCAGCTGCGCCTTCAACAAATATCACCCCACTGACAGGGATGAGCACTGCCCATAAGATGGCACAAACGACGGGCAACTGCACCTTTTCCTTGCTACTTGATTGCCGCTTGATTGCCGCTTGATTAAATGCAAGCAAGGCCGGAGACTGTTAAACTCTCGCCCACTTCAACTAATTGCTCACTTTTGGGGATTCTTGCATGAAAAGTACGGCTGTCGCGCTCTCGGCGCTGGCATTTTCACTCGGCTCTTTTAACTTGCAGGCGGACTCCCTGCGCGATATATACGAACTGGCGCTGGCAAACGACGCCCAGTTGAAAGCGGAAGAGGCCACCTACCTGGCCAGGCGAGAGACCGAAGTACTGGGGCGTTCGGCGCTGTTGCCGCAGGTCTCCACCGCCTACTCCTATACAGACACGGATACAGATACGGACGGCAAAGGCGCGATATTCGATGATACCGGCTTTCGCATCGACGACACGTCCAGCAATCTTGATATCGACACGGACGGTTACAGCATATCCCTCAACCAGGCCCTGTTCGACCTGCCGGCCTGGTTCAGCTTCCAATCCGGCAAGGAGGTCACCAAGGAAGCGGAGGCCACCTTCGCCTCCAACCAACAGAACCTGATCGTGCGCGTGGTGGAAGCCTATCTGCTGGTGTTGCGCGCCCAGGACAACCTGTCCGCATCCCGGGCTCAGGAGCGGGCCTTTGAGCGCCAGCTGGAGCAGACCCAGCAGCGCTTCGAGGTGGGCCTGATCGCCATCACCGACGTGTACGAAGCCCAGGCCGCACGCGACCTGTCGCAGGTGGAGCGCATCGTGGACGAAAACAATGTGCAGGTGGCCCTGGAGCGCCTGTCGGTACTGACAGGCCAGCGCCAGAGTAACCTGGATGTCCTCAAGGAGGACTTCGAAATCAATCCGCCGGACCCCATTGACCGCGCCGCATGGGTGGATTTCGCCCTGGCCAACAACTTCCTGCTGGCCGCCGCCAACTACCGGGAGGAAGCGGCTCGCCAGACCGCCAAGGCCAACAAGCTGGAGCACGCGCCCAAAGTCAGCGGCGGCTATGAGTACTCTGATTACACCACCAACGGCTCCAGATCCGTAAAGCCCGATACCGGCTTCGTGGCACCTCCGGATAACGATCAGGAACAACACATGTGGCAGATCCGCGTAGACCTGCCCCTGTACTCCGGTGGCGCCATCAGCGCCAACCGACGCCGTGCGGCCCAGGAATTCAACGCCGCCCGGGAAAACCGCATCAATCTGTCCCGCAATACCGTCACCAATACCCGCTCCCTGCACATGACAGTGATCAGCGATGTATCGCGCATCGCCGCCCGCAAGCAGAGTATTATCTCCTCCAAGAGCTCCCTGGATGCGACCCAGGCCGGCTATGAAGTGGGAACCCGTAATGTGGTGGACGTGCTCAACGCCCAGAACACGCTGTTCAGCGCCCAGCGGGACTACGCCAACAGCCGTTACGATTACATTCTCAATTTGCTGCGCCTGAAAGAGCAGTCCGGTCTGCTCAGCCCTGAAGATGTCTTGCGGCTGGGTTCCAATATGATACCTGCACCGGTCCCGACAGCCACTTCCGCCAAAAAATAGCCTCGCCAGGTCTGGCAGGCGCCCGCCTCAGGCGCCTGCCAGATTTTCAGCCACCAGCTCCAGCAGTTTCTCCTTCGCACCACGATTGTCCGCCAGCACCTGTAGCGCCGCCGCGCCCATTTGTCGGCTGCGCTCCGGGTCGTCCAGTAACTCGACCAGGCAAGCCCCTAGTTGCCGTACATCTTCCAGCATAATCATGGCACCGGCGCTCACCAGCAAATCGCTGGCACCGGCGAAATTAAACATGTGTGGCCCGGTGACCACAGGCACGCCCCAGGCCGCCGCCTCCAGCACATTGTGCCCGCCGTGCTCTACCAAGCTGCCCCCCATTACCGCCACGGTGGCGACACCGAGCAACAGCAGCAGCTCGCCCATCGTATCGCCCAGGACAATATCGTCGCCAATTGCGGGAGTTTCACCGTCGGAGCGCCGCCCTACCTGCCAACCCTCACTCACACACAGGCTGTGGACGGCATCGAAACGCTCCGGGTGCCGGGGCACTATGATCAGCAGGCAGTCAGCCGCTGAGCGCTTGAGCGTGGCAAAGGCTGCCAGGATTTGCTCGTCCTCACCGGCATGGGTGCTCGCAGCGACCACAATCGGCCGCTTGTCCGCAGCATAGTCCCGACGCAGAGCGGCTGCCTGCATCCGCAAAGTCCCGCTCAGCTCCAGATCGAATTTGATACTGCCCGTCACTTGCAGGGCCGCTGCCGGCAAGCCCAGTGACGTAAAGCGCTGCCCGTCTACCGCGGACTGACAGGCCACGATGTCCAGCTGTTCCAGCATAGTGCGGGTAAGCCGGCCAAAACGGGCATAGCCGTGGGCAGAACGTTCTGACAGTCGTGCGTTGGCGAGCACGATTCGACACCCCCGGGCGCGGCTGTAGTGCAGCATATTGGGCCACAGTTCGGTCTCCATAATCAGCAGCAGGCGCGGCCTGGTACGGTGCAGAAACCTGCGCACCGCCCCGGGCAGATCCCAGGGTGCATAGACGTGGAACACGCGATCACCGAACAGCGCCCGCACTCGCTCCGACCCCGTGGGAGTCGTGGTAGTAACCACCAAACGGTGGCCCGGGTAGGCCTGTAACAAGCTCTCGATCAGCGGCGCTGCCGCCAGGGTCTCCCCCACCGATACGGCATGTACCCAGATCGCGGGTCGCGCCTTATCCGAGGGGGCAGTAAAGAATCCAAAGCGCTCAGCCAGGCGCCGGCGATAGGCGGGCGCCTGGCGCGAGCGCAGTAACATGCGCAGCACAATAAAGGGCATCAGGGCGTAAAACAGGGCGCTGTACAGGTAGCGCATTAGTGTACCTCGTCACTCATATTGTAACGTTCAGCGACTCGCCCGCAGGGAGGTACACTAGTACTCCACTGGCTGGCAGTGGCTCACAGCATAACGTCAGGCAGTTTTTCTGGCCAGTGGGCGTCAGGCTCTTCTGCCTCGCAATAATTCCCCCTTCGATTATCTCGGTAGTACACTGGCGGTATGGGCACACAGACATTACACACCGACATCGCAATTATCGGCGGCGGCATCGCTGGCTTGTGGACCCTGAACCAGCTGCGCAATAACGGCTACAGCGCCATCTTGTTCGAACATAATGCCCTGGGCAGCGACCAGACCATAGGTTCCCAGGGCATGATTCACGGCGGCATCAAATACGCCCTGGCCGGCGCCTTGAGCGAAGGATCGGAAACGATATCGGCCATGCCCGCCATCTGGCGCAGTTGCCTGGAAGGCACTGGCGAGATAGACCTCAGGGCCTGCAAGGTTCTCAGTGACGACTTTTACCTGTGGTCCAGCGCCGGCCTGCAATCGCGGCTGACCTCTTTCTTCGCCAGTAAGATGCTGCGCGGCCGCGTAGAGAAAGTTAAACCTCGCGATTACCCCGCTCCTCTACAGGACGCTGCGTTCAAGGGTCAGGTATACCGGCTGATAGACCTGGTCCTGGATGTACCCTCGCTGGTGCGGACATTGGCCAATCAACACCGGGAGGCCATCTTCAGCATCGATTGGCACAACGCTTCACTACAGCGTGACAATGGCCGGGCCACGCTGTCTCTGCCCCACTGCACCGTGGTTCCCCAGCGCTTGTTGCTGACCGCGGGAAGCGGTAACGAAGCCCTGATTTCGGCCCTGGGGGGTAGCGCCCCCGCCATGCAGCGACGCCCACTGCAGCAAGTATTGGTCAAACACCATTACCGGGAAGACTTCTTCGCGCACTGCATGGGTGGCGGCCCGTCGCCGCGACTCACCATTTCCAGCCATCGTACCCGCGCCGATGAACCGGTCTGGTACCTGGGGGGAGACCTGGCCACCGAGGGCGTCGATGACGACCCGGACCAACTGATCGACAAGGCCCGGCGGGAGCTGAATGATCTGTTGCCCTGGGTAGACCTGGGCCAAACTGAGTGGCGCACACTCCGGCTCGACCGGGCGGAACCCCGCCAGTCCGCTCTATTGCGGCCCGACTGCGCCTTCGTGGGCAAGGTCGACACCGTCGACAACACACTGGCCGCCTGGCCCACTAAACTCACCCTCAGCCCGGACCTGGCCGATGAGGTCCTGCGCCATTTGGTGGCAGGCAACATCCTGCCCCAACACCAGCCGGATCTGTCGCCGCTGCAATCGATGGGCCAGCCACCGATGGCCGAACCCTACTGGGATACCCTGTTCCAATGAGCTGGATGAGACCCCTGGGCAACACCGGCCTGCAAGTCAGCGCACTGGGCCTGGGCACGGTCAAACTGGGCCGGGATCAAGTTGTTAAGTATCCGGGAAGTTTTACCATCCCGGATGAGCGCAGCGCGGCGGCACTACTGGCACAGGCCCGGGACCTGGGCATCAACCTGATCGATACGGCGCCGGCCTACGGCAACAGTGAGGAACGTCTGGGTAAATTGCTTGCGGGACAGCGCAGCGACTGGCTGATTTGCAGCAAGGTGGGAGAAGAGTTCGAGGCGGGGCAATCCCGTTTTGACTTTTCCCCCGAACACACGCGGCAGTCTGTGCAGCGCAGCTTGCGTCGTCTCGATACCGCTGTGATCGATATTGTGCTGGTGCATTCCGATGGCAATGACCTGCGCATCATTAGGGAAATGGGCACCCTGCAAGCCCTGGAGCAAATGAAACAGGAGGGCCTGATAAGGGCTTTCGGCATGTCTAGCAAAACTGTGGAGGGCGGCCTGGCTGCGGCTGCCGTTAGCGACGTGGTGATGCTTACCTACAACCTGGACTCGCAGGAGGAATTACCGGTACTCGATGCCTGCGCCAGCCTGGGTGTGGGAGCCCTGATCAAGAAGGCCCTGGCCAGCGGACACCTGGCGCGGGAATACCCGGATCCGGTACAGGCCAGCATGGACCTGTTATTCGCCCACCCCGCTACCAGCGCCGCCATCGTCGGCACCATTACGCCCGCCCACCTCCAGGCTAATGTAGAAGCAGTGCGTCGTATTGTGGGTTAGTCAGTCCTTACTTTCACTCTGGATTTTACTGACAATAGCGGTTGTGGATACGCTATCGACCACATCCATTACCTGCACTTCACCACCGTAGGCTTCGACGATCTCCCAGCCGACTATATCTTCCTTGTTCTGGTAGTCACCGCCCTTGACCAGAACATCCGGCTGCAGCACCTGTAACAGGGAGGTGGGTGTGTCGTCTGTAAAACACACCACCCAGTCCACCGCCTCCAGGCCGGCGAGCACCGCCATGCGGCGGTCCGCGGGATTAATCGGGCGCCCCCTGCCCTTGAGGCGTCTGACCGAATCGTCACTGTTGACCGCGACAATCAGGCGATCACCCAGTTGTCGCGCCTGCTCCAGGTAACTCACATGACCCGCATGAATGATATCGAAACAACCGTTGGTGAAGACCACCCGTTCACCATGACTGCGCGCATCGGCCACCGAGATCAGCAACTGATCCAGTGTCATCGCGCCGCGCTCTGAGCCCTGCTCCTGTTGTACCGCGCGGCGCAACTCGGGAGCACTGACCACAGCCGTACCCAGTTTGCCCACCACAATACTCGCCGCAATATTGGCCAGCGCCACCGCCTGGGGCAGGCTCGCTCCGCCTGCGACAGCGGCTGCCAGTACGCCAATTACTGTATCCCCGGCACCGGTCACGTCGAATACTTCACGGGCGCGCGCAGGCAAATGCAGTTCGTCCAGGCCCGGGCGCAGCAGGGTCATACCGTGCTCACCGCGGGTCACCAGCAGGGCCCCCAGATCCAGCTCCTGCATCAGGTTCTGGCCCCTGGCGACCAACTCCCCTTCAGACGTGCAGCGACCCACCACCGCCTCGAACTCGTGCAGATTGGGGGTCAACAGGGTCGCCCCGCGATAGCGGGCAAAATCCGCCCCCTTGGGGTCTACCAGCACCGGAACGCCCATGGCGGTCGCCGTGGCGATCAGGGATACGCTCTGGTCCAGGGCGCCTTTAGCGTAGTCGGAGAGCACCAGCGCGCCACAGCCAGCTAGTTGTGACTGCAGGCCGTCAGACAGAGATGGGCTACCCGGGGGTGGGGCCGGCTCCTCGAAATCCAGCCGTATCAGCTGCTGATGGCGGCTGATTACTCGCAGCTTGGTAATGGTGGGGTGCCCCGCTATACGGGTGAAAGTGCAATGAACGCCGGCCCCCCCCAGCATATCCTGCAGGGAATCGGCCATTTCATCATCACCGGTATAGCCCAACAGGCTGGCGCTGGCCCCCAGTGCGGCAATATTCAGGGCCACGTTACCCGCGCCACCCGGCCGGTCCACAATCTGCTCCACCTTGACCACCGGCACCGGCGCCTCCGGTGAGATACGGGATGTGCCCCCCTCCCAGTAACGGTCCAGCATAATATCCCCGACCACCAGCACACGAGCCTGGTCGAACAGCGGCATATCCAGTTTCATGATCGGGTATTCCTCGTAGCCTGACTGCCGCTGGCAGCATGAGCGGGACGCGGCCATCATAGCATGGCGCAGGTGGCAATTTTGACCACTGGACAGACCACTGGACAGACCACTACACAACGCTTGCCAGCACCGGCCAAACCCGCTAACTTGCCCTGCCGTTGACCATGAGCACGATGACGATGATCCCCGACCTGCCTGTCAACATCGACCAGATCAAAGGCTTTCTCGCTGCGGATGAAGCGCAAGCCCTGTACGAACAGGCCCTGCAGGCGAGTGTTGCGGGACCCGTACTGGAAATTGGCAGCTACTGCGGCAAGTCCACTATTTATCTGGGCCTGGCCTGCAAGCGCAATAACAGCTCGGTATTCGCCCTGGATCACCACCGGGGCTCGGAAGAGCACCAGCGGGGCGAGTTCTTCCATGACCCTGAGCTTTATGACGATGGCGAGGGGGTGATGGACAGTTTCAGGGAGTTTCGCCGCAATATTCACCAGGCGGGGCTGGATGATGTGGTAGTGCCTGTAGTGGCCGGCTCAGAAGTGGCCGCCAGGCATTGGCAGACACCACTGGCGATGGTCTTTATCGACGGGGGACACAGCCTGGATGCAGCGCTGACCGACTATCGCTGCTGGATGCCGCATCTTATGAGGGGGGGCGTACTGGCGATACACGACCTGTTCGCCGATGCCCATGCGGGCGGGCAGGCGCCCTATGCAGTTTACCGTATGGCGTTAGCTTCCGGCCTGTTTGAGAGCCTGGGTCAGGTCAATAGCCTGGGATTACTGCGACGTTTGTAAGCGCCCACTTCTTTCGAAGAGCAGCTGCGCTAGTCGACGAGGAGGCGCCGCTCCCTGGAATCGCCCACTGTCGCATCCAACAACCGCACGCTGCAAAATAGCTTTGCGGCCGCCGTGTGCTCAGTCAGGGCATCCGCTGCCAGCAGAATCGCACCTGCCGTCCAGGTGGGCTTCTCGTCCGGCCACAGCAGGTCTTCGACCACCTGGTAGCCGGTCCAGTATGAGCCGTCACCGGTGCGCCACTGGTGCAACCAGCTGTAAACTTCCACCGCGCGGGCGTGATCCCCGGCCGCCAGTAATGCCATCACCAGCTCACAGGATTCGGCCACGGTGACCCAGGGTTCGTCGGAGACACAGCGACAACCCAGCTTGTCCTCCACAAACTCGTCCCACCGCGCCGCCAGTCGCGCTCGCGCCTCCGTCCCGGTCAGTGCGCCGCACAGGACCGGGTAAAACCAGTCCATCGAGTAGCGTGCCTTGCTCTCCCAAGTGCGATCAAAGCGCTCCGGCTTGTGGCGCAGCGCCACACCCAGCCGATCCCGGGCGACCAGCCACTGTGGCCGATCTTCGCCCAGGGTCGCGGCAATATTGTGGGCACACTCCAGGCTTTTGTAGATGGAGCTGCAGCCGGTTACCAGCGCGTCATCCTCAGGGATGCCCTGTGCATCCACTTTCCAGTAGATGTCACCGTGTTCGGTCTGCAGGGACAGGACAAAACCAATCGCCTTGTCGACCATGGACCACATGGCACGCAGGAAGTTGTGATCACCAGACACCAGGTAATGGTGCCAGACACCGGCTGCGATGTAGGCGACAAAGTTACTTTCGCGTCGCTGCGGATTGTCAACCTCCTCACCCCGATAGGAGGCCCACCAGCTGCCATCGTCCAGCTGCATTTTAGCCAGCCACGCATAGGCCTTGCCGGCCGCTTCCAGCTCACCTCCGATAGACAGGCCCATGGCCGATTCCACATGATCCCAGGGGTCAGTGTAACCACCCTCGAACCAGGGGATCTCGCCGCTGTCGCGTTGGCAATCGAGAATGAACTGCACTGTGGGGCGCAGGAATTCCTGGGGAAACAGGCCGCGACTCAGGTAGAGTCCACTCATGACACGGCTTCCTTGCGGAAATACATCACCACACTTTTACCCATAACCGGGTTCATGCACTTCTCCAATACCCTGGTCAATGCCGGATTCTCCATCAAGTCCCATACCAGCAGGCGATGATACTGGGCCACCAGCCAATTGCTGTCCTGGCTTTTCCAGAACAGGCACTTCAGCCACCAGAAGGGCGCGTGCAAAGCGTGCGCCCAATGGCGGTGGTAATGGTTGAATCCAAGCTGCTCGATTTCATCGCGCAGCTCATTGCTGCGAAATATCCGCAGGTGACCACCCGGCACCTGGTAGTAGGCGTCACTGAGCGCCCAGCAGATTTTCTCCGGCCAGCGGCGCGGCACGCTGGCGCTGAACAAGCCCCCAGGCTTGAGCACCCGCTCGATCTCGCGCAAGGCGCGCCGGTAATCGGGGATATGCTCGAGCACTTCACTGCAGATGATCTTGTCGAAGGTATTGTCCGCAAAGGGAAGTTCCAACGCATTGGCGGAAGACAGGCCGAAGGACTTCGCCGGGTTTTGCGCATCCTCAAAGTCGGTAAACTTGTCGCGCGTGGTCTTCAGGTCTTGCAGCGACAGATCCACACCGATCGAATGCACATCGGCCTCAACGTAAGCGGAAATCACATGGCGGCCCTCGCCGCAGCCCAGGTCCAGCACCACGTCACCAGAGTCCAACGGAAAGTGGCTGAAATCAACGGTCTGCATTGGCCAGCACCTCCCTGTAATACTCGGTCATCTGCCGGGCACAAACATGCCAGCAGAAGCTTTCGTCAATACGCTGCTGGCCCCGGGCACCCAATTCTGCGCGTGCCCGGGGGTTGCGCAGCAGGGTATCAATTGCCGCAACCAGGGCATCGACATTTTTTACCGGCACAATCACACCGGCGTCTCCCACTACTTCCGGCAGGGCGCCACCATCGGTGGAGACCACAGGGACACCGCAAGCCATGGCCTCTCCCGCCGGCAGGCCAAAGCCCTCGTACACCGAGGGTACCACCGCGATAGCCGCCTCCGCATAATAGCGGACCATTTGCTGCGTGGTGATGCCATTGACAAATTTCACCTTGTCGGCAATGCCGAGACGGCGCACCAGCTTTTCCGTCTTGCCGCCCCGCTGTGGCTTGCTTACCAGCAACAGCTCCAGCTCCGGATACTGCTTGAGCAGGCGAGCATAGGCCCGCAATAAATAACGCAAACCCTTGAGGGGCGCATCCGCGGAGCAGGTCGCCATCAGTCGCATGGGGTTGCGCGCCACACCCGGCATGGGCTTGAATACCTCCGTGTCGATGCCGTTGTGCACCAGGCTGATGCCCGCCGGCTGCAAACCGAAATCCCGGGCGATGTCCTGGCGCGAACAGTCGGATACGGTAACGATATTATGTAACTGCACAACCACTTTCTTTTGCATATTCAGGAAGGCGTGCCAACGCCGGATAAGTAAGCGCTCCCAGGCATTGCGAGCCGCATTCAGGGCTATACGCAAATCACTGGTAATCGGGTGGTGCAAGGTGGTTACCAGCGGCAGGCCCATTTCCTGGATTTCCAGCATGCCGTAACTGAGGCTCTGGTTGTCGTGTATCAGGTCGTAGTTGTGGCCGTGCTGACGCAGGTATTTCACCGCCCGGCGCCCAAAGGTGTAGGGTTCGGCAAAGCCCCCGGTCAGCTTGCTCAGCCACTCAATAATGTTGGTCAGGGACTTGAGATGCCGCGGCCGCAGGGACAACAGGCCATTCTCGAACAGATCCAGGCTGGGCAGCTCAATCAGGCGTACCCTGGCGTCCAGGTGGGGATAGGGCGGACCGGAAATCACATCTACCGTGTGCCCCGCGTCCACCAGGGCTTTGCTCAAATACCTGAGGTAGACCCCCTGGCCGCCGCCATATGGCTGGCTGCGGTAGCCCAGCAGGGCAATGCGCAGGGGCTTTCCCGGTGCGACAGTCTGGATGGGGCCGCGTGTTGGGCTGGCCAATGGCGGTGAATCGGCCTGTAGTGTGTCAAGGTGCCTGATAGTGGCTTCCTCTCAATAGGTTCAAAGGATGTTAGGGGTCAGGTCTGAATAGTGTTTAAACCGCTACAGTGGTTACGTTCCGCTGGGTATGGCATTACGTAGCTGCGCGGTGCGGGTGGAGCCACTTGAGGGCATGGGGTTCTAACCGAGAGTGGCTCCACCCACGCCGTGCAGCGAGACTCACGCTACAAGCCCATATTGCTCAAGTGAATGCCATTCATATGAAGCTCTGTACAGATGACCGACCGCGCTTCCCCAGCAAA
>PVMK01124625.1_pt1 | contig 76994 bp, 80 predicted proteins | sample 1853481 | NCBI WGS metagenome assembly PVMK01 (sample SAMN08533507, study PRJNA380276) | Marine sediment metagenome, whole genome shotgun sequencing project.
GAGATTGTCGATATCGTTAGCTGCAATCTTGCGCAGGATTCGGCGCATGATCTTGCCGGATCGGGTCTTTGGCAGCCCCGGTGCCCACTGAATCACGTCGGGTTTGGCAATTGCCCCGATCTCCGTTCGGACCAGGTTCGAGAGTTCCTCGCGCAGCGCATCCAGCTCCTCATCGCTCGCATCCAGCCCGCTCATGAGCGTTACGTAGGCGTAGATACCCTCGCCTTTGATGCCGTGCGGGAAGCCGACGACGGCCGCTTCGGCGACCGCATCGTGCAGCACCAGCGCGCTCTCCACCTCGGCCGTGCCCATGCGATGCCCCGAAATGTTCATCACGTCGTCCACCCGGCCAGTGATCCAGTAATAGCCGTCCGCATCGCGGCGTGCGCCGTCGCCGGTGAAGTAACAGCCCGGGTAGGTCGAGTAATAGGTTTCGATCAAGCGGTCGTGGTCCCCGTACAGGGTGCGTATCTGACCCGGCCAGGAGGCTGTGATGACCAGGTCTCCGGACGCTTCGATGGTGTCGATGAGCTGGCCGCTTTCGTCCATCAGGGCGGGCTGCACCCCGAAGAACGGGCGCGTTGCTGACCCCGGCTTCAGATCCGTGGCGCCGGGCAGCGGGGTGATCATGATGCCGCCGGTCTCCGTCTGCCACCAGGTGTCGACGATCGGGCAACGCGAATCGCCCACCACCTTGTAGTACCACTCCCAGGCTTCCGGGTTGATCGGTTCGCCAACGGTTCCCAGCAATTGAAGGGTGGCCCGTGAGGTGCAGTTGACGAACTCGTCGCCCTGGCCCATCAGGGCCCTGATGGCGGTGGGCGCCGTGTAGAAGATGTTGACGTCGTGCTTGTCGATGACCTGCCAGCAGCGGGATGCGTCCGGATAGGTGGGCACGCCTTCGAACATCAGCGTGGTGGCGCCATTGGCCAGAGGGCCGTAGACGATGTAGGAGTGCCCCGTAACCCAGCCCACATCGGCCGTGCACCAGTACACGTCGCCGTCGTGATAGTCGAAAACGTACTTGTGAGTCATCACGGCCTGCAACAGGTAGCCCGCGGTGGAATGCTGAACCCCTTTCGGCTTGCCCGTCGAGCCCGATGTGTACAGGATGAACAGGGGGTCTTCCGCTTCCATCACCTCGGGCTCGCAATCGGTTGGTTGTGCCTGAGTGATTTCGTGATACCAGACGTCACGGTCCGGGTTCCAGGGGACCTGCGCCCCGGTACGCTTAACCGTGACGACGGTGTGCACGTTGGGGCAGTCCTCGAGCGCCTGTTCGGCATTCTCCTTGAGGGGGACGGGTCGGCCGCCGCGAACTCCCTGATCGGCCGTGATCAGGGTCTGGCAGTCCGAGTCGAGGATTCGGTCCTTTAGCGATTGCGGCGAGAACCCGCCGAACACTACCGAGTGAATGGCTCCGATTCGGGCGCAGGCGAGCATGGCGTAGGCCGCCTCGGGAATCATCGGCATGTAGATGCAGACCCGGTCGCCGCGCCCCACGCCACGTGACTTCAGCGCGTTGGCGAGCTTGCAGACTTCGGCGTAAAGCTCGTTGTAGGTAATCGATTTCGATTCGTTGGGATCGTCGCCTTCCCAGATGATCGCGGTCTGCTCGCCACGGGTCGCCAGGTGCCGGTCGATGCAGTTGTACGCCGCGTTCAGGTGTCCGCCGGCAAACCAGGCGAAACGGCCGGTTTCGAAGTCTGCCTCGCTGACCGTGTGCCATGGATCGTACCAGTCGAGGTGCTGTTCAGCTTGTTCCGCCCAGAAGGCGTCGCTGTCCTCGACGGAGCGTCGATACATGTCCGGGTAGGTATCCGCATCGATGAAGCACTTGCGTTGGAAGTCTCTGGGTACTGGGTGGGTTTCGCTCATGACTGCTCCGTACTGGCGCCGCGCCGTATCCTTTCCATCAGGAGGCGGGTGGTTGAATCGTGTTTTCTCGATGCCCCAGCTTCGTGCTCAGCAGGGCCGAGCTCAGCATAAATGGTGCTGCCGAGCTGTTTGCCCAGCTCGACGCCCCACTGATCGAAGGGATTGATGCCCCAGATCATACCCTGGCAGAACACCTTGTGCTCGTAGAGGGCAATCAAGGCGCCGAGGGTCGTTGCGTCCAGCCGGTCGAGCAGAATCGTCGTGCTCGAGTGTGCGCCTTTGCTTTGCTGGTGCGCGGCTCCGCCGGCGCGACCGTTCAGCAGTGCTTCGCTTTGACCCAGGCAATTCGCGAGCAACCAGCGGTGATGTTCATTGAGACGAGGCTGGGCGGTTCGGCCATGACCCGGCTCAATGCAGGCGATGAAATCTGCGCTGAACGCGCGGCTTCCCTGGTGCAACAGTTGATGGAAAGCGTGTTGTCCGTTGGTTTCCTCCCCGCCCCAGAGAATTGGCGCGGTGTGTACGTCACTGCGCGTGCCGTCCCGGCGGACCGTTTTGCCATTGCTCTCCATCTCGAGCTGCTGCAGATAGGTGACCAGGCCGGCCAGTCGCTGGTCGTAGCACAGCAGCGCATGGCTCTGGGCGCCGAGAAAATTGCCGTTCCAGATGCCGGCCAGGGCCATCAACACGGGCGCATTCTCTGGATGCTCTGCGGCGCGAAAGTGTTGGTCCATCTGGCGGGCCCCGGAGAGTAGCTCGGTGAATCCCTCGTTGCCGAGACTGACGGCGATGGGGAACCCTGCGCAGGACCACAGGGAGTAGCGGCCACCCACCCAGTCCCACATGGGCAGCACATTGCACGCCGGAATCCCGAAGGTGGTTGCTGCGGACAGATTTGCCGTGATGGCCATGAAGTGCCGCGCGATTGCGCTCGTATCCAGAACCCGTTCGAGGAACCAGCCGCGCAAGGTGGTCGCGTTGACGAGGGTCTCGGTGGTGGTGAAGGACTTGGACGCGATCACGAACAGTGTGGTGGCTGGGTCCAGACCATCGAGCAGCCTGCTGGTGGCGTGCGCGTCCACGTTCGCCAGGAATTGGCAGTCGATCGGTGCGTGGGTAGCGTTGAGCGCCTCGATGACGAGCGCTGGGCCGAGATGGGAGCCGCCGATCCCGACGTGCACCAGCGTACGGACGGGTTTCCCGGTGTAGCCCAGCCAGGTTCCGCTACGCAGCGCGGTCACCAGGTCGCGTTGGCGCATTTGCGCACTGCTGATTTCATCACGGACTGCGACCGGCTGGTCCTCGACCGATGCCCGTAGCGCGGTATGCAGCGCGGCGCGGTTCTCGGTGAAATTCACGGGTTCGCCGTTGAACAGATCGTCCCTTGCTCTGCCGAGCTCAACCTCGTCCGACAGGTCGACCAGGGCGTCTAGCACTTCAGGGTCGAGCCGTTGCTTGCCGAAGTCGATGTGCAGGCCGGCGACGTCGATCGTCAGCGGACACGCCTCGGCCGCTGCGCCGACCCGCGCCGTGGCGAGCTGGCCCAGGTGCTTCCAGGCGCGAAGGGCGGAGGGCGGTGTGCTACTCACGTCCGCTCGGGTTCAGATCAGCGTTGGATGTGGATTGAAGTATTGACGCAGGCCGCTCATGTTCACGATGCGTTCGATCAGCTCACGGTAGTGATCCTCGTTGCCGGCCAGGTCTACTTCCGTGGCGTTGACAATCAGCAGAGGGGCTTCGTCGTAAAAGTGGAAAAACCGTGCATACGCCTCGACTAATGCGCGCAGGTAGTCGTTGCTGATGTGTTGTTCGGAGGCAATGCCGCGGGAACGAATCCGTTCCATCAGGATACGCTCAGGCGCCTGCAGGTAGATCACCAGATCGGGGCGGGGTGGCTTGATATCCAGGTTCTCGTGGATCTTCTCGTACAGTTCCAGCTCGTTGGGATCGAGGGTGATCTCCGCGAACATCCGGTCTTTCTGCATGAGAAAATCGGACACTACCACCGGGCTGAACAATCCGGCGGTGCTGAGCTCGGCGAACTGCTGACTGCGGTGCAGCAGGAAGAACAGCTGGGTTGGCAGCGCGTGACGGCCGCCCTCACGATAGAACCGGTCGAGGAACGGGTTCTCGGTCGATGGCTCGAGCAGCGTTGGGTAGCGAAAGCTCTCTGCGAGCTTCGTCGCCAGGGTTGTTTTACCAACCCCGATCGGCCCCTCGATCGCGATGAAGCGAGGCAGTTCGAAGTCGTCGAGATTCAGCAATGGGGCAGCCATGACCCAACATCGAAATTACTGCGGCAATGATAACGCGTCGTTGGGTTGGGGTGCAGTTCGAGGCGCGGAGTTCAGGAGGATGTGGGCACTAGCAGCGCGTTTATCAACACGCTGCTAGAGGCGGTTGCCGTCGACTTCCTGATTTTCCTGCCCGCCCTCGGGTCGACGGCGTCGACGCCGGCGGCGCTTGCGGCTTTTGCCGGGGTCGAGCGTGCCGCGCATGGTGGCTTGTTCGTCGCCTTCCACGTCCTGATATGCAGTCCACCAGTCGGCGAGTGACTCATCGACTTCACCGGTTGCTGCGCGCAACAGGAGAAAATCGTAGGCGGCTCTGAATCGAGGATGGCCTACCACGCGACCCAGGGTCCTGGGTTCCCGTTCTTCGAGCCTTGGCTGCAGCAGCCAGACTTCGCGGACGAACTGAGAGAAACGGCGTGGAATGGACGAGATCTCGCTCTGCTCGCGCAGCACCTCGAGGCTGGCGCTGTCCCGAGCCTCGACCAGGGACGAGAATTCGGTGTGGCGTGACAGCCGATCCAGGTAGGTATCCCACAGCAGCACGGCGAACAGGAAGCCCGGGGTGACAGGCTTGCCATCGCGAATCCGTTCGTCGGTTCCACGCATGGCGCAAACGATCAATTCGTCGATGTGGTCGGTGAGTTCGACGTCCGGGAACAACGTTTCCGCCAGATCCAGATCGCGCACCAACGACCACGCCTGTTCGGCGCTGCCTTGCAGGAACAGCTTGCACAGCTCATCGAACAAGCGTGCCGGAGCGACTTCGTTGAGCATGTGCGAGGTTTCGGGGATGGCGGTCCCGGTCATGCCGTCCAGCTCGAAATCGAGCTTGGCCGCGAAGCGGATTGCGCGAATGATCCGGATCGGGTCTTCGCGGTATCGGATGGCCGGTTTGCCGATCAGTTTCAGACGACGGTGACGCAGGTCGTCGAGGCCGCCGAGGTAGTCGATCAGTACCTCGTCAATTGGGTCGTAGTACAGGGCGTTGACGGTGAAGTCGCGCCGAAACGCATCTTCGTCGATGCGTCCCCAGGCGTTGTCCCGCAGAATGACGCCTTCGGCGGACAGCGCGGTGTCCTTCCCACGCAGTTCCCGGCGATTGTTCACCGCGGGCTCGCCTTCGTCGTCGTGTTGCCGTCTGAAGGTCGAAACCTCGATGACCTCCCGCCCGAACCGGACGTGGGCGATGCGGAACCTGCGGCCGATCAGGCGCGTGCGCCTGAAAACCTCGCTGACCTGCTCGGGAGTAGCGTCTGTGGCAACGTCGAAGTCCTTGGGCGCAATACCGAGCAGCATGTCCCGTACGCAACCGCCGACCAGAAGGGCGTCGAAACCCGCATCGCGCAAGCCAGTGATGACGTTCATCGCGGCCGCATCGACGAGTTCAACGGTGATGCCGTGCTGGTCACGATCCAGGCGCGTGACGGTCTCGGTACCGCCAGGCGTGGCCACGCCTTCGGGATTCGTCATGAATGACAGGTCATCGATTGCAGATTGGTCTCTATGAAGCGGGCAATCTTACCAGAAGCGGCAAATGCAGCGTAAAAGAAAGGGACAGCATGCTAACGGCGTGTGCCGCGCTTTCGTGTTCGTTTTCGCGGAATGTTGAGCCGCTGGCGACGTTCCCACAAGCTCTTCCGACTGATTCCGAGCTTTTCGGCGAGTTCGGTTTCGGTGAATTGATCTTCGTGCTCGGTGACAAAGCGAACGAAGTAGTCTTCCAGACTGGTCGGCTCGCCGGCGCTGTCGGACTCGGCGGGGGCCGAATGCGGCACCGCGCCGTCAATGGCCAGCAGGTCGCGCTCTATCTGATTGCCGTCGCACAGGATCACCGCCCGGTCCATGGCGTTTTCCAGTTCGCGGACGTTCCCGGGCCAGTGGTAGTCGCGCACGGCCTGCACAGCGTCGGCGGACAGGTGCAAGAGGGGTTTGTTGAGCTTGTCGCAGGCGCGCCCGAGCAGATAATCGCACAGCTCGACGACGTCCTGTCCTCGCTCGCGCAGCGGGGGCACTATCAACGTCAGGACATTGAGCCGGTAGAACAGGTCCTCCCGAAAGTGGTTCGTCTGGGTCAGGCGTTGCAGATCGCGGTGGGTTGTGGCGATCAGACGGATGTCCACCGGGCGGGTTTCGGTTGCGCCCACGCGCCTGATCTCGCCCTCCTGAAGAACCCTCAACAGTCGGGCCTGGGCTTCCATGGGTAGTTCGCCGATCTCGTCCAGCAGCAGGGTGCCGCCGTGGGCCGCCTCGATCAATCCGCTGCGGCTGATGCTCGCGCCTGTCGCCTCGCCGCGTTCGTGGCCGAACAGCTCCGACTCGAGCAATGCTTCCGGAATGGCGGCGCAGTTCAGTGAGATCATCGGTGCCTGCTGGCGTTGGCTGTCGGTGTGCAACGCGCGCGCGACCAGTGCCTTGCCCGTGCCGGACTCGCCCAGGATGAGTACCGTCGAATCGGTGGGGGCGATCTTGCGGATGCGATCGAACAGTTCGAGCATGGCCGGGCAGCTGCCGATCATCGGATAGCCGGGCGCGCGTTCGCGAAGCTCGGCGTGACGGGTGGCGTCCTGTTCGATCAGTTGCTCGATCGATGCGATCAACTGATCGGCGTCAAAGGGTCGCACCAGGTAGTCCCGGACGCCGAGCTTCATGGCGGCCACGGCTTGCTCGATGCTGCCGTGTTCCGCGATCATAATCAGCGGTACCCGGCCGATGATCGAAAGCAGATCGACGCCCGCCTGGGATGGCAGGACCGCATTGCTGACGACCGCGTGCAGGTTGGCGGGGTCGAACTCCGCGATGTCCGTCAGGTCCGCTGTCTGGATAACGGAGAACCCATTGCCCTCCAGGCGGGAGCGGAGCTCCTCGCGGTATGCGGGATCGGGTTCGACCAGCAGAATTCGCGTCATGAAATGCGCAGCGGTCCCAACCGCAGTGCAGGACTGGCAGCGAATGTTAGCAAAGGCGCATCAGATACTCACGAAGTCAGCAAAATGGGAGGTCGCAGGTACCTGATCCAGCGTCCAGTGCGTTCGGGCCCAGGCAAGCAGAACGTCTGGTGCGGCGTGCACAAGCTCTGGTGCCGGCTCCTGGCCGAGCAGCGCAAGCGCCAGGTACAGGTTCGCCGTGGCGTCATGCGGGGTGATCGCGCGGGCAAAGGTCTGCTTCGAGAGCTTTGCGCCGGTGCGGTCGACAATCGCCGGGAATTGCGCGTAGGTTGGTGGACGTAGCCCGAGCTGCTCCATCAGATACAACTGACGAGGCGTGTTGTCGAGCAGATCGGCGCCGCGCACGACGTGGCTGACGTGCGCCGCCGCATCGTCCACGACCACGGCAAGCTGGTAGCCGAACAGTCCGTCACGTCGACGCACGATGAAATCGCCCGGGTGCGCGTCCAGGGTTTCGCCCTGGGGACCGAATACCTCGTCGACAAAGCTATAGCGAGTGGCGGGAACGCGGATCCGAATCGCGGTCAGGCCGCTGGCGGCATCTGCGTCCGCCTCGCTGCGAACGGTTCTCGATCTGCAGGTTCCGGGGTAAACCGCGTGACCGCGCAGCGAACGTCGGGAGCAGCTGCAGAGAAACAGCGCACCGGTATCAAGCAGTTTCGAAAATGCCGCGCGATACGCATCGGTACGCTCGGACTGACGGACCACGGGACCGTCCCATTCCAGGGCATGATGTTCGAGCGCATCGAGAATATCGCGGTCAGCGCCCGGAACGTTGCGCGGCACGTCGAGGTCATCCAGCCGAAGCAACCAGCGGCCGTTGTTGGCGCGCGCGTCGAGGTAACTCGCCAGTGCCGCCAGCAGTGAACCGAAATGAAGAGGGCCGCTGACGGAAGGGGCGAAACGACCGACGTAGCCAGTCGTCATGGGCAATCAGCCGGCGTTTCCAGCTCAGCCGTGCAGTTGCCGCTCGCGAATTTCGTCCAGGGTCTTGCAGTCGACGCACTGGGTTGCGGTGGGACGAGCCTCCAGGCGTTGCACGCCGATCTCGACGCCGCAGGTGTCACAGTAGCCGTAATCCTCGAGGTCGATCCGATCGATGGTCTGATCGATTTTCTTGATCAGCTTGCGTTCGCGGTCGCGGGTTCGCAGTTCGATGCTGAACTCTTCTTCCTGAGTCGCCCGGTCTGCAGGATCCGGGAAGTTTGCGGCTTCGTCCTGCATGTGGTGAACCGTGCGGTCGACCTCCTCCATCAGTTCCTGGCGCCATCCGTTCAGGATGTGACGAAAGTGATCCAGCTGCTTCGGCCCCATGTATGGCTCGCCGCGCTTGGGCTGGTAGGGCGTAAAATTCCTAAATGGAGAGTCTGCGCTGGTTTTTGCGGACGCCTTTTTTCGGGTCTTTGCAGCCATTTCCTACGTTACCCTGTACAGATTGTGTGGCTCGGCGAGGCGCGGATCTTCCGGTTTTACCGACAATCCGGCGTGATGGGCCCGGGGGCCTCCCGAGAAGGGCGCGTACGCTACCAGAAGATTTCCTCGTTGACTATATAATTTCGCGCTGTTTGTGGGCTCGAACCAACCGGACAAAACGTATGTTTGCTGAGCGAAATCGCCATGTCCAACCGTTCCGCGTCATGGTGCTGATGGAACGGGCGCGGCAACTGGAACGCGAGGGCCGCTCGATTGTTCACTTCGAAGTGGGCGAGCCGGATTTCAGGACCGCTGAGCCGATCGTCAGCGCGGGCCAGCAGGCGTTGGCGGATGGCCGTACCGGGTACACCGAAGCCTTGGGAATTCCGGAGTTGCGCTTGCGAATTGCGGAGTTCTACCGCGACCAATGGGAGACGGAAGTGGACCCTGCCCGAATCGTGGTCACCGCTGGCGCGAGTGGCGCGTTGGTTCTGGCGTGCGCCCTGCTCGCCGATCCCGGTGACGGCTGGCTGATGACCGATCCCGGTTATCCGTGCAATCGGACCTTCCTGGCGATGGTCAACGCGCAGGTGCAGTTAGCGCCCGTGGGACCGGACAGCGGCTACCAGATGAACGCCGAGATTGCTGTCGCGCACTGGCGTGACAACACCCGCGGGTTGTTGCTGGCCTCGCCTTCCAATCCGACCGGCGCCATGCTTCGCGCTCAGGACATCGAAGCACTCAGCACGCTCGCAGGTGAGCGGGGTGCATCCGTGGTGCTCGACGAGATCTACCAGGGGCTCACCTACGGCGGTGGCTCCGCGCATCGCGGCACGGCGCTGACGCTGCCCGGCACGGCGGATCTGTACGTAATCAACAGCTTCTCCAAGTACTTTGGCATGACCGGTTGGCGGCTGGGCTGGATGGTCATTCCAGAGGAGGCCGTGGCGCCGGTGGCGCGGCTCGCCCAGAATCTGTTCATCTCCCCGCCCAGCGTCTCCCAGTACGCAGCGCTGGCCGCGTTTTCGACCGCTGCTCTGGCGGAGCACGAACGGCGCCGGCAAACTTTCGAGGCGCGCCGGGATCTGCTCGCGTCCGGGCTCGGGCGCCTGGGTCTGCAAGTTGCGCTGATCCCGGAAGGTGCGTTTTATCTGTACGTGGATATTGGGGCTTGCGGCATGAATTCGGAAGATTTCTGCAACCGGCTGCTCGAGGACTACGGCGTGGCCGTGACCCCGGGCGCCGATTTTGGCGCACATCGGTCCGACAGCCACGTTCGGTTCGCCTTTACCACCGGCGAGGACCAGATTCGACGGGGGCTCGAGCGGATTGGTGAGGCGTTGATCGAATGGGGCTTCTGCTAGTGGGGGTCGGCTCGTGATATACGAACCGGCGCTTCGTCCGGGGACCTTGAAACGACGCTACAAGCGGTTCCTTGCGGACATCGTAACCGCGGACGGTGATCTGGTGACCATGCACTGCCCGAACACCGGTGCGATGACCGGTTGTGCCGAGCCGGAGAGTCGCGTGTGGTACTCGACCTCGGACAATCAGAAACGCAAATACCCCCATTCGCTGGAACTGGTCGAAACGGCTGGGGGAGAACGAATCGGCATCAATAGCGCGTTCGCCAATGCGCTGGTCGGCGAAGCGCTGGCGAACGATCAGATCGCCGAACTTTCGGGCTATCCCGAGCAGCTTCGGGAGGTTGCCGTGCCGGACGCGCCGGGGCGCTTCGATTTCAAACTGTGCGGCGCCGGACGGCCCGCATGCTTCGTCGAGGTGAAGAGCGTGACCCTGTGTCTGGCGGATGGATTGGGCTCGTTCCCGGATGCGCGTAGCGAACGCGCGGCCAGGCATGCCCGGGCGCTGCAGCGGAGGGTGCGAGCCGGCGATCGGGCGGTGCTGATGTTCTGCGTCCAGCACACCGGCATCCGGCGCGTCAGCTGCGCAACGCAGATTGACCCGGACTATGCGGCTGCGGTTCGCGATGCGCTCGATGCGGGCGTGGAGGTGCTCGCCTACGCGGCCGAGGTTTCGCCGCTCGCCACCCGTCTGGGCACCCGATTGCCCTTTACTGTGGACCCGGAAAGCGGGTGACCAACGCCTGATAGTCGGTCGGCGAGGAGAGTCGGGCACCGTACTGGGCCACCAGATGGGCGGCTGCGAAGTTGCCGAAACTGGCCGCAACGGCGCCGTCCATGCCTGCGCACCAACCGTGCAATACCGCGCCTGCGTAGATGTCACCGGCGCCATTGGTATCGATGGGCGTCGTTTCGAATCCTGGCACCTCGCGCGCTGCACCGCGCTCCACAGCGAGGCTGCCGCGCGCGCCCAGCGTGATGTTCAACGCCCGGCCGATGTCTTTCAGCTCCTTCACGGCGATGTCCATGCGGTCGGTACCCGCCCAGGTCAACGCCTCTTCTTCATTGCAGAACAGGTGGTCGACGCCATTTCCGAGCATTTCGATGAGGCCCTCTCGAAAGATTTCCACCATGCTCGGATCGGACAACGTGAGGGCCGTGCGAACCTGCTCGCTTTCCGCGAGTTCGCGGCAACGAACTGCGGTGGCGCGCCCGGTATCGGAAGAACTCAGATAGCCTTCGATGTAGAGACACCGGGAGTCGCGTAGTGCCTCGGGATCGATTTCGGTCGGCGTAAGCTGCTCCGAGATGCCGAGAAAGGTGTTCATGGAGCGCTCGGCATCCGGCGTGATCAGCACCAGGCAGCGTCCGGATGGGTCGCTGCCGTCCGCCTGCTGGGTGTTGGTGCCCACGCCAACCTCGGCGAGATCGTCGACGAAGTAGCGCCCGGTTTCATCATCGCCGATCCTGCAACTGTAAAACGTACTCGAGCCGAACGCCTGGGCAGCGATCAGCGTGTTCGCCGCGGAGCCGCCGCTGGTTCGTCTTGGCGAAAGCTCACTCAAGTTGTCGAGCAGTGCCTCGATGCGTGGTGCATCGACCAGCGTCATGTGGCCCTTGGTGATGCCGTGATCGCGGAGAAAGGAATCGTCGACGCTGAACTCCATGTCCACCAGGGCGTTGCCGAGGCCGTACAGGTCGTATCGGCTCATTGAGCGATCTCCGCAAAGGACTGATCGGCCGCGGCCAGGGTCGCTTCGAGTTCGGCCTGGCCGTGGGTGTCGGACAGAAAGCCGGTCTCGTATGCCGAAGGTGCAAGGTATACACCGTGCGACAGCATGGCATGAAAGAACCGGTTGAAACGGTCGACATCGGATGCGGCGACGTCCTCGAAACGATCTATCGAGGAGGCGCTGGTAAAGAACAGGCTGAACATACCGCAGACGTGGTTGACCACCAGCGGTACGTTGTGGCGTGCGGCGGCTTCTTTCAATCCAGCCACGAGGCGGCCGGTCCGGGCCTCCAGGCGGTCGTAGAACCCGTCGACTTCGATCTCGTTGAGCGTCGCCAGACCGGCAGCCATGGCCAGCGGGTTGCCGGATAGCGTGCCGGCCTGGTAGACGGGTCCGCTCGGGGCGATGTGTTCCATGATGTTTGCTTTGCCGCCGAACGCGCCCACCGGCAGGCCGCCGCCGATGATTTTGCCGAGGGTCGTGAGATCTGGCGTGACGCCGTAACGTTCCTGGGCGCCTCCCAGCGCGACGCGAAACCCGGTCATGACCTCGTCGAAGATCAACACCGCGCCGTCGCGCGCGGTCACCTCTCGGAGCGCCTCGAGGAAACCCGGCAGCGGCGGTATGCAGCCCATGTTACCCGCGACCGGTTCGATGATGACGCAGGCGATCTGGCCTGCGTAGTCGCTGAATGCCCGGCTCAGGGCGTCGCTGTCGTTGAACGGGAGGTTCAAGGTGAGCTGTGCGATTTCCTCGGGAACCCCGGGGCAGTTTGGGATTCCAAGGGTCAGCAACCCGGAGCCGGCTTTGACCAGCAACGAATCGGAGTGGCCGTGGTAGCAGCCGTTGAACTTGATGATCAGGTTGCGGCCGGTGAAGCCGCGCGCCAGACGAATCGCGGACATCGTGGCCTCGGTTCCGGAGTTCACCATGCGGACCTGATCAATTCCCGGAACCAGGTCGACCACCTTCTCAGCCATCTCTATCTCGAGCTCGGTCGGGGCGCCGAAGCCGAGCCCGGAGGCGGCGCGCGCGGTGACGGCTGCGAGCACCGGCTCGCAGGCATGCCCCAGAATCATCGGGCCCCAGGAGCCTACGTAATCGATGTAGCGGTTCCCGTCGACGTCGGTCAGGTAGGCGCCCTCGCCCGATTCGAAGAATACCGGGGTTCCGCCGACCCCTTTGAAGGCGCGCACGGGCGAGTTCACTCCGCCGGGAATGCTTCGGCACGCACGTTCGATCAGAACGCGGGATCGCTCGAGGTTGGGCATGTCCATGTTCCGTTTCGTTGAAATACTGCTAAAAGGGTTTTACGACCGCCAGTACCAGGATGGCCAACAGCACCAGCACCGGCATTTCGTTGAACCAGCGAAAGAACCGATCGCTGCTCAGGTTCTCGTCGGCAGCGAACCGCCGCAACACGCGACCGCAATAGAGGTGGAAACCGATCAGCAATCCGACCAGCGCGAGTTTCAGCCACAACCACAGGCTGCTGCCGTGGGCCTCCCACATCAGGACCAACAGCCACACGCCCGAGCCGACGGCGATCACTGCCGAGGGCGTCATGATGACGCGATACAGTTTGCGCTCCATGATTTTGAACCGCTCCGATCCCGGCTGATCGTCCGTCATGGCGTGATACACGAACAACCGCGGTAGATAGAAGATGCCGGCGAACCAGCAGATGACACCGAACAGGTGCAGCGCCTTTACCCAGAGCATGATCGGAGTATCCAGAGCATGATCGGTGGCGTGTCAGCCGGACACCCCGGCGTAACGGTCGATGTCCTCGCGCGTGACGATTCCGACGATTGGTGTGATCAGCGGCGCCGCGGTACGCGTGACGCACAGCGCTTCCACGCCGGTGGCGCGAAACTGGTCGAGTGCCTGTTGCAGCGTGGCCCGGATATCTATCACGTCTACGTCTTTGCGCATGCCCGGTATCTTCATGAGGTCTACCGGTTCTTCGCTGTCCTTGTGGCGTTGATCCATGAATATGTCGAGGTCGCTTGCGTACAGCACACAGCGCGGCGCGCCATCGCTCGCCTCGACCACCACCCATTTGAGTTGTTGCTGCAGCGCCAGCCGCGCCTGTCCCGGTTCCATGATCGCCGGCAGGCGCACGAAATCGCGATGCATGAGGCTTGCGACGCCGGCGCGTTGCAGGTGCAAGGATACGGGATTCGGGGGGTATTGTAAGCCGAGCGTATCGAGGGTCGAGAGGAACACGGAGGGTTGCCGGAAGACCTGGCTGGCGGTCAGGGTCGCCAGAACAATCACCAGCATGGCGGGCAGAATGATGTTCGGGTTGGCGGTGAGTTCGAGGACCGTCATCAGTGCGGCCAGCGGAGCCTGCAGGACTGCGGCCATCATGGCGGTCATGCCGAGCATGACATAGAAACCCGGAGAGGTAGCTGCTTCGGGATACCAGATGCTGCCGATGCTACCCAGCAGGCCACCGAATGCAGCGCCCATCACGAGACTCGGGCCGATCAAGCCCACCGGCAGACCGAGCCCAACGCAGGCGGCGCTGGCGACCAGTTTGGTGACCACAAGCAGCGCCAGGGTAGTCATTGCGATCTGGCCGAGCATGGCGCTGTTGACCGTGTCGTAACCGATTCCCATTACTTCGGGGGTGAGCAGTGCCGCGCTGGCTGTCAGCGCCCCGGCCAGCAGACCGCGTTGCCACATGGGGTGGTGCGACAGCCGGGCAAAGCGCTGCACCAGCTTGTTGAACATCGCGGCGAGCCCACCCAGCAGAATACCGGCGAAGATGATGAACGGAATCTCCGTCAGGCTTTGCATGGACAAGGACGGCACAAGGAATGCGGGCTCGGCACCATAGACATAGCGGGTCAGAAGAGTCGCCGTGACCGCCGCGAGGATCACTGGAATGAAGCTGGCGATGGTGTATTCCATCATGACTACTTCCATCGCGAAGATGACCCCCGCAATCGGGGTGTTGAAGGACGCGGCGATTGCCGCGGCGGTGCCGCAGCCGACCAGGGCGCGGATACTGTTGTTAGGTAGTCGGAACAACTGGCCGAGCTGACTGCTTGCGGCGGCGCCGAGGTGCACGGCAGGGCCTTCGCGGCCTCCGGACTGGCCGGTGACCAGCGCCAACATACCGCCGAAGAACTGCAGCAATGCGTTGCGCAGTGGCAAGTGGCCCTGATGCAGGCTCAATCGTTCCATGACGTGGACCACGCCGACGCGCCGGTTCGATGGCCGCAATGGCTGCATGATGAGGCCCAGCAGAAGCCCACCCAGCAGTGGCAGCCCGATGATGAACTCGACGCTCAGGCCTTCGAAATTCTCCGGATCCCGTTCCGGAAGCAGTTCAGTCAGCGTAAACTCGATGCCCGCACGGAAGCCTAGAATGACGGCCCCAGCCAGGGCGCCGGTGATCACCGCCAGCAAGGCCAGTTGCGGCAACGCGTCGACACCTGCCAGCTGGCTACGGAAAAAATCCAGGTGCGCCGAGCCGCGCGGAGCGGATCGCGGGGTGCGTCGAAACCAGGTTACGGCGGTGCGCCGGGGGGGGCGTTTGAGACGTGGCATCGAGATCTGAGCAGTACCTCGCCATAACATCGAACGACGAGCGATATTAGACCATGGCGGCGTTGCACGCCGCTCGAGCAAAGGGTAGTTCGGCGCAAGGCCAGATGAACAGCATCAGAAATTCACGGCAGATGGTTGTGGTTGAGCAGCGACCGGGCCTCAAGGCGGCGTTGTGGTTCGCCGGGGCGCTGGTAATTGCAGGGGCGTCGTACGCGGGTTGGCGGCTTGGGCAGATGGACGGCGGCGGCATTGCCGTGGCAACCCATGAATCCTTGCAGGATGCGCACGCCGCGCTTCAGGAACGAACGGTCGCGTTGGAGCGACAACTGGCGGATAACGAACTCGGTCAGGTGATTGACGTCGATACAACCGAGCAACTGCGTCAGACCATCAAGGAGATGGGGGACCAGCGCGCTGAGATCGAAGAGGAGGTTCGGTTTTACCGACAGCTGATGGCGCCATCGGAGGCTCAGCGGGGCTTGCGGGTCGAGAAGCTGGATCTCATCGCGAGTGGCGAACGCGGCGAGGGCGAAACGGTGGAGTATCGCTTGCTGTTGACCCAGGTCGTCGATCGCCATGAATTCATACGCGGCGAGGTCAACCTGGATGTGATCGGCTCCGCACAAGGGGCTCAACAAGTGCTCTCGCTCACAGATTTGAGCCAACCCGAGGCCTATCCTCTGGAGTTCCGGTTCCGGTATTTTCAGGACTTTGCCGGGAAGCTGGAGCTACCGGCAGACTTTGAAGCCGAGCGGGTGGTCGTGACAGCAGTATCGTCGGGCCGTAGAGGCAAACAGGTACAGAGAACTTTCAGCTGGAATCTGCAGCGCGGCTGAAGCGAAAGAGAGGTCAACGATGTTCAAGAAGAATACCGGTGGGCAAGCCGTCAAAGGGGCGACGCTAATCTCAGAGAACACGCGCGTCTCGGGCGATGTCCATTTCTCCGACAAGCTGTTCGTGAACGGCTACATCGACGGCAATGTCACTGCGGACGCTGACGGCACCGCTACGCTCGTGATCAGTGAGATTGGGACGGTCAATGGTGAGATCAGGGTGCCGTTCGTAGTGATCAATGGCAGCGTCGTGGGCGATGTTCATGCCGGCACGCGGGTTGAACTCGCAAGTAACGCCAAAGTTTCGGGCAACGTCTACTACAAGCTCATCGAGATGCAACTCGGCGCGATGGTGGATGGCCAATTGATGCACGCCACGGATGACGTGGCCGAAAAGGCCAGTATCCACCCGATCCAGCGTGGCGACGAGGCATCCCAGCGCGGCGACGAGGCATCGGCAGGAGCGGCCGGCGAAGCCAAGGTCAACTAAGCGCTGGCGTAGCCAGCGGCCTGCTGAGCCCTGGCGCAATCAGGGGCCTGCCGGGCCATTTGACGCCACGCGGTGCGTTTTCGGATAATGGGCGGCTAGCTCGAGCACATTTAAACCTGTCACCCTACGGAACGCCCTGAAGATGGCCCTACAGATCGAATTTTCCGAACGCGCTGCAGCCCGGGTGCGGCGGCTCATCGAAGCAGAAGGCCTCGATCTGAAGCTGCGGGTGTTCGTCACCGGTGGCGGCTGTTCCGGATTCTCCTACGGATTCACCTTCGACGAAGAGGTCGCTGAAGACGATGCGATCGTTGAAACGAATGGCGTGACCATGCTGGTCGACGCGATGAGTTACCCCTACCTCGCCGGCGCCCAGGTCGATTTCAAAGAGGATCTGCAAGGAGCTCAGTTCGTCGTCGAGAACCCGAATGCATCGTCGACCTGCGGCTGCGGAAATTCTTTCGCTCTTTAATTCGGGCACGTCGGTCGCGCGATGCCTCGGTCATTGGCGTCGCGAAAAATGTCAACATTGGGGTGTCGATTCAAGTCAGTCTGGTGCCGAGTCTGGTGCCGGGCGTCAACATTCGGGTGCCGGGCGTCAACATTAGCCAACCGTCAGCAGATGTACGGAACTGGGGTCCAACGCCAAGGCCGGTGGCAAAGCGCGACCGCCGCGGACCGAGGCATAGCGCGACCGTCGCTGGTCGAAGGCTATAGCCTAGAGCGTGCCCAAAGAGTGGCACGGCTTTGAATTCAGTCAACTTCCGCAGTAAAAAGTCACCGGCGCGCGCTCCCAGGATAAAAGGCCCCTAACACTCGGGGGCCGGTGGCGCCGGTAACTTCCGTCGAGTTGCCGGGTTGGCCGGCAATGTGTCGGGCGGCGAGCCATGCGAAGGCGGCGGCTTCGATCCAGTCACCGGACAGGCCCAGGGTTTCGCAGGGCTCGACTGAATGATCGGGCAGCGCCTGGGCGAGACGCCGCATCAGGTCGTGGTTCAAACGCCCGCCCCCGCAGACGATGACATCGCCGGTTGCGGAACCCCAGCGGAGCAACGCCGTGGCAATGGTGTCGGCCGATAGCTGCGCCAGCGTAGCCTGGACGTCTCGCGGATCGACCCCGGCGATGCGGGATTCGAACCAGCCGATGTTGAAATGCTCCTTGCCGGTGCTTTTCGGCGGCGGCAGGGCAAAGTAGGGATCTTCAGCGAGTTCTTTCAGCAGCGCCGGTGCTACGGCCCCGCCGGCGCTCCAGGCTCCGTCCGTGTCGAAGGATTGTCCCATGCAGTGTTCCACCCAGGCATCGAGCAGGGCGTTGCCGGGACCCGTGTCGAACCCGGACAGGGGACGCGCGGCGTCTGTCGACAGCAACGTCAGGTTCGCGATCCCACCGATGTTCAATACCGCACGGTCGGCCGTGGCGCCGCCGAACAGCGCCTGGTGGAACATCGGGACCAATGGTGCGCCCTGGCCGCCCGCCGCAATGTCGCGCCCCCGAAAGTCGGCGATCGTATCGATTCCGGTGCGTTCGGCGATGCGATTCGGATCGCCGATCTGCAGGCTGAAGGCCTGATCGCCCTCTGGACGATGCCTTACCGTCTGGCCGTGGCTGCCGATGGCGCGTATCTGGGCGGGGTCCATTCCAAGGTCGTCGAGGAAGGACAGGATCGCTGCGCCGATTGCGTCGCCCAGCGCCGCATGAGCAGCGCCCAGTGCATCCAGATCCTGCACGCGCCCGTGTGCGAGATCCGACAACGCGTTTCTCAGCGTCTCGGTGAAGGGAGCCGTGTGGCCGGCTTCGATGGTAGGGGAGGTGGCGTTCCTGAGAACTGCCAGATCGATGCCGTCCATGCTGGTGCCGGAGATGGCGCCAACAAAAAGGTCTTTGGTCGCGGCGGTCATCGAACGGCGAGTTCGACCTGCTGCTTGTAGTTGTCCAGTAGCGCCAGCAGGGGCGCGGCCTGCGATTCGAATCTGACGCGCTCCTTTGCTCGAATCGGCTTGGCTTCCGGCAGTGAGACCGTGCGCGGATTTTTGTAGATGCCGTTGACCAGGAATTCGTAATGCAGGTGTGGACCGGTAGCCCAGCCGGTCGATCCGACGTAGCCGATGATCTGTCCCTGCTCGACTCTCTTTCCGGAACGTATGCCACGGCCGAATTTGGACAGGTGCAGGTACTTGGTCTGGAACTGCTGGCCGTGTTGAATCACCACGAAGTTTCCGCTCGCATTGTTGCGCGTTGCGCTGATGACTTTGCCGTCACCCGCGGCGAGGATGGGCGTGCCGGCAGGCGCCGCGTAGTCGATGCCGCGATGGGGTACTACCCGCTTTCGGATCGGGTGCAACCGGCGCATGTTGAAGTTCGAGCTGATTCGCGAGAACTGCACTGGAGCCCGCAGAAACTCCTTGCGCATGCTGCGGCCGTCCGGGGTGAAGTAGCTGGCAACGCCATTCCCGTCCGTATAGCGGATCGCGCGGTAGGTCTTGCCGCGGTTGACGAACTCGGCGGCGAGAATATCGCCGAAGCCGATGAATTCCTCGTCCAGGTACAACTCTTCGAACAACAGATGAAATTGATCGCCCTGGCGAATGTCGAGGACGAAATCGATGTCCCACTGAAAGATCTGGGCGAGGCGCACTGCGATGTCGTCGTTCAGGCCGATCTGTTGGCTGGCGAGAAACAGGGACGACTCGATGGTGCTGCTCTTGTAGGCCGTCACCCGATCGGGTTGCCGCTCAATGTGGCGGGCAACGAACGCACCGCTTTCGCGCTCGAACACCAACCGTTCCAGCGCTCCCGTTGCGTAGCTCAACGACAACAGTTCCGGTTCGCCCGCCGCGGCGTCTACGAATGTGACGAAGGTCAGCTGGCGGCCCGGATGAATGCGCTTCAGGCGCTGCGCGGTTGCGCCGCTGTCGAGCACCTCATGCAGTTCGCGAGCCGGGAGGTTCAAGCGCTTGAAGATCAAGGCAAGCGAATCCCCGGCGCGTACCGTCTCGATGTGTGTGCGGGTAGGTGGTCCGGTGGGAATGGTTGCACCGGCGGCCTCGGTGAGGGTTGGCTCGAGACGCTCGAGGACCAGTTCCGTCGTGAATCGGTCCTCCTCGTGGGTATCCGAACTCGCGAGCAGGTACGACGTCAGCAGCAGCGCGACGAGGGCTGCTAGCAGCAGATGTGACTGCGGAAAATGTTTTGCCGAGCTCATGGGAAAAGATTATCTAAATCTGACGGTTAGGTGCGCTTTCTTATGTCTCAGTTTAGATCGCGCGCCAAGTATATTGCGATTTCGGTGCGTCAAGGAACCCCCTTCGCACACGAATGCCGCATGAATGGCGCACGAATGGAAAGCGCGCTGCGTGGTGGGTGGGAATTTTGCTATGGTTCGCGCCCAGTTGCTGACGGACGTCACCGCCATGGGTGGTTCCCCGCTGGAGGAACTCGAAAAGCGCGATCTCGTCGCGCAGATATCGGACCGTGAAGGGCTGGACGCGCACCTTGTTGCGGGCGCTCGCACCCTTTACTGCGGCTTCGACCCCACGGCGGACAGCCTGCAGGCGGGCAATCTCGTGCCGCTGCTGGCATTGCGGCGCTTTCAGCTGGTTGGCCACCGGCCGATCGCCCTGGTGGGAGGTGCGACCGGGCTGATCGGTGATCCATCCTTCAAAGCCGACGAGCGCTCCTTGAACGACCGCGACACGGTTGAGGGCTGGGTGGAGCGGATTCGGGCCCAGGTGTCCCAGTTCATTGACCTCGAAGGGAACAATGCCGGGCTGGTGGTGAACAATCTCGATTGGACCCGGGATCTCGACGTGATCACCTTCCTACGGGATATTGGCAAGCACTTTTCCGTCAATGCGATGACCAGAAAGGAGTCTGTGCGGGTCCGCCTGGAACGGGATGACAGCGGCATCTCGTATACTGAATTCAGCTACATGATTCTCCAGTCCATGGACTTTCTGGAGTTGGCCCGGCGCTACGATTGTACGTTGCAGGTCGGCGGCAGCGATCAGTGGGGCAACATTACGGGCGGTATGGACCTTGTCCGTCGGGTTCTGCAGAAAGAATGTTTCGCGTTCACGGTTCCCCTGGTCACTCAGTCCGACGGCACCAAGTTCGGCAAGACCGAATCGGGCACCGTGTGGCTGGACGCCGCGAAGACTTCACCCTACAGCTTCTATCAGTTCTGGCTGAACACAGCGGACGCCGATGTGGTGAATTTCCTGAAAGTGTTCAGCTTCGTCGAGCTGGAAGAGATCGATGCGCTCGCCATCGAAGTCGCAGAGCAACCGCAGCAGCGTGCCGCCCAACGGCGCCTTGCCGAGGCGGTCACCGGGTTGGTTCACGACACCGAGGGGCTCTCCTCCGCACAGCGGATTTCCAGCGCGTTGTTTGGCGGAGACATTCGCAGTCTCACCGAATCGGACCTGGAACAGCTGCGTCAGGATGGCATCTCCTGCAGCACGATCACGGACACGGAGTGCTGGCCGTGTTGGCGGAGAGCCCGCTGGCGCAGTCTCGAAGTGCGGCGCGCAAGCTGGTCGAGAGCAAGGGCATTCGCGTCAACGATTCTTTGATCGAAGCAACCGATGCGACCCTTGAGCCGGGCACCGCCCTGCACGGACGATTTCATCTGATCCGGCGCGGAAAAAAGGCCTGGCATCTGGCCATTCACGCCTGAGGAAATTGCTTAGTGTATTTTCCTTGCTAAGCAAAAGTCGCTGCGTATAATACGCACCCCTTGGCCCATGGGGTAATCCCCTACGGCCCGCTCTTTAACAAACTAGCAAGCCATTCGTGTGGGCACCTGATGATTCATTAACGGGCCAATGGTTGAGATTGCGGATCCTTTTTGCTGGAAGTAACTTTCTTCGGAAAGAATCTTCCGGATTAAGAGAGATTCCGCGCCTTTATAAACTGAAGAGTTTGATCATGGCTCAGATTGAACGTTGGCGGCAGGCTTAACACATGCAAGTCGAGCGGTAACAGTGGGAGCTTGCTCCCAGCTGACGAGCGGCGGACGGGTGAGTAACGCGTAGGAATCTACCTAGTAGTGGGGGACAACCCGAGGAAACTCGGGCTAATACCGCATACGCTCTTAGGAGGAAAGCGGGGGATCTTCGGACCTCGCGCTATTAGAGGAGCCTGCGTCGGATTAGCTAGTTGGTGAGGTAAAGGCTCACCAAGGCAACGATCCGTAGCTGGTCTGAGAGGACGACCAGCCACACTGGAACTGAGACACGGTCCAGACTCCTACGGGAGGCAGCAGTGGGGAATCTTGGACAATGGGCGCAAGCCTGATCCAGCCATGCCGCGTGTGTGAAGAAGGCCTTAGGGTTGTAAAGCACTTTCAGTGGTGAAGAAATGCTTAGGGTTAATAACCCTCGAGTCTTGACGTTAACCACAGAAGAAGCACCGGCTAACTCCGTGCCAGCAGCCGCGGTAATACGGAGGGTGCGAACGTTAATCGGAATTACTGGGCGTAAAGCGCACGTAGGCGGTTTGTTAAGTGGGATGTGAAAGCCCCGGGCTCAACCTGGGAATTGCATTCCAAACTGGCAGACTAGAGTGCAGTAGAGGGAGGTAGAATTTCCTGTGTAGCGGTGAAATGCGTAGATATAGGAAGGAATACCAGTGGCGAAGGCGGCCTCCTGGACTGACACTGACGCTGAGGTGCGAAAGCGTGGGGAGCAAACAGGATTAGATACCCTGGTAGTCCACGCCGTAAACGATGAGAACTAGCCGTTGGGCCCCTTGAGGGTTTAGTGGCGCAGCTAACGCGATAAGTTCTCCGCCTGGGGAGTACGGCCGCAAGGCTAAAACTCAAATGAATTGACGGGGGCCCGCACAAGCGGTGGAGCATGTTGTTTAATTCGATGCAACGCGAAGAACCTTACCACCCCTTGACATCCTCAGAATTTGTCAGAGATGACTTAGTGCCTTCGGGAACTGAGTGACAGGTGCTGCATGGCTGTCGTCAGCTCGTGTCGTGAGATGTTGGGTTAAGTCCCGTAACGAGCGCAACCCTTGTCCTTACTTGCCAGCGGGTAATGCCGGGAACTTTAAGGAGACTGCCGGTGACAAACCGGAGGAAGGTGGGGACGACGTCAAGTCATCATGGCCCTCACGGGGTGGGCTACAAACGTGCTACAATGGGAAGTACAAAGGGCTGCAATCCCGCGAGGGGGAGCGAATCCCAAAAAACTTCTCGTAGTCCGGATAGGAGTCTGCAACTCGACTCCTTGAAGTCGGAATCGCTAGTAATCGCGAATCAGAATGTCGCGGTGAATACGTTCCCGGGCCTTGTACACACCGCCCGTCACGTCATGGAAGTGGGTTGCACCAGAAGTAGCTAGTCTAACCTCCCTCGGGAGGAGGACGGTTACCACGGTGTGATTCATGACTGGGACGAAGTCGTAACAAGGTAGCCGTAGGGGAACCTGCGGCTGGATCACCTCCTTAAACGATAAGCCTGTTTCTGATCTTCAGGTGCTCACACGAATGGCTTGCGATATACGCGCCTAATACAACTTATTAGGTCCCTAGTCGGGTCTGTAGCTCAGTTGGTTAGAGCGCACCCCTGATAAGGGTGAGGTCGGTGGTTCAAATCCACCCAGACCCACCAATTGAGGATGCGGACGACCAGGCCTTCTCGTTTAGTGACCAGGTCTTCTCGTTAAGTGAAGAGAAGGGGCCGTAGCTCAGCTGGGAGAGCGCCTGCCTTGCACGCAGGAGGTCAGGAGTTCGATCCTCCTCGGCTCCACCAACAAAGTTGCCCGAGGCGCGAACAGAATAGAGTAGTAAGAAGAGCCAACATCTAATGAGCTCGAACCTCTCCGGAACATAAGGTTCATTAGATGTTGGCTTTCGCATCTGCGCGAAAGTTTGCTGTTTAACAATTTGGATTCATATGCGGACGTGCCACGTAGTAAGTGGTATGTCCAATCAAGTCGTGTCGCACCTTCATGCAGTTAATACCCCGCATGAAAGCCGGGTGTGGCACGCGTTGTGAGAGTACACACTTTGCTTCGGAGTTTTCTTCGAAGCGGGTAGTACATCATCACAGCGAGTTGATGCGTCAAGGTATGTTGGCGAAAGACCGTATAGCCAACAACTGACGCTCTATCATCGTAGTAGTTTGAAGTTGCGACGAAAGAGCGAAGGTACGTTGAGTTATATGGTCAAGCAGTTAAGCGCATCTGGTGGATGCCTTGGCAGCTGGAGGCGATGAAGGACGTGGTAGCCTGCGATAAGCTTCGGGGAGTCGGCAAACAGACTTCGATCCGGAGATTTCCGAATGGGGAAACCCACTTCTCTCCTTTTATTAGGAGGAGGTATCCGCACCTGAATACATAGGGTGTGGAGGCGAACCCGGGGAACTGAAATATCTAAGTACCCGGAGGAAAAGAAATCAATAGAGATTCCCTAAGTAGCGACGAGCGAACGGGGATTAGCCCTTAAGCCACGAGGCACGTTAGTAGAAGTATCTGGAAAGTTACGCCATAGCGGGTGATAGCCCCGTATACGAAAACAGCCACGCGGTGAAATCGAGTAGGGCGGGACACGTGACATCCTGTCTGAACATGGGGGGACCATCCTCCAAGGCTAAATACTCCCAGCTGACCGATAGTGAACTAGTACCGTGAGGGAAAGGCGAAAAGAACCCCGGTGAGGGGAGTGAAATAGAACCTGAAACCGGATGCGTACAAGCAGTCAGAGCCTTGCTCTCTTTTCTTCGGAGAAGAGACGGGTGATGGCGTACCTTTTGTATAATGGGTCAGCGACTTACTTTTACTGGCAAGGTTAACCATTTTGGGGAGCCGTAGGGAAACCGAGTCTTAATAGGGCGTCTCTCATCTTCGGATGAGGAAAGTCGGTAGGAGTAGACCCGAAACCAGGCGATCTATCCATGGCCAGGGTGAAGGTTGAGTAACATCAACTGGAGGCCCGAACCCACTTATGTTGAAAAATGAGGGGATGAGCTGTGGATCGGAGTGAAAGGCTAATCAAGCCTGGAGATAGCTGGTTCTCCTCGAAAACTATTTAGGTAGTGCCTTTTGTATCACCACCGGGGGTAGAGCACTGTTTGGGTCTTGAGGGGTCATCCCGACTTATCAAACCCATGCAAACTCCGAATACCGGTGAGTGCAGCAAAGGAGACAGACGGCGGGTGCTAACGTCCGTCGTCGAAAGGGAAACAACCCAGACCGCCAGCTAAGGTCCCAAAGTGATAGTTAAGTGGGAAACGATGTGGGAAGGCCCAGACAGCCAGGAGGTTGGCTTAGAAGCAGCCATCCTTTAAAGAAAGCGTAATAGCTCACTGGTCGAGTCGGCCTGCGCGGAAGATGTAACGGGGCTCAAACTATCCACCGAAGCTGCGGACTTGTAATTTCTTCGGATTTTGCGAGTGGTAGAGGAGCGTTCTGTAAGCCTGTGAAGGTGAACTGTGAGGTTTGCTGGAGGTATCAGAAGTGCGAATGCTGACATGAGTAACGATAAAGGGGGTGAAAATCCTCCTCGCCGAAAGACCAAGGTTTCCTGCGCAACGTTCATCGGCGCAGGGTAAGTCGGACCCTAAGGTGAGGCCGAAAGGCGTAGTCGATGGGAATCCGGTTAATATTCCGGAACCGTCTATTACTGCGACGGGGTGACGGAGAAGGCTAAACTGGCCTGGTGTTGGTTATCCAGGTTTAAGCGTGTAGGCCGGAATCTTAGGTAAATCCGGGATTCCTCTTTAAATAGAAAGGCTGAGGCGTTATGACGAACCGCTCTTATACGAGCGGGAAGTAGTTGATGCCATGCTTCCAAGAAAAACCTCTAAGCTTCAGGTAATAGATGACCGTACCCCAAACCGACACAGGTGGTCGGGTAGAGAATACCAAGGCGCTTGAGAGAACTCGGGTGAAGGAACTAGGCAAAATGACACCGTAACTTCGGGAGAAGGTGTGCCGTCGATGGTGATCGGACTTGCTCCGTAAGCTATTGGCGGTCGAAGATACCAGGTGGCTGCGACTGTTTATTAAAAACACAGCACTCTGCAAACTCGTAAGAGGACGTATAGGGTGTGACGCCTGCCCGGTGCTGGAAGGTTAATTGATGAGGTTATCTTCCCCTTGTGGGAAGAGAAGCTTTTGATCGAAGCCCCAGTAAACGGCGGCCGTAACTATAACGGTCCTAAGGTAGCGAAATTCCTTGTCGGGTAAGTTCCGACCTGCACGAATGGCGTAACGATGGCCACACTGTCTCCACCCGAGACTCAGTGAAATTGAATCGCGGTGAAGATGCCGTGTACCCGCGGCTAGACGGAAAGACCCCGTGAACCTTTACTACAGCTTCACACTGGACTTTGATCTGATCTGTGTAGGATAGGTGGGAGACTTTGAAGCGTTGGCGCTAGCTAGCGTGGAGTCGACCTTGAAATACCACCCTGGTCATGTTGAGGTTCTAACTCAGACCCGTTATCCGGGTCGAGGACAGTGTGTGGTGGGTAGTTTGACTGGGGCGGTCTCCTCCTAAAGAGTAACGGAGGAGTACGAAGGTGCACTCAGCATGGTCGGAAATCATGCGTTGCGTATAAAGGCAGAAGTGCGCTTGACTGCGAGACTGACGGGTCGAGCAGGGTCGAAAGACGGTCTTAGTGATCCGGTGGTTCTGAATGGAAGGGCCATCGCTCAACGGATAAAAGGTACTCCGGGGATAACAGGCTGATACCGCCCAAGAGTTCACATCGACGGCGGTGTTTGGCACCTCGATGTCGGCTCATCACATCCTGGGGCTGAAGCCAGTCCCAAGGGTATGGCTGTTCGCCATTTAAAGTGGTACGCGAGCTGGGTTTAGAACGTCGTGAGACAGTTCGGTCCCTATCTGCCGTGGGCGTTTGAGATTTGAGAGGAGCTGCTCCTAGTACGAGAGGACCGGAGTGGACGAACCTCTGGTGTTCCGGTTGTCACGCCAGTGGCATTGCCGGGTAGCTACGTTCGGAAGGGATAACCGCTGAAAGCATCTAAGCGGGAAGCCCCCCTCGAGATGAGATCTCACTGATCCTTTAGGATCCTGAAGGGCCCTCGTAGACTACGAGGTTGATAGGCGGGATGTGTAAGCGCCGTAAGGTGTTGAGCTAACCCGTACTAATTGCCCGTGCGGCTTGATCATATAACCCAACGTACTGATCAGGCGCATCGACTACTAACATATGAATCCGATTGTTGACGCGTATCCGTTCGCGGAGAGCGTAAGCCAACACCTTTTTTACAGTTTGTCTGACGACAATAGCGAGCTGGAACCACCTGATCCCATACCGAACTCAGCAGTGAAAGGGCTCAGCGCCGATGGTAGTTTGGGGTCTCCCCACGCGAGAGTAGGTCATCGTCAGGCATTAATTCCGAAAACACCCCGCCGCTCGCGGGGTGTTTTTTTTGGCCCATTCGTAGTTGCTCGACAGTTTGTCGAACAACGGCCTTTCTCTCAGTTTCTATCAACAATTTGCGGTGGTAGTATCCGCGCCGCATCCCACAACAAGGAAGTCTAGATGCCAGGTATCACTCGCTTAATATTCCGACCGTTGGCAGGATTAGCGCTTAGCGCCGTGCTTGGGCTGGCGGCGTCGGTAGCATACGCGGACGAGTTGCTCTCACCACCCTCCACCGGAGCCAAGATTCCGTTTAGTCTCGGTGCAGGCATCGTCTACAAGGAAAAGCCCTACCGTAACTATGACAACGATGAAAAGGTGCAACTCGCACCGCTGATCGTCTATCAGGGCGAGCATTTCTTCTTTCGTGGCGCGAACTTTGGCTGGATGTTCGTTAATCGACCGAACATGGAGTTCGCGGTTATTGGGGAGATTCGCAACGATGGTTACGACTCGGGCGACGCAAATGTGCTTCAAGGCATGGATGACCGTGATCCGACTCTAGATGGTGGCGCGCGTTTTACCTGGCGGCCAAACGGTGGCCCTTGGGCTTTCAATCTGATAGCCGTACACGACCTCACCGATGAATATGATGGGTACGAACTGCGCGCTGACGGCAGCTACGCGTGGAAACCCAACGATAACTGGACGGTGCGGTTCGGGGCTGGGGTCGTTCAGCAGAGTGACGATCTGGTCGACTACTACTTCGGTGTAAAGCCTAGTGAGGTCCGGCCAGGGCGCCCCGCATACTCGGGCGATGACACAACGAACGTTCGATTGCAGACCATCGCAACCTGGCGGCCCGACGGCTCGCGCTTCACGTATCTCTTCGGTGGCCGGTACGAATTTCTCGGTGATGAGATCGAAGACAGCCCCCTAGTTGACGAAGACAAGCGATGGATGGGCGTTGTCGGTTTCACGTATACGTTCAAAACTAACAAATAGACTCAGCCACGGGGGACGCGATGGCCGTTGACGCCTCCCCCGAATCGTTCGATCGCGATCGGATTCTCGATGACTTGTCCGGGACAGCTCGCGCCTGGCTGGTCGATCTGACCGTCTTCGAGCAGATCGATTCCACCAACACACATCTTGTTGAGCTCGCCCGGCACGAGAATATTGACGGCCACGTCTGCCTGGCCGAACGCCAAACGGCGGGCCGAGGCCGGCGCGGTCGGTCGTGGCTCAGCCCGGCGGGCCGGAACATCGCGCTCAGCCTGGGCCGGCGCTTCAGCACGCCGGGGGAAGCCCTGCATAGTCTGAGCCTGGTGGTGGGGGTCGCGGTGGCGGATGCGGTGTCCGGGTTCGATGTGCCTGGCGTTCGATTGAAGTGGCCGAACGACATCCTCCTGGGTCAAGGCAAACTCGGCGGTATCCTGATCGAACTGGTTGAGGTAGGCGAACAGCCCACCGTTGTGATTGGCGTTGGCTTGAACGTCGGGTCTGGAGCGCAGATCCAGGGTCAGATCGACCAGCCCATTGCAGACCTTCTCGACGCGAACCCGAAGGTTTCGCGAAATGCGCTGGCCACGGCGCTGATCAACTCGATCGTCGATTACTGCCGTGAGTTTGAACGCACCGGCTTCGGTGCAATACGCGACAGTTGGTTACGGCTTCACGCCTATCAGGATTGTGATGTCGATATCCTCGTCGGCAATCGTACGGTTCGCGGCACGGTAAGAGGCGTAACCGACACCGGTGAGCTGGAACTCGAATCCGAGGGTCGATTGCTGACGTTCAACTCCGGCGAAGTGTCGCTACGGCCCACATGACCACTCTGGACCTCGATGTCGGCAACAGTCGCTTGAAATGGCGGTTGTCCGAGGTGGCGCACGGTGTGGTGCTCGAGTCTGCGGAGCCACGAGCGGCTGAACCGTCATTGGCTGAACTGTCTGGCGACACATCCGCCTCAGAGGTCGAGCGGATTCGGGTATCCAGCGTGGCTGGGCGGGAGTGGAATCAGAAACTGGCGACGCATCTAGAGGCCCGGTTCGGCGTAGTGGCAGAATTTGCACGTTCAGGGCAGCCCGACATCGTGGCTTGTGGTTATGCCGACCCGACGTTGTTGGGGGTGGATCGCTGGTTAGCTGTGCTAGGGGCCTGGCAACGCTGCCGTAGCGACGCCGTAGTCATCGACTGCGGAACCGCGGTGACGGTCGATTTCGTGTTGCGCCCTGGCCGTCACCTGGGTGGCTACATCGTGCCAGGGGTGACGCTGATGGTTGATTCTCTGCGTCTCCAGACGGCGGACGTAAAGACCCCGAAGGCGCAGACGATGGCTCCGCCGGTCGACGTGTCCCCAGGGACGTCAACGGCCGAGGCAGTGCAGCGGGGCGTGGTTCGTATGCTGGCAGACTTCATCGACGCCAATGTTGTCCGATTTCAGGATCAGTGCCATGATCGCGCCCACGTGTACGTCTGTGGTGGTGACGCGGACATCATTACCCCGCACATGACAGTTTCTGCCGATGCCGTCCCCGGCCTGATATTTGACGGCCTGGCGGTTGCGCTCCCGTGAATTCCGCCACATTTGTCAGGGTTTAGTGTGCGATCGATTCTGATCGTTCTTGTGTTGGTGAACGTCGTTTGGGCAGCCTGGTCGGCGGCCACGCGTGGCGGCCACACGGACAGCGTTGGATCTTCACCTCGGGCGCCCCGGTCGGGGGCGTCGGGTCTGGCGCTGCTCTCGGAACTGCCCGCGCCGCTGCCCAAGGTGGTGAGCCAACCGGTTCCAGAAGAGTCACTGCTGGAGGCGGACGTGCCCGTCAACGAAAGGGATAACATAGAAGTAAGCGCTAACTTACCTAGGGCCTGCATTGCCGTTGGCCCGTTTCATGAATTGACCCGGGTAGAAACCCTTCGCGACGAAATCCTGGACGACGGCGGCAGTGCGGCGGTGGTTGAAGAAGAGATCGCCGGCCAGCCGGATTACCTCGTCTATATCGCCACGGGCGGATCACGCGTGGTGGCGCGCCGCATTCGTGAAGAATTGAAGGCGCAGGCGATCGACAGCCACATTATTGCGGGAGGTGATCTGTTGGATGCATTGTCGGTCGGGGTGTTCTCGCGAGAGCGTTTCGCGCGCGCGCAGTATGAGCGCGTTTCCGCCCTTGGCTATGACACACATCAGCGGGATTTACCTCGCCGGCAGACCGTTTACCACCTCATGACAGACCGTGTTGGCGCCGCTCCGGACGCGCCGCGCCGCGCCTCTTGTCACGAGATTGCGTCCGCCAATTACTTTCTATAGAATCGCGCCCCCGTTTCAGCCGCCATAGCTCAGCTGGTAGAGCAGCTCACTTGTAATGAGAAGGTCGGGAGTTCGACTCTTCCTGGCGGCACCAAGTGCCTTCAGCGAGCAAGCTCCGACCGAATCTGGAACGACAGGGAACGGAATCTGGAACGAAATCTGGAACGAAAGAGATGATTCGCAAGCAGGTCTAAGTGCTTGCTATTACAGGAGATAACACGTGATGGCCGTTGACTTGGTGCAGCGGCGGGGTCACAATTTCGCGTTTGCCTCGGAGGGGTTCCCGAGTGGTCAAAGGGATCAGACTGTAAATCTGACGGCTTAGCCTTCGAAGGTTCGAATCCTTCCCCCTCCACCATCAGGTCCGGGGTCCATCAGGTGGGGGCCGAAAGAGGAAAGAGGCGGGACGAAATAGGATAGGGGCAAGAGGCGAACAAGAACGAGGCACAACGGAAATAGAACGGTAGCGACGAGCTTGGCGGGTATAGTTCAGCGGCAGAACCTCAGCCTTCCAAGCTGATGACGCGGGTTCGATTCCCGCTACCCGCTCCACCGACTGAAGGATAGTGATTGATGGATAGTAATTGCTCACATAGCTCAGTTGGTAGAGCACTTCCTTGGTAAGGAAGAGGTCATCGGTTCGAATCCGATTGTGAGCACCAACTGACACGACGGTAAGAACGTCAGTAAGAGAAACATAAAGGAGGCGTTGGCACATGGCCAAAGAGAAATTTGAGCGAACGAAGCCGCACGTAAACGTGGGGACGATTGGACATGTGGATCACGGTAAGACGACGCTGACGGCGGCGTTGACGAAGGTGTGTGCGAAGGCGCAGGGGGGCGAGGTCAAGGAGTTTGACCAGATTGACAATGCGCCGGAGGAGAAGGAGCGCGGGATCACGATTGCGACGTCGCACGTTGAGTATGAGAGCGCGAACCGCCACTACGCGCACGTGGACTGTCCGGGTCACGCGGATTACGTGAAGAACATGATCACCGGTGCGGCGCAGATGGACGGAGCGATTCTGGTGGTATCGGCGGCGGACGGCCCGATGCCGCAGACGCGCGAGCACATCATTCTGTCGCGCCAGGTGGGTGTACCGAAGATTGTGGTGTACATGAACAAGGCGGACATGGTGGACGACGACGAGCTGTTGGAGCTGGTTGAGATGGAAGTCCGCGAGTTGCTGGATCAGTACGAGTTTCCGGGCGATGACACGCCGATCATCATTGGCAGCGCATTGAAGGCGCTCGAAGGCGATGAGTCGGAGATGGGCACGCAGAGCGTGGAGAAGTTGGTGGAGGCGCTGGATTCGTACATACCGGAGCCGAAGCGTGAGGTCGACAAGCCGTTTCTGATGGCGATTGAGGATGTGTTTTCGATCTCGGGACGCGGCACGGTGGTCACGGGTCGGGTTGACCGCGGCATCGTGAAGGTGGGCGATGAGATCGAGATTGTCGGTCTTCGGGAGACGCAGAAGACGACGTGCACGGGTGTTGAGATGTTCCGCAAGCTCCTGGATGAGGGACGCGCGGGTGAGAACGTGGGCGTGTTGCTGCGTGGTACCAAGCGCGAAGAGGTTGAGCGGGGCCAGGTACTGGCGGTCCTGGGAGCATTACGCCGCACACCAGCTTTGAGGCGGAAGTGTATGTGATGTCCAAGGACGAGGGTGGCCGACACACGCCGTTCTTCAAGGGCTATCGGCCGCAGTTTTACTTTCAGACGACGGACGTAACGGGATCTGTGGAGTTACCGACGGACGTTGAGATGGTGATGCCGGGAGACAACGTGAATGTGAATGTGACGTTGATTTCGCCGATTGCGATGGAAGAGGGCCAGCGGTTTGCGATCCGTGAAGGCGGACGAACTGTCGGCGCCGGCGTCGTCGTTAAGATCATTGAGTAGGGGTGGCTGGTAATTCGAGGTAATCGTTGGCACGCGCCTGATGTTTGCTTTCCTGGCGCTAGGAACTTTAGGCGCCTGGAAAGCAAACATCAGGCACCTGCTGACAAGCTGCGGCACTAGACAACCAGCGCAGCAAGACATTGGTCGCCCAATTCACTTGAGAGGCGCGCGCTCCAGTGAGCTAGCGCCACGAATATAGAACGAAGGCAGGGGCCCAGAGCGTGTTGGAAGAGCAGAACGCCCTGGAAATCGAGGTAAGAGGCAATAGACAGAAGGCCAGTAGCTCAATTGGCAGAGCAGCGGTCTCCAAAACCGCAGGTTGGGGGTTCGATTCCCTCCTGGCCTGCCATACGTGAGTTCGAGGAACCAGGGGTAACGTGAGCAGCACTGAGTCGGGCCAGTCAGTATTTGATTGGTTCAAATGGATGGTCGTCTCCGCGCTTGTCGTGGGTGGTGTGTACGGTAACTGGTACTTCCAGGATCAGTCTGTGCTCAACCGTTCGCTTGCGCTGTTGGGGGTGGCCGTCATGGCTGGTTTCGTTGGTCTGCAAACCGAGCGAGGCAGGTCGATCTGGACGTTGATGAGAGAAGCTCGTGTTGAGATCCGCCGGGTGGTCTGGCCCACCCGCCAGGAAACAACTCAGACGACGTTCGTTGTCGTGCTGTTGGTGCTGGTCTTCTCGATGATTCTGTGGGGACTCGATTCTTTGTTGAGTTGGGTCGTGTCCTCCGTAATTGGATAATGGGTGATTGGATAACTCCATGTCGAAACGCTGGTACGTAGTACATGCCTATTCCGGGTTCGAGAAGAACGTATCCCGGGCGCTGAAGGAGCGGGTCGAACTCTCGGAGTTCGGCGATTGCTTTGGACAGATCCTGGTGCCCACGGAAGAGGTCGTGGAAATGCGCGCGGGGCAGAAGCGCCGCAGCGAGCGCAAGTTTTTCCCCGGCTACGTGCTGGTTGAGATGGAGTTGAACGATGAGACGTGGCACCTGGTCAAAGAGACGCCGCGAGTTATGGGATTCATTGGCGGCAAGGCAGACCAGCCGGCGCCACTGACCGATGCTGAGGCCTCCGCGATTCTCGAGCGTGTCGAGCAGGGCAGCGAGAAGGCGACGCCGAAAACAATGTTCGAGCCCGGCGAACTGGTCCGGGTTGTCGATGGCCCGTTCAACGATTTCAACGGGGTCGTCGAGCAAGTGAACTACGACAAGAGCCGACTACAGGTGGCGGTAACGATCTTCGGTCGCTCCACCCCCGTAGAACTCGACTTCTCGCAAGTAGAGAAAGGATAGAAATACACAGAACCAGTGAGCTAGCGCCACACCAGTGAGCTAGCGCCACGAATGTAGAGCGAAGCAACGGACCCAGAGCGTGCCAAAAGAGCAGCACAACCTGGAATCCAGAGACGAGCAAAAGTAAAGAGACAGACAACCGGGAGCGTGGTTGCAGAGTCAGCACGCGTTTGGACCGGAGGAGAAGATAAATGGCGAAGAAGGTCGAGGCTTACATCAAGCTTCAGGTGCCCGCGGGTCAGGCGAATCCAAGCCCGCCGGTCGGGCCGGCGCTGGGTCAGCATGGGGTCAACATCATGGACTTCTGCAAGGCGTTCAATGCGGCGACCCAGTCCATGGAGCAGGGCATGCCGATCCCCGTGGTGATTACGGTCTACACGGATCGCAGCTTCAGCTACATCACCAAGACGCCGCCGGCGTCGGTGCTGCTGCGCAAGGCGGCGAAGATAGCCAAGGGTAGCGGTACGCCCAACACCGAGAAGGTCGGCCGTGTCACTCGAGCTCAGCTTGAAGAGATTGCCACGCTGAAGGATCCGGATCTTACCGCGGCCGATATGGACGCCGCGGTCCGCACGATTGCCGGCAGCGCTCGCAGCGCCGGTATTGAAGTGGAGGGAGTCTGAGATGGCCAAACTATCAAAGAGACGCCGTGCCATTGCCGAACGCGTCGACCCGACCAAAGCGTACCCGATCGATGAGGCGGTAACCCTGCTGACGGAACTGGCGAAGACCAAGTTTTCGGAATCGATCGATGTATCGGTAAATCTCGGGGTCGACCCGAAGAAGTCCGATCAGGTGGTTCGCGGTGCTACAACGTTGCCACACGGCAGTGGCAAAGATGTGCGCGTAGCAGTCTTCGCGCAGGGTGAGTTTGCGGAGAAGGCGCTTGCCGCTGGAGCTGACATCGTTGGCTTCGAAGACCTGGCCGACCAGGTGAAGGCGGGTGAGTTGAATTTCGACATCGTTATCGCAACTCCGGATGCCATGCGCGTGGTGGGCCAACTCGGCAAGGTGCTGGGCCCGCGGGGACTGATGCCGAATCCGAAAACGGGCACCGTGACGCCGGACGTCGAGCAGGCAGTGAAGAACGCCAAGGCCGGTCAGGTGCAGTTCCGCACGGATCGTTCGGGCATCGTGCACGGCAGCGTGGGCAAAGTGGGTTTCGAGGCGAAGGCGATCAAAGAGAACGTCGAAGCACTGATTAATGATTTACGCAAGGCGAAGCCGGCCTCGGCCAAGGGCATCTACCTGAAGAAGGTGACGCTCTCGACCACCATGGGACCGGGTTTGTCGATAGATCAGACCTCTTTGGAGGTCTAAGACTTTGAAACCCCGTCGATGTATTCGGCGGGGTCGTCAGAGACCATGGGCAGCGGCCGTTCGCGGCAGCTTTAATTCGTAAGAGCCCATGCAGACGGTGGATCCGAGGATTGAGCTGGATCTTGCCGTGAGCCGACGGCTCGGAAGATGCGAAACGCATTCGAAGAGCAGTCGATTAGAAGGGAAGTCGGGTAACCGGCGATATCCAGGAGAAGTTGAGTGGCACTGAAGCTCGAGCAAAAACAGACGATCGTTGCCGAGGTGAATGAAGCCGCCGGGAGTGCGCTGTCCGCGGTACTTGCGGACTATCGTGGGCTCACCGTCGCCCAGATGATCGAGATGCGCGCCAAGGCGCGTGCCTCGGGTGTCTATCTGAGGGTGGTCCGCAATACCTTGGCCAAACGTGCAATAGAGGGCACGGAGTACGAATGCCTCACCGAGGCGCTCGTCGGGCCGACATTGCTCGCATTTTCCCAGGAAGACCCTGGTTCTGCAGCGCGATTGTTGGAGGGCTACGTCAAAGAGTTCGAGAAACTCGAAGTCAAGGCGTTGTCCATCGGCGGTGAGTTGCTTGGTGCGGATCAATTGAGCCGCATTGCCAAGCTGCCAACGCATGATCAGGCATTGGCATTGCTGATGTCCGTCATGCTGGCGCCGATCACCAAGCTGGCACGCACCTTGAATGAGGTGCCCGCCAAGTTGGTGCGGACCGTTGCGGCAGTCAGGGATCAGAAACAAGCGGTGGGCGAAGAGTAACGCTGGGCGTTACTCACGGCCCCGGGCAACAAAGACAAGATTAGTCAGGAGATCAAGAAATGGCGTTGTCGAAAGACGATATTTTGAACGCGGTAGCCGATATGAGCGTCATGGACGTTGTGGAGCTCGTATCTGCGATGGAAGAGAAGTTCGGTGTTTCCGCAGCGGCAGCAGCGGTGGCAGCTCCGGCTGCGGCGGCTGGTGATGGTGGGGACGCAGCTGCTGAAGAGCAGACTGAGTTTACCGTCGTGCTGGCGGCTGCAGGTGACAAGAAAGTTGCTGTCATCAAAACGGTCAGGACTATCACTGGTCTTGGGCTGAAAGAAGCCAAGGCGTTGGTTGACGAAGCTCCGTCCCCTGTCAAAGAAGGTGTTGGCAAAGACGAAGCCGAGGAAGTTCAGAAGCAATTGGAAGAAGCCGGCGCTGTCGTCGAGGTCAAGTAACTCGCTTGGGCTACAACGACGCGACCTGTATCAGGCAGGGCGCGCTCAGATCGTGAGATCGGGGCGCGCGTTTGCCTGTCCGCGTGTGCGGAAAAAAGATGATCAATCGGGAGATTCGAATGGCGTACAGCTTCACTGAGAAAAAGCGGATCCGGAACGATTTCGGCAAGTTGCCGGAATCGATGGAGATGCCCTATCTACTGTCGATACAGCTGGACTCGTACAGCAAGTTTCTGCAGACCGACGTGCCGCTGGCCAAGCGCGCAGATCTCGGTCTGCACGCGGCGTTCAATTCCGTCTTTCCGATTGTCAGCTACTCGGGAAGCGCGGCGCTCGAGTACGTCGACTACCGTCTCGGCACTCCGATTTTCGACGTGAAGGAATGCGTCTCCCGAGGCATTACCTTTGCAGCGCCGCTCAGGGTCAAGGTGCGCCTGAAAATCTACGACAAGGAGTCGTCCAACAAGTCGGCGGTCAAGGAAATCAAGGAGCAGGAAGTGTACATGGGCGACGTGCCGCTCATGACCGAGAACGGCACCTTCGTAATCAACGGCACCGAGCGTGTCGTCGTTTCTCAGCTGCACCGCTCGCCGGGCGTGTTCTTTGATCACGATCGGGGCAAGACCCATTCGTCGGGCAAGCTGCTCTACTCTGCCCGGGTCATTCCGTATCGCGGCTCCTGGCTCGATTTCGAGTTCGACCCGAAAGACTGCGTTTTCGTACGCATCGACCGCCGCCGCAAGTTGCCTGCGACGATCATTCTGCGGGCGCTGGAGTACAGCTCGGAAGACATCCTCGATATGTTTTTCGTTAAGAACACGTTCCATGTCAAAAAGGATGGTTTCTCCGTCGATCTGATACCGGAGCGCATGCGCGGCGATGTCGCCATGTTCGACATCAAGGAGCGCGGCGGTGAGTTGATCGTCGAGGAAGGCCGTCGGGTTACGGCGCGTCACGTTCGATTGCTGGAGAAGTCGGGGCTGAAGCGCCTCAATGTCCCGAGCGAGTACCTGCTCGAGCACGTCACTGCGCGTGATGTGGTCAACGAAGAAACGGGCGAGATCGTGTTGCCCTGCAACACCATCCTCACCGAGGAAACGCTGGAAACGTTGTTGGAAGCGAAGGTCTCGAAGATCGAGACGATCTACACCAACGACCTGGACTGCGGATCCTACATCTCGGATACGCTGCGCATCGACCCGACCACCACCAAGCTCGAAGCGCTTGTCGAGATCTACAGAATGATGCGTCCGGGCGAGCCACCGACCAAGGAAGCGGCGGAAAATCTGTTCAACAATTTGTTCTTCTCTACAGATCGGTATGACCTGTCGGCGGTTGGGCGGATGAAATTCAACCGGCGGCTTGGTCGGGACGAAATCGAAGGTGAAGGCATTCTGTCGGCCGAGGATGTGGTCGAGGTGCTCAAGACGCTGATCGAGATCCGCAATGGTAACGGTGCGGTCGACGACATCGATCACCTGGGCAACCGCCGGGTTCGCTCAGTGGGAGAAATGGCCGAGAACGCGTTCCGCGTGGGCGTGATCCGGGTCGAGCGAGCCGTAAAGGAACGGCTGTCGCTGGCTGAGAGCGAAGGTCTGATGCCACAGGACATGATCAACGCGAAGCCGGTGGCGGCGGCGATCAAAGAGTTCTTTGGTTCCAGCCAGCTATCTCAGTTCATGGACCAGAACAATCCACTGTCGGAAGTGACCCATAAACGGCGCGTATCAGCACTTGGGCCCGGCGGTCTGACGCGCGAGCGTGCTGGATTCGAAGTTCGCGACGTGCATCCGACGCACTACGGCCGGGTGTGTCCGATCGAAACGCCGGAAGGACCGAACATCGGCCTGATCAATTCGCTGGCTACCTACGCTCGAACCAACGAGTACGGTTTTCTCGAGACACCTTACCGGAAGGTCACCAAGGGCAAGGTAAAGAACGATATCGAGTACCTGTCGGCGATTGATGAAGCGCAGTACGTCATCGCCCAGGCGAGTTCGAAGCTGGACAGCAAAAACCAGTTCGTCACGGATCTGGTGGATGTGAGACACCAGAACGAATTCGGCAAAGCGCTTCCGGAGAACGTCAACTACATGGACGTTTCGCCCAAACAGGTGGTATCGGTGGCCGCTTCCCTGATTCCGTTTCTAGAGCACGACGATGCCAACCGGGCATTGATGGGTTCGAACATGCAACGGCAGGGTGTACCAACCATCCGTACCGAAAAGCCCCTGGTAGGGACCGGGATGGAACGGATCGTCGCCCGTGACTCGGGGGTCTGCGTGATCGCCTTGCGCGGCGGTGTGGTGGACCGCGTCGACGCGGCGCGCATCGTGGTCCGCGTGGACGATGCGGAAACCGAGGCCGGTGAGGCTGGGGTAGACATCTACAACCTGACCAAATTCACCCGCTCCAACCAGAACACCTGTATCAATCAGACGCCGTTGGTCACCGAAGGCGACAAGATCGCCAAGGCCGACATCCTGGCGGACGGGCCGTCCATCGATTTGGGTGAGTTGGCGCTGGGTCAGAACATGCGCATCGCCTTCATGCCCTGGAACGGCTACAACTTCGAGGATTCAATCCTCGTCTCCGAGCGGGTGGTGGAAGAAGATCGCTTCACCAGCATCCATATCCAGGAGCTGACCTGCATTGCCCGGGACACCAAACTGGGGCCTGAAGAGATCAGCTGCGACATTCCGAATGTCGGCGAGAGCGCGCTGGCGAAGCTCGACGAATCGGGCATCGTCTACATTGGCGCGGAGGTTGAAACGGGCGACATCCTGGTGGGTAAGGTGACACCGAAGGGTGAAACCCAACTCACGCCGGAAGAAAAGTTGCTGCGCGCAATCTTTGGCGAAAAGGCCTCTGACGTGAAAGACACGTCGCTAAGGGTGCCAACAGGCGTCAAAGGGACGGTGATCGACGTCCAGGTGTTCACCCGGGATGGGGTAGAAAAGGACCAGCGTGCCAGGGATATCGAGCAGAGCGCACTGACACAGATTCGCAAGGATCTCGACGATGAGTACCGGATTGTCGAAACCGCGACCTACGAGCGGTTGCAGCGGGCGCTGAACGGCAAGAAAGCCGCCAGCGCGCCGGGTAAGACCCGAGGGGTCACCCTGGACGGCGAGTATCTTGGTGGGTTGGAACTGGATGAATGGTTCCGCATCCGCATGTCGGACGATGCGCTGAACGCGCAGCTCGAGCGAGCCGAAAAGCAGCTTGCGGCGCGACGTGAGTCCCTTGATGCGGTCTATGCGGACAAGAAGCAGAAACTCGAAACCGGTGATGATCTTGCCCCGGGCGTGCTGAAGATCGTCAAGGTCCACCTCGCGATCAAGCGCCGCATTCAACCGGGCGACAAGATGGCGGGCCGACACGGAAACAAAGGGGTGATCTCGGTGATCATGCCGGTTGAAGACATGCCCTTCGACGCCAAGGGTGAACCGGTGGATATCGTGTTGAACCCGCTGGGTGTTCCATCGCGCATGAACGTTGGCCAGGTCCTTGAAACGCACCTGGGTTGGGCCGCCAAGGGAATCGGCGAGCGCATCAACCGGATGATCGAGGAGCAGCGAAAAGCCGCGGAGATCCGCTCTTTCCTGGAGGAGGTTTACAACGCGTCGGGGCGTGTCGAAAACCTGAAGTCGTTGAACGATGGCGAGGTGTTCGAACTGGCGCGCAACCTGGTTGCGGGTGTGCCGATGGCAACCCCCGTATTTGATGGCGCGTCGGAAGAGGAAATCAAAATGATGTTGGAGCTGGCGGAACTGCCTTCCAACGGACAGGAGATTCTATTCGACGGACGCACCGGGGATCAGTTCGACCGACCAGTCACCCTGGGCTACATGTACATGATGAAGCTCAACCACCTGGTTGACGACAAGATGCACGCCCGATCCACGGGATCCTACAGCCTGGTCACGCAGCAACCGCTGGGCGGCAAGGCGCAGTTTGGTGGCCAGCGCTTCGGTGAGATGGAAGTGTGGGCGCTCGAAGCCTACGGGGCGGCGTACACGCTGCAGGAAATGTTGACGGTCAAGTCGGACGATACCGCCGGCCGGACCAAGATGTACAAGAACATCGTCGACGGAAACTTCGAGATGGACCCGGGGATGCCGGAATCCTTCAACGTGTTGTTGAAGGAGGTCCGCTCCTTAGGCATCGACATGGAGTTGGAAAGCGAGTGACTTCGAAACATGCGATTAACTTACTCAATTCCCAGAGGGAGGAGAGACATTGAAAGACCTGCTTAACCTACTCAAAGCCCAGAGCGGCGCAGACGACTTTGACTCGTTGCGCATTGGCTTGGCGTCACCGGATCTCATTCGGTCGTGGTCTTTTGGCGAGGTGAAGAAGCCTGAGACCATTAACTACCGGACCTTCAAGCCGGAACGCGATGGCTTGTTCTGCGCGCGGATCTTCGGCCCCAACAAGGACTACGAGTGCCTGTGCGGTAAGTACAAACGCTTGAAGCACCGGGGGGTGATCTGCGAGAAATGCGGCGTTGAGGTGACCCTGACCAAGGTGCGCCGGGAACGGATGGGCCACATCGAACTGGCCAGCCCGGTTGCCCATATCTGGTTTCTGAAGTCACTGCCGTCGCGAATTGGTCTGCTGCTGGACATGACCCTGCGCGACATTGAGCGGGTGTTGTACTTCGAGTCCTACGTGGTGATTGAACCCGGTCTGACGGATCTCGAAGAGGGCCAGCTGCTGACCGACGAGGAGTACTACCATAAGCTCGAGGAATTCGGAGACGAGTTTGTCGCAAAGATGGGCGCCGAGGCGATCCAGGATCTGCTCAAGGCGTTAGATCTCAACGACGAGATCGCGAAGCTGCGCGAAGAGATCCCGGCGACCAATTCCGAAACGAAGATCAAGAAGTTCTCCAAGCGTCTTAAGCTGATGGAGGCGTTTCTCAGTTCGGGCAACATTCCGGAGTGGATGGTGATGTCCGTTCTGCCGGTACTGCCGCCGGATCTACGGCCACTGGTGCCGTTGGACGGAGGTCGTTTTGCGACCTCGGATCTGAATGATCTCTATCGCCGTGTGATCAACAGGAACAATCGTCTCAAGCGGCTGTTGGACCTGAACGCGCCGGACATCATTGTCCGCAACGAAAAGCGGATGCTGCAGGAGTCGGTGGATGCGCTGCTCGACAACGGGCGTCGCGGCCGAGCGATCACCGGATCGAACAGACGTCCGCTGAAGTCACTTGCCGATATGATCAAGGGCAAGCAGGGCCGATTCCGTCAGAACCTGCTGGGTAAGCGGGTCGACTACTCGGGGCGCTCGGTCATCGTGGTGGGACCGACCTTACGCCTGCATCAGTGTGGGCTTCCCAAGAAGATGGCGCTGGAGCTGTTCAAACCGTTCATCTTCGGCAAGCTCGAAGGCCGGGGTCTGGCGACCACCATCAAAGCCGCGAAGAAGATGGTCGAGCGTGAGACGCCTGAGGTCTGGGATATTCTCGCGGAAGTCATTCGCGAGCACCCGGTGCTGTTGAATCGGGCTCCGACGTTGCACCGCTTGGGTATTCAAGCGTTTGAGCCGGTGCTCATCGAAGGCAAGGCGATTCAACTGCATCCGCTGGTCTGCGTTGCTTACAACGCTGACTTCGACGGTGACCAGATGGCGGTTCATGTACCGCTGACGCTGGAAGCACAGTTGGAGTCGCGCGCGTTGATGATGTCCACCAACAACATCCTCTCGCCAGCAAGCGGCGAGCCGATCATTGTGCCGTCGCAGGACGTGGTGCTGGGTCTGTACTACATGACTCGCGAAGCGATCAACGCACTTGGAGAAGGCATGGCGTTCGCTGACGTCAGCGAAGTAGACCGTGCCTACCGAACGGGCAAAGTTAACCTGCATGCGCGCGTCAAGGTACGCATCAGTGAACAGGTCGAAGACGAGGACGGCAACCGGCGGATGGTTCGCAACCTAACCGATACCACGGTTGGCCGGGCGCTGCTCTATGAGATCGTGCCGAAGGAACTTGCCTTCGGTTTGGTCAATCGGCCGATGGACAAGCGCTCCATCGTCAGTCTGGTCAATGCGTGTTATCGCAACGTCGGTTTGAAAGAGACCGTCATTTTTGCCGATCAGTTGATGTATATGGGGTTCGCCCATTCGACGTCTTCGGGGGCATCCATCGGCGTGGAAGACTTCGTCATCCCCGCCGAGAAAGCCAGCATCATCGCCGATGCCGAGACCGAGGTGAGCGAGATCGAAGCGCAGTATGCTTCAGGCCTTGTCACCCAGGGTGAGAAGTACAACAAAGTGGTCGATATCTGGTCGCGTGCCAACGACCTCGTTGCTCGCTCCATGATGGACGGAATTTCCAAGGAAACCGTGATCAACAAGGATGGTGAGGAGGAAGAACAGGATTCGTTCAATTCCGTCTTCATCTACTCGGATTCAGGCGCTCGGGGTTCCCCTGCCCAAATCCGTCAGTTGGCAGGGATGCGTGGCCTGATGACCAAGCCCGATGGCAGCATCATCGAGACGCCGATCACTGCCAACTTCCGTGAGGGTTTGTCGGTGAACGAGTACTTCATCTCGACGCACGGTGCGCGCAAAGGCCTGGCCGACACAGCGCTCAAGACGGCTAACTCGGGTTATCTGACGCGTCGCCTGGTGGACGTTGCACAGGACCTGGTGGTGACCAGCCTCGACTGTGGGACTCGTCATGGCCTGCGCATCCACGCCCTGATTGAGGGTGGAGATGTGGTGTAACCGCTGTCGGCTCGGGTGCTTGGACGCACGGTGGCTGAAGAGGTCTACGACCCTGACGGTAAAACCGTGCTGGTCGAAGCGGGCACAATGCTCGATGAGGCCTGGGTCGAACACCTGGAGAATCTCAGTATAGACGAACTTGTTGTTCGCTCGCCGCTCACTTGCGAGACCCGTTACGGCGTATGCATCAAATGCTACGGCCGTGACCTGGCGCGTGGTCATGAGGTGAACGTCGGCGAAGCCGTAGGTGTTATCGCGGCGCAATCGATTGGCGAGCCCGGCACGCAGCTTACGATGCGTACCTTCCACATCGGCGGGGCGGCATCACGCGCAACAGCTATCGACAACATTCAGGTTAAGCATGGCGGTGACGTCCGGTTACACAACCTGAAGACTGTCCAGCGGGAAGGTGGTCAGCTGGTCGCGGTTTCGCGATCGGGCGAGATTGCCATTGCCGATGAGCATGGTCGCGAGCGTGAGCGTTACAAGCTGCCGTACGGCGCGGTAATTTCCGTCACCGAGGGTGAGAACGTCGACCCGGGGCAGATGATTGCCCAGTGGGATCCGCATACCCACCCGATCGTCACCGAGGTTGCCGGTAAGGTCGTCTTTCAGCACATGGAAGAAGGCTTGTCCATCCATCGTCAGACTGACGAGCTGACGGGACTTACCAACATCACGGTGCTGGATCCGAAGGATCGGCCTACCGCTGGCAAGGACCTGCGGCCGGCCGTGAGCCTGGTAGATGCCAAGGGCAAGGAAGTTTACTTGGCCGGGACGGACGTTCCTGCGCACTACTTTCTGCCGAACAACGCGATCCTCAACCTTGAGGACAACGACAAGGTTGGCGTCGGTGACGTTATTGCGCGGATCCCGCAGGAAGGATCCAAAACCCGCGATATCACCGGGGGATTGCCTCGGGTGGCCGACCTGTTCGAGGCGCGCAAGCCGAAGGAGCCGGCGATCCTTGCGGAAGCCAGTGGCACGGTCAGCTTCGGCAAAGAGACCAAGGGCAAGCGCCGACTGGTAATTACGCCACAGGACGGCGACCCCTACGAGTCGCTCATTCCCAAGTGGCGGATCATTTCGGTGTTCGAAGGCGAGTCCGTGGAGCGCGGTGAAACCGTGTCCGAGGGGGCGCCATCGCTGCATGACATCGTTCGTCTCAAAGGTGTGCACGAGTTGGCGCGCTACATCGTGAACGAGATCCAGGAGGTCTATCGTCTGCAAGGCGTGACGATCAATGACAAGCACATCGAGGTAATTGTTCGACAGATGCTGCGCAAAGCTGAGATCACCGATCCCGGTGACACGCGGTTCATTCGTGGCGAGCAGGTCGAACACGTTGCCGTGCTCGAAGAGAATGAGCGGATGGTGGAGGAGGGCAAGGACCTCGCGAAGTTCGAACGGCTGTTGCTGGGTATCACCAAAGCGTCCCTGGCAACGGAATCGTTCCTCTCTGCAGCTTCCTTCCAGGAAACGACTCGCGTACTGACTGAAGCGGCCGTTACCGGTAAGCGTGACTATCTGCGCGGCCTCAAAGAGAACGTTGTGGTAGGTCGTCTGATTCCGGCAGGGACCGGGCTCACCTATCACAGTGAGCGCAAGCGTGCCAAGGAAGAGGAGCTCGCCGCGCGTGCTGCGAAGGAGAAGGGCGCAACCGCTGATGAGATCGAAGCGGCGCTCTCCGAAGCGCTCAGCTCGACCGAGAGCTAGCCTCAAACTGCGCAAGCCCCCGCCCCGCGTGCGGGTGGGGGTCTTCTGCGTGCGCTAGGATCGCTGGGAGACCTGCATCCCGACGATGCGGGCAATCGTCAACGCAACGTAGAGTTGTCCTATCACGGCCTGGGAATACGCCAGCGTGCCCGCGAGTATCGTATTGGGGGTGATGTCGCCGTAACCCAGCGTGGTCATGGTGACGAAGCTGTAATAGATGAAGCCTTCCATCTGCTGACGGATGGGCTCATCCATGAAGGTTCCTGAAAAAGCCCCCGGAGATGCGAGCGCAACGTTTACGTACATGAACGCGAAACACAGACCGATACACAGGTAGGCATTGATGGCCGCGAGCACCGTGTCGCTGGTCGCGGAGCGTACGTGGAGCAGATGGCTTTTGAACAGCAGTACGCCGAGGTAGCCGAAAAACGCAGCGGCACCCAACGAGGTGATCCAGCTGGCCAACGAGCCTTCGATCAGAAAGTCGATCCAGCCTGGTATCCACATGATCAACGCCAGGGTGCCTGCGATAAAAAACTGATTGCGGCGTGCGGCCAGCGATAGCGGGCCGGTGATCATGATGAGCGTCAGGACTGCGTTGAGTATGGGACGCTGAAACTGCGGATTCGTCACCAACGGGAACAACAGCAGCAGTGCCAGCAGGGAATAGAGCAGATAGCGTTGTTTGCCGAGCGCCTTGACGATGGGCCAGTGATCGAATGCGTGTTCCATGCTGGATCTCCGTGTACATTGATCGGTCCGCTAGAACAGTAGCGAACAATGCTCAACGGTGCATCAATCGGCCGGTGTCTTGCAGGCCTCGCGCTTGTCGGCATGACTGGGTTGGTGGGAGGCTGCGGCGCCGGACCAGAAGATTCTGAGGAAGCGATGCCCGCCAAGGTGGAGGCGACCTACCTGGGTAGCACGGCTTGTGAGGGTTGCCATCAGTCCCAGTACCGCCAGTGGACCAGCTCCCACCATGCGCTGGCAATGGCCGAGGCGTCGCAGACGCAGGTACTTGGCGATTTCGCGGATGCAGAGCTCTCGGCGCAGGGTCAGAGCACCGGATTCTCCACGTCTGAAGTTGGCTACATCGTCAACGCTCAGACGGGCGCCGGCCTCGAGTCGCTCACGGTGCGCTACTCCTTCGGCGTCGAACCCTTGCAGCAGTATCTGCTGGAGTTGCCGGGCGGACGCCTGCAGGCGCTCGCTATTGCCTGGGATGCCCGCGATGCCGCGGACGGTGGACAGCGCTGGTTTCATCTCAATCCGGAAGATTCAGTGGCGCTCGATGATCCGCTGCATTGGACGGGGCTCGCGTACAACTGGAATTCCAGTTGTGCAGACTGTCATTCGATTGGAGTGACGAAGGGCTTTCGCGCCGAGGACGATACCTACCATACCGAGTACATCGAGTTGAGCGTGGGTTGCGAGGCGTGCCATGGGCCAGGGTCGCTCCACGCTCAGCAGCCACAGCAACGTTACGGACCGGCACTTGATGTCTCGGCAGCGCAGGTCGAAGTGTGCGCACCCTGCCACTCGCGACGCAGCCAGCTAGCCGAAGGCTTCCAGGCGGGTAAGCGGTACCTGGATTTCTATCGCCCGGCGTTTCTGCAAGCGCCGCTGTACCACCCGGACGGGCAGATTCTCGATGAAGTTTACGTCTACGGATCATTCCTGCAGAGCAAGATGTATCGCCAGGGCGTGCGCTGCACGGACTGTCATGATCCGCACCGCGCGACGCTGCGCCTGGAAGGTAACGCGCTATGCCTGCAGTGCCATTCGGTCGCAGGGAATCGTCGTTTTCCGACCCTCCTGCGACAGAACTACGATGACGCCTCGCACCATTTCCATGAGCCGGGTAGTGATGCCGCGCGGTGCGTAAGTTGTCACATGCCCGAACGGACCTATATGGGCGTGGATGATCGGCACGATCACAGCTTTCGGATACCGCGCCCTGATCTCACCGAGGCGTACGGTGTACCGAACACGTGTGGCGGGTGTCACGCCGATCGTTCTGCCTCAGAGCTTGCTGTGCAGATTCGAGAATGGTCAATCGAAAGTCGAGACACACCAGACTGGGCGAACGTTCTGAGCCAGGTACGGTTGCGCCGGCTGGACGTTGAGCCCCTGGCCGCGCAGCTCGCCCAGGATCCGGATCAGCCCGAGCTTCTTCGAGCGACGCTATTGGCTGAATTCAGCGGCTATGGCCGAGGCTACTCCAGCGATGCCATCCGAGCGGGGTTGCGCGATCCGTCGCCCCTGGTTCGTTTGGGCGCATTGGCGAGCATCGAGCGCCTCGACCCGGTTGTTACACGCGCGGTGCTGCTCAAACTGCTGGACGATCCGTTTCGGGCGGTACGCATAGAGGCGGCAAGGGCGTCTGCAGGCCTGTTGCGCGAACCGCTGAGCCTGGAGACCAGGGGCAGGGTCGAGGCTGGACTGGAGGAATATCTTTCCTCGCAGCGGCTGCACGCAGATCGTCCGGAAGCGCTGACTAACATTGGCATTGTCGAACTGGCCCGGGGTGACGCTGAGGCATCGGAGCGCGCCTATCGTGCGGCACTGCAACGTCAGTCGCGCTGGGTTCCAGCGCGAGTGAATCTGGCCGATCTGTTGCACACGCTTGACCGTGGAGATGAGGCGAACCAGTTACTCGACGAAGGTCGCGGGTTGGTTCCCGATAGTGCCGAGCTTGCCTTTGCTTACGGACTGTCGCTGGTTCGTTCCGGGCACCATGATGCCGCGGTGGCACAGCTCGAAGCGGCGACGTTCGCGGCACCGGAGATGCCAAGGTATCGATATGCATGGGCGCTGGCACTGAACGGGACGCAGCAACCGGACGCCGCGGTTGACGTGTTGCGCGACGGACTGCAGATTTTTCCAGACCACGCTGAGATGCTGTTCGCGATTGCCACGATGCAACGTGACCTGGGTCGTCGCAGTGAAGCACGCCATGCGGCGCAACGTCTGGTTGAACTCTATCCCGGCGATGCCCGGTACCGCGAACTGCTCACCGTCCTGTCCCGCTGACGGTTTCGTTTGGTTTGGGCTACACTCTGCGTGAGGACTGGATCACCAATTGTTGGGAGCAAGGGAATGTGCCGATGGATTGCGGTAGGGCTGATAACTCTGCTAGCCGGATGTGCCACGGTCAAAATCCAGTACGACTCGGACCCGAATGCGAACTTCGCCAGCTTTGAAAAATTCTCCTGGATATCCGACTTTCCGCTGATTGCGCCGGAGAATGACCTGCTGATCGAGTATCGGTCGCAACCGATCATGTCCGCTACCCGTGAGGCGCTGACGCGCAAGGGCTACCGCTTTGTAGAAGATCGGAGCGAGGCAGATTTCGTCCTGTCATTCACCATTGGCGACATTGGCGGACAGCTCGTGCAGACATCCTATCCTCCCGAGTATCGTGGTCGCTGGTACTGGCGCGGACCGGTGTTCGCACCGAGCGCCGCGGTTTCATACGCGCCGGGCCAATTGCGCATCGAGGTGTTTGACGCGAAGACCAAGGCGCCGGTATGGGTCGGGTACGCCCGCAAGGACATTACTGGTGCAGATCAATACAACGCGGCGCGCCTGCTCAGCGATATCGTGAAGCGGATTCTGCGGAACTTTCCCGCCTCCTGAACAGGCGCCGCCAACCTTACGGCGAACCTTGCAGCGCAGCCTTCCTGCGATTACAATCGCGCACCTTTCGTCGGGGGCACGTGTGCCCGCGGCCTTATATGGACGTCGATAGTTCCGCCAGGAAAGCCGACCATCACCGGCCCGGCGGGACAACAGACGCGAACGTTACGGAGATATTGGATGGCGACCATCAGCCAGCTGGTGCGCAAGCCGCGCAAGCGTAAGGTCGATAAGAACCAGGTGCCTGCGTTGCAGGCGAGCCCCCAGAAACGGGGCGTTTGCACACGCGTGTACACGACCACGCCGAAGAAGCCGAACTCAGCCTTGCGCAAGGTTTGCCGCGTGCGGCTGACCAACGGCTTCGAAGTGACTTCGTATATCGGCGGTGAGGGTCACAACCTCCAGGAGCACTCCGTGGTGCTGATTCGTGGGGGCCGAGTGAAAGATCTACCTGGCGTTCGCTATCACACAATTCGAGGCACGCTTGATACCTCTGGGGTACCAGACCGCAAGCAGGGCCGCTCCAAGTACGGAACCAAACGACCGAAATAGATTTCCGCGGCCGCTCGGCTGCCTAATTCCAACTCCAAGTAAGGCCGGTCGTAGACGTACCGGGCCATCCTGAAGAGAGGAGCAGACAATGCCAAGACGACGAATCGTTGCGAAGCGACAGATCCTTCCGGATCCGAAATTCCACAATCAGACCCTCGCCAAGTTCATCAACCACATCATGATCAGTGGTAAAAAGTCCGTGGCCGAGCACATCGTGTACGGCGCGTTGGACCGAATTCAGGAACGGGATGCTGATCCGATCGAGACCTTCGAGAAGGCATTGGATGCGGTCGCCCCGTTTGTCGAAGTGAAATCCCGTCGGGTGGGTGGCGCAACCTACCAGGTCCCCGTTGAAGTGCGATCGTCGCGCCGCCAGGCGTTGGCGATGCGCTGGCTCGTGGACAGTGCGCGTGGCCGGGGCGAGAAGTCCATGGCGGCGCGGCTCGCCGGGGAGTTGATGGATGCAGCGGAAGGACGCGGCACCGCGTTCAAGAAGCGTGAAGACACGCATCGGATGGCAGACGCCAACAAGATGTTCTCTCACTACCGCTTCTAGCCTGCTCAACTCTTGATATAGCGCCGGCAATCCGGGCGCTTAACGCAAAGGACAAACATCATGCCTCGCAATACCCCTATTGGGCGCTACCGCAATATCGGCATCGTGGCGCACGTGGATGCTGGTAAGACCACGACCACAGAGCGGGTGCTTTTCTACACGGGTCTTTCGCACAAGCTTGGTGAGGTCCATGACGGCGCGGCCACGATGGACTGGATGGAGCAGGAACAGGAACGCGGCATCACCATCACCTCCGCGGCGACGACCTGCTTCTGGAGCGGCATGGAGCAGCAGTACGACGAGCACCGCGTCAATATCATCGACACGCCGGGTCACGTCGACTTCACCATTGAGGTCGAGCGGTCGTTACGAGTGCTCGATGGCGCGGTGGTGGTTTTCTGCGCCACCTCAGGTGTCGAACCCCAATCGGAAACCGTCTGGCGTCAAGCCAATCGTTACGAAGTCCCACGGATAGTGTTCGTCAACAAGATGGACCGGGCCGGTGCGGACTTTCTGCGAGTGGTCGAGCAGATCAAAGAGCGGCTCGGCTCGACTGCGGTGCCCGTTCAACTGGCCATCGGTGCTGAAGAACACTTCAAAGGTGTGATCGACCTGATCCAGATGAAGGCGATCATCTGGAACGAAGATGATCAGGGCCTGACGTTCGAAGCACAGGACGTTCCGGAAGACCTCGTGGCCGAGGCAGAGCAATGGCGCGAGCATCTGATCGAAGCAGCAGCCGAAGCCAACGAAGAATTGATGGAGAAGTACCTCGAGGGCGTCGAACTCGATGAGGACGAGATCAGGACTGGAATACGGATACGCACGCTGGCCAACGAAATCGTTCCGGCGCTGTGCGGTTCTGCATTCAAGAACAAAGGCGTCCAGGCGATGCTCGACGCGGTTATCGATTATCTGCCGGCGCCGACCGAGGTAAAGCCCATCGAAGGTGTCCTCGAAGACGAAGAGACCACCGCCACCCGGCCCGCCGATGACGATGCGCCCTTTGCGGCGCTGGCATTCAAGATCGCGACGGACCCGTTTGTCGGCACCCTGACGTTCTTTCGAGTTTACTCAGGCGTGCTCAACTCCGGGGATCAGGTGTACAACCCCGTCAAGCACAGGCGGGAGCGTGTCGGCCGGATGGTGCAGATGCACTCGAACGAACGCAACGAGATCAAGGAAGTGCGAGCCGGCGATATCGCCGCGGCGATCGGACTCAAGGACGTGACCACCGGCGACACGCTCTGTGCGCAGAAAGACATCATCACGCTGGAGCGAATGGAGTTTCCGGAGCCGGTCATTTCGGTCGCCGTGGAGCCAAAGTCGGTTCCGGATCAGGAAAAGATGGGCGTCGCGCTCGGTAAACTTGCGCAGGAAGATCCGTCGTTCCGGGTCGAAACCGACGAAGAGTCCGGCCAGACGATCATCTCCGGCATGGGCGAATTGCATCTCGATATCATCGTCGAGCGGATGAGGCGAGAGTTCGGCGTCGAGGCGAACATTGGCAAACCCCAGGTCGCTTACCGGGAGACGATTCGAAAGCAGGTTGATGTAGAAGGCAAGTTCGTACGTCAGACCGGTGGTCGCGGCCAGTACGGCCACGTCTGGCTGAAGATCGAGCCGTTGGTAGATCAGGAGGAAGGCATCTACGAGTTCGTCGACGAGATCGTCGGCGGCGCCGTGCCGCGAGAGTACATCCCGGCGGTCAACAAGGGCATCCAGGAGCAGATGCAGAATGGCGTCATTGCGGGGTACCCGCTGATCAACATCAAGGCGACGCTGTACGACGGATCGTTCCACGAAGTCGACTCCTCAGAGATGTCGTTCAAGATTGCCGGTTCCATGGCGATGCGCGATGGTGCGTTGAAGGCCCGCCCGGTACTGCTGGAGCCGGTCATGGCGGTAGAGGTGATCACGCCGGAGGAGTACATGGGGGATGTGGTGGGCGATCTGAACCGGCGCCGCGGAATCATCGAAGGGATGGATGAGAACCCGGCCGGCAAGATCGTGCGCGCCGACGTGCCGCTGGCCGAGATGTTCGGCTATGCGACGGACCTGCGCTCGGCGTCCCAGGGTCGCGCCAACTACACGATGGAATTTTCCAAATATCAGGAAGTACCGGACAACATCGCCGAAAGCGTTGCCAAGCGGGCGTGACGGCGCCGGGCTCGAAACCGACTGACTTGTTCGCCGAACTTGTCGCTTAAGAGGGGACTCGAAGAATGGCCAAAGAGAAATTTGAGCGAACGAAGCCGCACGTAAACGTGGGGACGATTGGACATGTGGATCACGGTAAGACGACGCTGACGGCGGCGTTGACGAAGGTGTGTGCGAAGGCGCAGGGGGGCGAGGTCAAGGAGTTTGACCAGATTGACAATGCGCCGGAGGAGAAGGAGCGCGGGGATCACGATTGCGACGTCGCACGTTGAGTATGAGAGTGCGAACCGCCACTACGCGCACGTGGACTGTCCGGGTCACGCGGATTACGTGAAGAACATGATCACCGGGTGCGGCGCAGATGGACGGGGCGATTCTGGTGGTATCGGCGGCGGACGGCCCGATGCCGCAGACGCGCGAGCACATCATTCTGTCGCGCCAGGTGGGTGTACCGAAGATTGTGGTGTACATGAACAAGGCGGACATGGTGGACGACGACGAGCTGTTGGAGCTGGTTGAGATGGAAGTCCGCGAGTTGCTGGATCAGTACGAGTTTCCCGGGATGACACGCCGATCATCATTGGCAGCGCATTGAAGGCGCTCGAAGGCGATGAGTCGGAGATGGGCACGCAGAGCGTGGAGAAGTTGGTGGAGGCGCTGGATTCGTACATACCGGAGCCGAAGCGTGAGGTCGACAAGCCGTTTCTGATGGCGATTGAGGATGTGTTTTCGATCTCGGGACGCGGCACGGTGGTCACGGGTCGGGTTGACCGCGGGATCGTCAAGGTGGCGATGAGATCGAGATTGTCGGTCTTCGGGAGACGCAGAAGACGACGTGCACGGGGTGTTGAGATGTTCCGCAAGCTCCTGGATGAGGGACGCGCGGGTGAGAACGTGGGCGTGTTGCTGCGTGGTACCAAGCGCGAAGAGGTTGAGCGGGGCCAGGTACTGGCGGTCCCTGGGAGCATTACGCCGCACACCAGCTTTGAGGCGGAAGTGTATGTGATGTCCAAGGACGAGGGTGGCCGACACACGCCGTTCTTCAAGGGCTATCGGCCGCAGTTTTACTTTCAGACGACGGACGTAACGGGATCTGTGGAGTTACCGACGGACGTTGAGATGGTGATGCCGGGAGACAACGTGAATGTGAATGTGACGTTGATTTCGCCGATTGCGATGGAAGAGGGCCAGCGGTTTGCGATCCGTGAAGGCGGACGAACTGTCGGCGCCGGCGTCGTCGTTAAGATCATTGAGTAGGGAAGAATAAGGGGGCGTGTCACCAGTGGGCTAGCGCCACGAATGAAGAACGAAACCACGGTCCCTGAGCGTGCCAAAAGAGCAGCAGGCTTTAGAAACTCGGGACGAGCAGCAGACGAAAAGAGACGCAACAACAGCGACTTAGCGCCACGAATCTAGAGCGAAACCGGGGACCCCGAGCGACTGGAAGAGCAGCACGATCTTTGCTCTGGTACCCCGTCGACATAAAGAGTACCATGCGGCTCCTTTTTTGCGGGCCGGGTCGTTCTTCTCGCAAAAACAATAAGTTGGGGACAGTTGGGTTATGGCTAGCGTTCAGAATCAGCGCATCAGAATTCGTTTGAAGGCATTCGATCATCGATTGATCGATGTTTCGACTCAGGAGATCGTCGAGACGGCCAAACGAACGGGTGCGCAGGTGTTAGGCCCCATCCCGTTGCCGACCAAAATGGAACGATTCACCGTGCTGATCTCGCCGCACGTTAATAAAGACGCGCGTGACCAGTACGAGATACGTACGCACAAACGGGTTCTCGACATCGTCGAGCCGACCGAGAAGACCGTGGATGCGCTCATGAGGCTGGACCTGGCGGCAGGTGTAGAGGTTCAGATCAGCCTGAACTGATGAAAGGGTAGCGTTTGCTGCTCGCACCAGGGCCGCAGAGCGGCCCGCGACTGACCCGTTTGCCGGTCGCACAAAAAGATCCCGATGGGGGATCGCAGATGTACTCAGAACCGCTTACCAACAGCGCCTGGTTGTTGGTAAGCGGTTTTGCGCATCTTGGAAGAACCCGTGAGAACGGAAGGGAAGTAGGCAAAAGTGACTGAAGACGCAACTGACGAAGCTGTCGAAGAAGCTGCCGAAGGCGGGGCTGACAAGCCTGATTACGCCGTGGGCGTGATCGGCAGAAAGAGCGGTATGAGCCGCGTGTTCACCGAGGACGGCGAGTCGATCCCGGTGACGGTAATCGAAGTCGAGCCGAATACCATCACTCAGGTCAAGACTCTGGACAGTGATGGCTACACGGCGATCCAGGTCACCACGGGTCACCGCAAAGCCAATCGTGTCGTGAAGCCTCTGGCAGGTCATTTTGCCAAGGCGGGCACCGAGGCGGGTCGAGGACTCTGGGAATTTCGCACTGAGGGTGACCTCGGGCTGAGTGCCGGTACGTCGATCGGTGTCGATCAGTTCGAAGCAGGCCAGAAAGTCGACGTGTCGGGCACGTCCAAGGGCAAGGGGTTCGCCGGCGTCATCAAGCGTTGGAACTTCAGCCACCAGGACTACACGCACGGCAATTCGCTGTCGCACCGGGCGCCGGGATCCATTGGCCAGTGCCAGACGCCGGGGCGCGTATTCAAAGGCAAGAAGATGGCGGGCCATATGGGCAATGTCAGGGTCACGACCCAGAACCTGGAAGTTGTTCGCGTAGATGTCGATCGCAACATGCTGCTCATCAAAGGAGCGGTACCCGGTGCTGCGGGCGGCGATGTATACATCCGACCGGCGGTCAAGGGTTAGGCGCAGTGGCGCGTAACTCCCGGCACCGGATAACGGAGGATATAAGGGTATGAATTTGAGCTTGGCAGCACCTGACGGTAACGGCGGATCGGTGGAGATTTCCGATGTGGCGTTCGGGCGTGAATTCAACGAAGCGTTGGTGCATCAGGTTGTAACTGCGTACCTGAGCGGCGCGCGTCAAGGCACCCGGGCGCAGAAGTCTCGTGCGGAAGTGCGCGGCGGCGGCCGCAAGCCGTGGCGCCAGAAAGGCACCGGCCGGGCACGCGCGGGAACGATTCGAAGCCCCATCTGGCGCGGCGGCGGAGTCACCTTTGCGGCGAAACCGCAAGATCATTCGCAGAAGGTGAACCGCAAGATGTACCGGGGCGCACTACGTTGTATCGTCTCCGAACTCATCCGCCAAGACCGTCTGATCGCCATTGAATCTTTTTCCCTCGAAGCCCCCAAGACCCGATCCCTCCTCGAAAAGCTGAAACACCTCGATTTGTCTGACGTCCTCATCGTTACTGAGAATGTCGACAACAATCTGTATCTGTCGGCGCGCAATTTGAAAGGTGTGGAGGTGCGTGACGTCGAGGCGTTGGATCCGGTCGCATTGGTCAGCCACGAGAAAGTATTGATCACCGTGACGGCGCTCAAGAAGGTCGAGGAGGTTCTCGCGTGAACGAAGAGCGCATGTACACAATACTTCTGGAGCCGCACTTCTCCGAGAAAGTTGCGTTGCTGGGCGATCTCTCGAATCAGTACGCATTCAAGGTTGCCCGGGATGCCAGCAAGCCGGAGATCAAAGCCGCGGTCGAGGGCTTGTTCGACGTACGCGTCAAGTCGGTTACTACCACCAACGTCAAAGGTAAAACCAAGCGCACGGCGCGTGGGGTGACGCGCAAGAAGAACTGGAAGAAGGCGTACGTGCGGTTGGCCGAAGGCCAGGATATCGATTTCGGTCTCGCCGGTTAGGTCGGGGATAGGAAGAAGGAAGCGAACATGCCTGTCATAAAAGCAAAACCAACCTCCCCGGGGCGCCGATTCGTTGTCAAGGTCGTCAATCCGGATCTGCACAAGGGCGCGCCGCACAAAGCGCTGCTTGAAAGCCAGAGTAGAACCGGTGGCCGCAACAATGCCGGTCGCATCACCACGCGGCACCGGGGCGGTGGACACAAGCAGCATTACCGGCTTATCGACTTCAAGCGTAATAAGGATGGCGTGCCGGCGGTTGTGGAACGGCTGGAATACGACCCGAATCGGACTGCAAACATCGCGCTGCTGAAATACGCCGATGGTGAGCGCCGCTACATCATCGCGCCGCGCGGCGTCGCCGCGGGTGATGAACTGATGTCTGGCGCCAGCGCGCCGATCAGGTCCGGGAATACTCTGGAGTTGCGCAGCATTCCTGTCGGCAGCGTGGTGCATTGCATTGAGCTGAAACCGGGCAAGGGTGCCCAGGTGGCACGTAGCGCCGGGACCTCGGCGCAGTTGGTGGCCCGTGAAGGAACCTATGCGACTTTGCGTCTTCGTTCTGGCGAGATGCGCCGGGTGCTGACGTCCTGTCGCGCGACGCTCGGTGAGGTCAGCAACAGCGAGCACAACCTCGCATCGCTGGGTAAGGCGGGCGCCAAACGCTGGCGCGGCGTCCGACCCACGGTTCGCGGCGTGGCAATGAATCCGGTCGATCACCCGCACGGCGGCGGCGAAGGCCGCACCTCCGGCGGCCGCCACCCGGTATCCCCATGGGGCGTACCAACCAAGGGCAAGAAGACCCGCAGCAACAAGCGCACCGATCGCCTCATCGTTCGCCGCCGGAGCAAACGATGAACAGCAGTGAGCAAGCGCCACGAATGTCCGACGAGGCGACGAACCCAGAGCGTGTCAAAAGAGCAGCACGCACTGGAATCCAGAGACGAGCCGCAGCAAAGAGCGAGCTAGCGCCACGAATGTACAACGAAGTCATGAACCCTGAGCGTGTCCAAAGAATGACACCACCGGGCCATGAGCCTCAGAGGGTATAGACAGTGCCAAGAAGCCTAAGAAAGGGACCGTTCGTCGACATTCACCTCGTCAAGAAGGTGCAGGCGGCGGTTGCCACCAATGACAAACGTCCGATCAAGACCTGGTCTCGGCGTTCGATGGTTCTGCCGGACATGGTCGGCTTGACGATCGCGATCTACAACGGGCGCCAGCACGTGCCTGTGTTCATCTCCGAGGAGATGGTGGGCCACAAACTGGGTGAGTTCGCGCCGACCCGTACCTACCGGGGACACGCGGCAGATCGCAAGGCGCGTCGCTGATCGGCGCGCAGATGCAACCACGGAGTAAATGATGGAAGTCAGGGCAGTCGCAAAACGATTGAATATCGCGCCTCAGAAGGTGCGGCTCGTTGCGGACCAGGTGCGTGGTAAGCCGGTCAGCGATGCGTTGGACATCCTCAACTTCAGCGTCAGGAAAGGCGCGATGCTGGTACGCAAAGTTCTGGAATCGGCCATCGCCAATGCTGAGAACAACGAAGGGGCCGATGTCGACGAGCTGAAGGTCAGCGAAATATATGTCGATGCGGGAATGACGATGAAACGCATTCGTCCGCGGGCCAAAGGCCGAGCGGACAGAATCCTGAAACGTACCAGTCACATCACCATTACGGTGACGGACGACGAGAGCTAAAGCATATGGGTCAGAAAGTACATCCCATCGGAATGCGCCTGGGGATTGTGAAGGAACACACTTCGGTGTGGTATGCCGACAAAAAACAGTACGCGGAGTACCTGCTCAACGATCTGGAAGTGCGCGAATACCTGCGCACGCGACTTGTCCAGGCGTCGATCAGCCGGATCGACATCGAACGGCCAGCTCAGACCGCGCGGATCACCATTCACACGGCGCGCCCGGGCATCGTGATTGGCAAGAAAGGTGAGGACGTGGATCGATTGCGGCGGGAAATTTCGGTGCTGATGGGCGTTCCGGTGCACATCAACATCGAAGAGATTCGCAAGCCGGAAATCGACGCGTTGCTGGTTGCGCAGAACGTCGCTCAGCAGTTGGAGCGCCGAGTTCAGTTTCGTCGCGCCATGCGTCGGGTGATTCAGAACGCCATGCGTATTGGCGCCAAGGGCATCAAGGTCCGCGTTGCAGGGCGCCTTGGCGGCGCCGAGATCGCGCGCAATGAGGTGTATCACGAGGGGCGGGTGCCGCTGCACACCTTGCGCGCAGACATCGATTACGCGACCGCGGAAGCCAAGACCACCTACGGGATCCTCGGCATCAAGGTATGGATCTTCAAGGGCGAAATCATCGGGCCGGAGCAAGAAGTGGCACAGGCTGCACAAGCCGGCTCTGCCGGACAGCGTTGATCGGGGTAACCGGCAGGTATTAACAGATGTTGCAACCTAAAAGAACCAAGTTTCGCAAGCAGCAGAAAGGTCGTAATCGGGGCCTGGCGTTGCGCGGCAGCAAAGTGAGTTTTGGCGAGTTCGGACTGAAAGCAATTGGTCGCGGTCGGATGACGGCGCGTCAGATCGAAGCAGCGCGGCGGGCGATGACGCGCCACGTCAAGCGTGGCGGAAAGATCTGGATCCGGGTCTTCCCTGACAAACCTATTACCAAGAAACCGTTGGAGGTTCGTCAAGGCAAGGGCAAGGGAAACGTTGAGTACTGGGTCGCTCAGGTGCAACCCGGCCGGGTGTTGTATGAGATGGAAGGTGTAACCGAATCAGACGCGCGCGAGGCGTTTGCGTTGGCCGCCGCCAAATTGCCGTTCGCTACGGCCTTCGTTAAGCGATCGGTGATGTGATGAAAGTGACTGAACTTAGAGAAAAGACAGCGCCCGACTTGAAGGAAGAACTGCTGCGGCTGCGCAAAGAGCAGTTCGGGTTACGCATGCAGAAAGCCAGCGGGCAGTTGGGGCAGACACACATGGTGAAAGAAATGCGCCGCGACATCGCCCGGGTAAAAACCGTGCTCAAGGGGAAGCGTGAGGATGGCTGAGGTAGACCAACAAAAGGATCAAACCGCGACAAGCGAGAGCGGCGCGGTTGGCCGGACTGTGACCGGGACCGTAGTCTCGAACAAGGGTGACAAGACCATTACGGTGCGAATCGAGCGGCAGGTCAAGCATGCAATCTATGGCAAATACATTCGCCGGTCCGGCAAGGTTCGTGCGCATGATGAGAACAACGACTGCAACGTGGGTGACCTGGTTACGGTGCGGGCATCTCGTCCTTACTCGAAGAGCAAAACCTTCGTGCTTGCGACCATCGATGAACGCGCGACAGGCATATAGCCGCAGGATTTAAGACGTGATTCAAGCAGAAACCATGTTGGACATTGCCGATAACAGCGGCGCACGACGGGTGCAATGCATCAAGGTGCTCGGTGGTTCACGCCGACGCTATGCGGGTATTGGCGACATCATCAAAGTGACGATCAAGGAAGCAATTCCGCGGGGTCGAGTCCGTAAGGGTGAGGTGATGGATGCCGTCGTTGTGCGCACCAAGAAAGGTGTTCGCCGGCCGGACGGTTCGTTGATCAAATTCGATCAGAACGCGGCGGTCCTGCTTACGCCGCAACTGCAGCCCGTGGGGACGCGCATTTTCGGTCCGGTAACCCGTGAGCTGCGTACCGAAAATTTCATGCGGATCATCTCGCTGGCACCGGAAGTGCTCTAGGTAGAGTAGGTAGAGTAGGTAGAGTAGGTAGGAAACGATGCAGAAAATCAAACAAAGTGACGAAGTGATCGTCATTGCCGGGCGCGACAAGGGCAAGCGTGGCGAAGTGTTGGAGGTGCGCAAGGACAACCGTTTGTTGGTCTCCGGCGTCAACATCGTCAAGAAGCATCAGCGACCCAACCCACAACTGGGAGTTCCGGGCGGGATCGTAGATAAGGAAGCACCCATCCAGGTATCCAATGTCGCGATCTACAACGACGAGACCGGTAAGGCCGATCGCGTGGGTATCCGTTCCGAAGACGATGGCAGCAAGGTACGGATTTTCAAGTCCACCAACAAACCGATCGACGCGTAAAAGACATGGCAAATCTACACGACTACTACATCAAGGAAGTTCGCCCGGCACTCGTCGAGCAGTTCGGCTACCAGAACATCATGCAGGCGCCGCGCATCGAGAAGGTTACGCTGAACATGGGCGTGGGCGAGGCGGTAGGCGATCGAAAGATCATGGAAGCCGCGACCGGCGACATGACGTTGATCGCGGGGCAGAAACCGATCGTTTGTAACGCGCGCAAATCAGAAGCGGCGTTCAAGATTCGTGAGGGTTGGCCGGTGGGTTGCAAGGTGACCATCCGTCGACAGCGTATGTATGAGTTCATTGAACGACTGATCTCGATCGCAATTCCGCGGATGCGCGATTTTCGCGGCTTGAACCCGAAGGCATTCGACGGGCGAGGTAACTTCTCGATGGGAATTACCGAGCAGATCATCTTCGCAGAGATCGATTACGACAAGATCGACAAAATTCGCGGCATGAACATCACAATCACGACCTCGGCGCCAACCAACGAAGAAGCGTTGGGGTTGCTCAAGGCGTTCAAATTTCCGTTTCGGGAGGCGAACTAACCATGGCTAAAGTTTCAATGGTCGAGCGCGAGAAGAAACGCGCCAAGGTCGTCGCCAAATACGCCGTGAAGCGAGCGGGGTTGAAGGCGATCATCAAAGACGTGAACGCGTCCGACGACGAGCGCTGGGAAGCCCAGTTGAGCTTGCAGAAGTTGCCCCGCAACGCGAGTCCTTGCCGACAACAGCGACGTTGCGGAATCACCGGTCGACCACGCGGCGTCTATAGAAAATTCGGGTTGGGGCGCAACAAATTGCGCGAAGCGGCGATGCGGGGCGATGTGCCCGGCCTGGTTAAAGCGAGCTGGTGAGGATCGGGTGAAGGTCGGATGAGGAAGGTAAAGGTAAAGGTAACGATATGAGCATGCAGGATCCCATTGCTGACCTGTTGACCCGCGTCCGCAACGCGCAACGGGCCGAGCATCCGAGCGTCACGATGCCGAGCTCGACCGTCAAGGTAGCCATCTGCGAGGTGCTGCGCGATGAAGGCTACATTGCGTCTTTCGAGGTTAGCGCGGAGACCAAGGCGCAGCTGACGGTGGTGCTGAAGTACTACCAGGGCAAGCCGGTGATCGAAACGCTAGACCGGGTGAGCCGTCCTGGGCTGCGCATATACAGGCACAAGGGCCAACTACCAACAGTTCGCGGTGGGTTGGGCATCGCGGTAATCAGTACCCCGCGAGGCCTGATGACCGCCACTGCAGCACGCGACGCCGGCCTGGGCGGTGAAGTGCTGTGCACGGTATTTTGAGGTAGATATGTCACGAGTTGGACAAAATCCGGTCGAGGTGCCGAGCGGCGTCGAAGTCAAGATCGATGCGCAGCATGTGGCTGTGAAAGGCACCAAGGGCACGCTAGAGATCGACGTTCACGAGAGTGTCGGCGTGGTTCAACAGGACAGCCAGGTGCTGTTCAGCGACCTCACCAACGGCGGCGTCGGCCATGCCATGAGCGGCACGATGCGCTCGTTAGTAAACAACATGGTGCTTGGCGTGAGCATAGGCTTCGACCGACGATTGGAGTTGCAGGGCGTCGGTTATCGCGCCCAGGCCCAGGGTCAACAGCTGAATCTTACCTTGGGTTTTTCCCACCCGATCGTGTATCAGTTGCCCGATGGCATCAAAGTGGAAACGCCGAGTCAGACCGAGATCGTGGTTAGCGGTATCGACAAACAGCTGGTGGGACAGGTTTCCGCCGAGATCAGAAATTTCCGTCCGCCGGAACCGTACAAGGGCAAAGGCGTTCGCTACGCCGATGAGCAGGTAAGGCGCAAAGAAGCCAAGAAGAAGTAGCGAGAGGTATAGGTAGAGTGATGAGCAACAAGAATGAATCGAGGCTCCGGCGCGCACGTCGAAGTCGCATGAAGATGCGCGAGTTAGGTGCGACTCGGTTGAGCGTGCATCGCACGCCGCGTCACATCTACGCGCAGATCATCGCGCCCGCTGGCGACAAGGTGCTTGCCAGCGCCTCGACGCTGGAAGAAGCACTGCGTAAGGGCAGTACCGGCAACGTCGATGCGGCGGGCAAAGTCGGCGCGTTGATCGCTGAGCGAGCTAAAGCGGCTGGCGTCACGAACGTGGCGTTTGACCGGTCGGGCTACAAATACCACGGCCGCGTCAAGGCGCTGGCGGAAGCCGCGCGCGAAGGCGGATTGGAATTTTAAAGGGTTGAGCCATGGCGTATACGGAAGAGATAAAGGAAGAAGGCCTGGTCGAAAAGCTCGTCCAGGTGAACCGCGTGGCCAAGGTCGTGAAAGGTGGTCGAATCTTCGGCTTCACGGCGCTTAGCGTGGTAGGCGATGGCAATGGCCGGGTCGGCTTCGGGCGAGGCAAGGCGCGCGAAGTACCGCTGGCTATTCAGAAGTCCATGCAGGCGGCACGGCAGAACATGATTGAGGTCGAGTTGAACGGTGACACGCTCTGGTATCCGCTGACCGAACGGCATGGGGCTTCCAAGGTCTATATGCAGCCGGCGTCTGAAGGTACTGGCGTAATCGCCGGAGGAACCATGCGCGCGTTGCTCGAAGCGGCGGGTGTGCACAACGTGTTGGCCAAGTGTTACGGCTCGACGAATCCGGTGAACGTGGTGCGGGCGACATTCAAGGCGCTCCAGAACATGCGCTCACCTCAGGTGATTGCCGACAAGCGCGGCAAGAGCATCGAAGAACTGCGCGTGTAGATGGACGGCGGGGCTTGGGAAAGATCATGAGTGGCAAAAAGGGTGGTGAAAAAATGTTGCGCATCACGCTGGTCAAGAGTGCGGCGGGACGACTGAAAAAACATCAGGCGTGCGTTGCCGGGTTGGGCTTGCGGCGTATCGGCCACACGGTCGAAGTCGAAGACACGCCGTCTGTACGAGGCATGGTCAGTCGGGTGAATTACCTGGTACGGATCGACGGGGAGTAACGCATGCGTCTTAATACACTGAAGCCGGCGTCGGGCAGTAAGCGAACCAGGAAGCGCGTCGGTCGCGGCATGAGTTCGGGCCATGGCAAAACCGGAGGGCGTGGCCATAAGGGCCAGAAATCGCGCTCGGGCGGAAGCATCCGGCCGGGATTCGAAGGTGGTCAGCTGCCGCTGCAGCGACGTGTACCGAAGTTTGGTTTCCGGTCGCGCATTGGCGCGGTGACCGCGGAGGTCCGCCTGGGTGAGCTGGCTCGCGTCGACGGAGACACCGTCGACCTCGCGTCGCTGAAAGCGGCCAACGTGATCTCCCGCAACATCAAGCGGGCCCGCATCATGCTGTCAGGCGGGATCGCTCGTGCTGTGACGGTGACGGGCATCGCCGTGTCCAAGGGTGCCCGCGAAGCGATCGAAAAAGCCGGCGGCACGGTGGTCGAATTACCTGTCAGCGAGCCAAAACGCGCCAAGAAACGCGCAAAGAAAGCGCCGCCCTCCGAAGCGACGAAACCGAAGGAAGCGGCAGAAACGGTAGATGATTCAGAGCAGAGCGGTGAGGCACCGGACGAGCCGGGAGCGGACCAGAACACCGAGGACGAGTAGTAGTAGATCGTGGCTAGCAACACACAGACATTGGCAGGCGTACAGGCGGGGCTCGGCGAGCTCCGCAGCCGGCTGCTGTTCGTGTTTCTGGCATTGCTCATCTACCGCATCGGCACCCACATTCCAGTACCGGGGATCAACCCGGACCGGTTGGCCCAGCTGTTCGGCCAGAACCAAGGCGGCATCCTGGACCTGTTCAACATGTTCTCGGGCGGCGCGCTCGAGCGCATGAGCATCCTCGCGCTGGGCGTCATTCCGTACATCACCTCCAGCATCATCATGAACCTGATGTCGATGATGTATCCGCAGCTGCAGCAGTTGCGTAAGGAAGGCGAGTCCGGGCGGCGCAAGATTACCCAATACACACGCTACGGTACGCTGCTCATTGCCTTAATCCAGGGCACGGCCCTGTCGGGCACGCTGGCGACGCAAGGGCTGGCGTTTGCTCCTGGATTTATTTTCACTTCGTTGCGGTGGTAACCCTGGTGACCGGGGCGCTGTTCATGATGTGGCTTGGCGAGCAGATCACCGAACGTGGCGTTGGTAACGGCATCTCGCTGCTGATTTTCTCGAACATCGTATCGGGATTCCCCTCGGCCATTGGACGGTCATTCGAAGCCGCGCGACAAGGCGATATCAACATCGTCGCGCTGCTTGCCGTGGCGATGTTCGCGATTATGGTGGTCGCGTTCGTGGTGTTCATCGAGCGTGGACAACGGCGGATCACGGTCAACTACGCGAAACGGCAGCAGGGGCGGCGCGTTTACCAGGCGCAATCGAGCCATCTTCCCCTGAAGGTGAATATGGCCGGAGTCATACCCGCGATTTTCGCTTCGAGCCTGCTGCTCGCCCCGGCATCGATGGCGCAATGGTTCGGACAGTCGCCGGGCATGGAATGGCTGCAGGAAGTTTCGCTGGTACTCTCACCCGGCCAACCGCTGTACATCCTTTTGTTTGCCGCTGGAATCATATTCTTCAGCTTCTTCTACACGGCGATCGTGTTCGACCCGAAGGACGTCGCGGAGAACCTGCAGCGCCAGGGTGCCTACGTCCCGGGGATCCGGCCGGGCCACCACACGGCGCGATACATCGATGATGTCATCACCAGGCTCACCATGTTCGGCGCGATGTACGTAACGCTGGTGTGCCTCCTGCCGGAACTGATGATCGTGTTCTTCAACGTGACTTTCCAATTGGGCGGAACCGCTCTGCTGATCGTCGTGGTCGTAGCCATGGATTTCATGTCCCAGGTGCAATCTCACCTGATGTCCTCCCAGTACGCAAAGCTGATGGAAAAATCGAACCTCAAAGGCTACGGTCGCCGCCGATGAACACCCGCACCAACACCAGTGACACTGTTTACACATTGATAAACGACCCAATGTGCATGTGCTGGGGGAGCAACAGCGGAACCAGTGAGCTGGCGCGACGACTGTGCTTCGACGTAAACAACAGTGAGCTAGCGCCGCGAATGCGGAACGAAGTCACGGACCCTGAGCGCGTCCAAAGAGCACCACACCCTGGAATTCCAGGACGAGGCAGCAAATGAAAGTAAGAGCATCAGTAAAAAAGATGTGCAGGAACTGCAAGATCGTTAAGCGTAAGGGTGTCGTTCGCGTCATCTGCACCGCTGAGCCCGGGCACAAGCAGCGCCAGGGTTGAGACGATTACTGTTTTGAATATTGACACCGTGAGACTTGCCGTTAAGCTGGGCGCCCATTTTTGTGCGGCCGTAGCGGCTCGGACCACCGGGAATTAAACGGAGCGACATGCATGGCACGTATTGCCGGTATTAACGTCCCTGACAACAAGCATGCGGGTATCTCGCTGACCGCCATCTTTGGCGTTGGGCGGACCACGGCGCAAAAGCTGTGCGTGGCGGCGGGAGTGAACCCGGATACCAGGGTTCAGGAACTCAGCGAAACTGATCTCGACGCGTTGCGGGGCGAGGTGGGCAAACTCAACGTCGAGGGTGATTTGCGCCGCGAAATTTCGATGAACATCAAGCGGCTCATGGATCTGGGTTGCTATCGGGGTATACGTCATCGCCGCGGGCTACCGACCCGAGGCCAGCGAACGCGGACCAACGCGCGGACCAGAAAGGGTCCCCGCCGTCCGATCAGAAATTAGAGGTAGGCATGGCAGAATCAGGCCGCAAGAAACCAAACAAGACCGTCGTTGATGGTGTGGCGCACGTACATGCGTCGTTCAACAACACCATCATCACCATCACAGACCGGCAAGGCAATACGCTTTGCTGGGCGACCGCGGGTGGCTCGGGGTTCAGAGGTTCGCGCAAGAGCACCCCGTTCGCCGCTCAGGTGGCCGCAGAGCGAGTTTGCGCTGCCGCGCAGGAATTTGGCATGACGAGCGTCGATGTGTTCGTCAAAGGTCCGGGGCCGGGTCGTGAGTCGGCGGTTCGGTCATTGAACGCCTCTGGATTGAAAATCAACAGCATCGCAGATGTGACGCCAATTCCACACAACGGCTGCCGCCCGCCCAAGCGCCGGCGCGTTTGAGCCAGGAGAGAACGAAATGGCCCGCTACCTAGGACCCAAACTCAAGTTGTCGCGTCGCGAAGGAACCGATCTGTTCCTGAAGAGCGGCATTCGGCCGCTCGACTCGAAATGCAAAGCCGATGTCGTGCCCGGACAGCACGGCGCGCGGCGCACGCGGCTTTCCGACTACGCTATCCAGTTGCGCGAAAAGCAGAAAGTGCGGCGCCTGTACGGGGTGCTGGAAAAGCAGTTTCGCAATTATTACAAGGCTGCCGACCGGCAGAAGGGCGCAACCGGCGAAAACCTGTTGCGGTTGCTCGAGTCGCGCCTCGACAACGTTGTCTACCGCATGGGCTTCGGCTCCACGTGCGCTGAATCGCGCCAGCTCGTCTCCCACAAAGCCATTCTGGTCAACGGCAAAGCGGTGAATATCGCGTCCTACCAGGTTGCGGATGAAGACGTGGTTGCAGTACGGGAGAAATCGAAATCGCAGCTGCGCATACAAGCGTCGTTGCAACTTTCCGCGCAACGTTCAGCCGTGGAATGGGTCGCCGTCGATGGCGACAAAATGGAGGGCGTGTTCAAGCGCCCGCCGGATCGCAGCGAGCTGCCTTCCGAAATCAATGAGAGCCTGATCGTGGAGCTTTACTCGAAGTAAGCACCGCGGGACGGTTGACGTCAGCAAACAACTTTACTCTGCGGCGCCGAGAGACGGCGTGAGCTGATAGGGGTAAAGCAGGAGATAAGATCATATGGCACAGTCGGCAAAAGAGTTCCTCACCCCTCGGCACATTGATGTCCAGGAAATTACCCCAACCCGGGCACGCGTGACCCTCGAGCCGCTCGAGCGTGGCTTTGGGCATACGTTGGGCAATACGTTGCGCAGAATTCTGCTGTCCTCGATGCCAGGCAGTGCAATCACCGAGGTCCAGATTGACAACGTGTTGCATGAATACAGCACCATGGAAGGCGTGCAGGAAGATGTCATCGACATCCTGCTCAACCTCAAGGGCGTAGCTGTGATTCTGCACAACCTCGAGGAGACCGTCATCTCGTTGTCCAAATCCGGCGCGGGTGAAGTTACGGCCGGCGACTTTCAGATCAATCAGGATGTAGAGATCGTCAATCCGGACCACGTGATCTGCACGCTGGCGGACAACGGCGAGATTCGCATGGAAGTGAAAATCACGCGTGGTCGTGGCTACGAGCCGGTAGACAATCGACCCGAAGAAGAAGATGAGGCGCGACCCATTGGCGTGCTACGCCTGGATGCATCCTATAGCCCGATGCGCCGCGTTTCTTACACGGTTGATAAGGCGCGGGTCGAGCAGCGCACCGATCTGGACAAACTTATTCTGGACCTCGAGACCAACGGCACCATCGATCCCGAGGAAGCGATTCGTCGCGCGGCGACCGTGCTGCAGCAGCAACTCGCTGTGTTTGTCGATCTCGAGAGCGAGGGCGAACCCGAAGCGGAGGAGAAGGAAGAGGAAATCGATCCGATCCTGCTGCGTCCTGTCGACGATCTCGAGCTGACGGTCCGCTCGGCGAACTGCCTGAAGGCGGAGAATATCTACTACATTGGCGACCTCATTCAGCGCACCGAGGTGGAGCTGCTGAAAACCCCGAATCTGGGCAAGAAGTCGCTGACCGAGATCAAGGACGTGCTCGCATCGCGCGGTCTTTCGCTGGGCATGCGGCTGGAAAACTGGCCGCCGGCCAGTCTCCGAAGCGACGGTTAGTTTGATAACGGTGGTCTGGCGCGACGAATATCGAACGAAGCGACAGGCAGCGTGCTAGAAGAGCAGCACGCAATAGAATGCTGGGAAGCGCAGCAATAAAAGGATTCCGAGATGCGTCACCGTAAGAGCGGGCGTCAACTCAACCGCAACAGTTCGCATCGGCAGGCGATGTTCCGCAACATGGCCGCGTCGTTGATCGAGCACGAAGTCATCAAGACGACCTTGCCGAAGGCCAAGGAGTTGCGTCGCGTGGCCGAACCGTTGATCACCCTTGCTAAGCAGGACAGCGTCGCCAATCGACGCCTGGCTTTCGCCAGAACCCGCAGCAAGGCGGCGGTCGGTAAGTTGTTCGGCGAATTGGGGCCGCGCTACTCCGAGCGGCCGGGTGGTTACACCCGCATTCTGAAATGCGGTTACCGCCCCGGTGATAGTGCGCTGATGGCGTTCATCGAGCTGGTTGATCGGGAGCCTAAAGCCGACGGGCTGGACGGTGATGAATCGTTGGAAGCGTCCAACGCCCCCGATTCAGACGTATCAGAGGAAGATTCTCAGAAAGAGACCCTGGCGAGCGAAGAAGAAGAAGCAGAACAGAAAGCATAACAACATGCTCCACGCCTTAGGGTGCCAGGAACGCGGAGACAAGCCGGACCCCTCTCTTGGAGGCGTCCGGCTTTTTTTTGGATCGAATAGCTGCATCGGAAACCGATAGTGGGAGCGGAAGCTGATCATGCCTCACGCCGATGAACTGGCGGATCCGTGCTGGACGAGCCCTTCCTGGAGTCGTTGGGACAGTGGGACATCGTCTACTCCTGGGGCGTGCTGCATCACACCGGCGCGATGTATACAGCACTCGGCAATGCGGCCCAGCGCGTGGCGCCTGGCGGATTGCTTTTCATAGCGCTATACAACGATCAAGGCGGACCCAGTCGGCGCTGGCTGAAGGTGAAGCGATTGTATAACCGCCTGCCCGTCGGCCTGCGTTGGGTGGTGTTGGGCCCCAGCCTGCTGCGCTTGTGGGGGCTGACGTCGCTGCGCGATCTGTTGCGCGGTAGACCGTTCGAGAGTTGGCGAAAATACGCCGAGAACTCGCGCGGCATGTCCGCCTGGCGCGATGTGGTCGACTGGGTAGGCGGTTTGCCATTCGAGGTGGCTCGCCCGGAGGAGGTTTTCGATTTTCTACGCGCCCGTGGTTTTCGCCTGGTGCGATTGAGCACCCTGGGACGTGGCAGTGGCTGCAATCAGTTCGTGTTCGCTGCAGATCCCTGAACCGGTGCTGACCGACGTCCCGGCGCCAACAGATGGGCCTTCAGAAACTGACCGGTGTAGGACTTACGTTTTCGAGCCAGTTGCTCCGGGGTCCCCGTTGCTACGATCTGGCCCCCACCCGCACCACCTTCGGGGCCAAGATCGATTATCCAGTCTGCCGTCTTGATGACGTCCAGGTTGTGCTCAATCACGACAACGGTATTGCCCTGGTCACGTAGCCGGTGAAGCACCTCCAGTAGCTGCCGGATGTCGTGAAAATGCAGTCCAGTGGTCGGCTCATCAAGAATGTAGAGGGTCTGACCGGTGTCACGCTTGGATAACTCACGGGACAGTTTGACGCGTTGTGCCTCACCGCCTGAAAGCGTCGTGGCGCTCTGGCCAAGGTGTATGTAGGACAAACCGACATCGACCAGCGTCTGCAGCTTGCGCGCGAGCATGGGCACCGCATCGAAGAACTCACGTGCTTCTTCCACGGTCATCTTCAGGACCTCGTTGATGTTCTTCTGCTTGTAGCGGACGTCCAGGGTTTCCCGGTTGTAGCGCTTACCTTTGCAGACGTCGCACGGCACGTAGATGTCAGGTAGGAAATGCATCTCAACCTTGATTACACCATCACCTTGACACGCTTCGCAGCGCCCGCCTTTCACATTGAAGCTGAAGCGGCCGGGTTTGTAACCGCGTGCCCGCGCCTCCTGGGTCTGCGCGAATAACTCCCGGATGGGGGTAAACAACCCCGTGTAGGTGGCGGGGTTGGAGCGAGGCGTACGGCCGATTGGCCCCTGATCAATGTCGACGACCTTGTCGACATGTTCCAACCCCGTTATCTGGTCGTGCTCCGCTGCGGTGAGGGTGGTGGACTTGTTCAGCGTGCGCGATGCCTCTGGGTAGAGCGTCTGATTGATCAGCGTAGATTTGCCCGAGCCCGATACGCCGGTCACGCAGGTAAACAGCCCGAGCGGAATCTCGACGTCGATATTGCGCAGATTGTTGCCGCGAGCACCGGTTACCTGGAGCAATTTGTCTGCGTTGAAGGGCACCCGCTTTGCCGGGACGGCGATCTGCTGTTTGCCGGAAAGGTACTGCCCGGTGATCGATTCGCTGGCGTTGAGGATCACATCCAGACATCCCTCGGCGACGATCTCGCCACCGTGCACCCCAGCGCCGGGTCCGATGTCGATGATGTAATCCGCGCTGCGGATCGCTTCCTCATCGTGCTCTACCACCAACACCGAGTTACCGAGATCGCGCAGATGCATGAGCGTTCGCAACAGCCGTGCATTGTCCCGCTGATGCAGCCCGATGGACGGTTCGTCGAGAATGTACATTACGCCCACCAGACCAGCGCCGATCTGGCTCGCCAAGCGGATTCGCTGCGCCTCGCCGCCAGACAGGGTGTCGGCACTTCGGTTGAGGGTCAGGTAGTTGAGTCCGACGTCGACCAGAAACTGCAGGCGCGCGCAGATCTCCTTGAGGATCTTCTCGGCGATCTCACCGCGGCGCCCGGGCAGATCGAGGCTTTTGAAATAGCTCAGGCTGTCTTCCACAGACCGGTCGGTGAGGCTGGGCAGCGCCGTACCTGCGATGAACACGTGTCGTGACTCCTCGCGCAGGCGCGTCCCGCCACAGCTCGGGCAATCGCGCACCATCAGGAAACGCTGCAGGTTCTCGCGAACCATGCTGGAGTCGGTTTCCTTGTAGCGACGCTCCATGTTCGGGATCACGCCCTCAAAACGGTGGCGGCGCTGAATCACGTCGCCGCGGTCGTTCACGTAGCTGAAGTCGATGCGCTCCTGATCGCTGCCGAACAGAATCGCGTTTCGTTGTTTCTTTTTCAGCTTTTTGAACGAGGTTTCAACGTCGAACTGGTAGTGCTTGGCCAGCGAAGAGAGCATGTGAAAGTAGTACACATTGCGCCGATCCCAGCCGCGAATGGCGCCTTCGGCCAGGCTCAATGTGTCGTCCTGAACGACGCGGGCGGCGTCGAAGAACTGTTTCACCCCCAGCCCATCGCACTCGGGGCAAGCACCCGCCGGGTTGTTGAAGGAAAACATGCGGGGCTCCAGCTCGTTGATGCTGTAACCGCACTGGGGACAAGCGAACCGCGCGGAGAACGTCATGGGCTCCCGTTCCGGCGCATCAATGAAGGCGATCCGCGCGACGCCGTCGGCGAGATCGAGGGCTGTTTCGAACGACTCGGCAAGACGTTGCTGGATGTCCGGACGCACGCGTAGCCGGTCGATCACCGCATCAATGGAATGCTTCTTGTTCTTTTCCAGGTCAGGCGGGTGGTCGAGATCGGTGACGATGCCGTCGATTCGGGCGCGAATGAAGCCATTGGACACCAGCTCTTTGAACACGTGCTGATGCTCGCCTTTACGCTCGACGATAATGGGCGCCAACACCATGATCCGTTCGTCTTCGGGCAGTGCCAGCGCCTGATCCACCATCTGGCTGACAGTCTGGGCGTCCAGTGGCAGGTCGTGGTGGGGACACCGTGGCTCGCCTACCCGGGCGAACAGCAAGCGTAGGTAGTCGTAGATTTCGGTGATGGTCCCGACAGTCGAGCGCGGGTTGTGAGACGTCGATTTCTGTTGGATGGATATTGCTGGCGAGAGGCCTTCGATGTGGTCGATGTCGGGCTTTTCCATCATCGACAGGAACTGCCGGGCGTACGCTGAAAGCGATTCGACGTAACGTCGCTGGCCCTCAGCGTACAGTGTGTCGAAGGCGAGCGACGACTTCCCCGAGCCGGACAAGCCGGTAATCACCACCAGCTTGTCGCGCGGGATCGTCAGGTCGAAGTTCTTGAGATTATGGGTACGCGCGCCGCGCAGGTTGATGGAGTCCAATGGGGTAGCGCCCGGGGTAAACCCCCAAAGCTACTCGCTTGCCGGCCGCTCGGCAACTTTGAGTGTACTTTGGAGTGATGTGCGCATATTGATGGCAGCCAGAAGCACTGATCGACGCTCGGGGTGGGATTCGCTACCCGTAGCCGCGGTCGTTACGCTAGACTGCGCTAACAGCTCATACCCTGCTCGGAAGACGAGAAATACCATGGCGCGCGGCATAAACAAGGCGATTCTCATCGGCAATCTTGGACGTGATCCGGAGACCCGCCACACCCAGGCTGGAGCCGCGGTCACGCACTTCAGCGTGGCAACTTCGGACTCGTGGCGCGATAAGCAAACCGGAGAGCAGCAGGAGCGCACCGAGTGGCACAACGTGGTCTGCTTTGCGCGACTCGCCGAAATCGCAGGTGAATATCTCCGCAAAGGCAGCAAGGTCTACATCGAGGGTCGAATCCAAACCCGCAAATGGCAGGACAAGGAAGGCCTCGATCGTTACACCACCGAGATCATCGCCAACGACATGCAGATGCTCGACAGCCGTGGTGGTGGCGGCGGAGGCGGCTTCGATGCGTCGCGCTCGGACGATTTCCAGTCTTCCCAACGGGGCGGATCGGCACCGGCGCCAGTTTCAGCGCCGGCGGACGACATGGGCGACGACCTGGACGACGACATCCCGTTCTAACCTGTTGAGCCGCCCCCGAACGCGACTCCGAACAGCACCAGGCTCAACAGCACCCGGTAGATCACGAACGGGGTCATGCCGATACGCTCGATCAGCCTTATGAAGAAATGAATGCAGGTGTAGGCCGCGATCGCCGAGACCACCAGCCCAAGCAGAATATCGGACCACGGCAATCGAATGCCGACGTCCAGCGCATCCAGGGACGCGAGCATAGCCGCGCCCAGGATTGTGGGTACCGACAGCAGAAAGGAGAACCGCGCTGCGGCTTCTCGGGAAAGATTCAACAACAGCCCTGCCGTCATGGTGATTCCCGAGCGGGAGGTCCCCGGGATAATCGCCAGCACCTGAAAACAGCCAATGATCAATGCATCCTGCCAACGCAGTTGCATCTCGGTGCGCCCCGGATCGACGGCTGCGCGGCGGTCGGCAAACCCTAACAACAAGCCGAACGCCCCGGTTGCTGTGGCGATTACCACGATCGATCGAGCCTCGACGCTGACCCAGTCCTTTGCCAGGACGCCGACAATCGCGATGGGCAAGGTAGCGATGAGCAAGTGGCCGAGAAGCGCAGTGTGCTGGTCCCGGGTTCCTTTAAGGACAAGCCCCAGCAGGCTACTCAGCAACGCTCGGAGTTGCTCGCGGAAGTACCACAATACCGCCAGCAACGAGCCGAGGTGTACGCCCACGTCAAAGGCGAGTCCCTGATCCGACCAACTCCACAGCTGCGCAGGCAGAATAAGGTGAGCGGAACTGGAGATCGGGAGGAATTCGGTCAGCCCCTGGACCAGGGCGAGAAACACCAGTTGCAACAGATCCACGGACCCACCCACCATTCGACGTGGCGCCAGTCTAACCGGGAAGTACGCCGGGACACGCAGCCGTGATTGAAAGCGACGTCGCCACGAGCTCGATGCTATTGTTTGGGCAGTCAGCAGCGTGAGATCACCATGCAGCCAGAACCGTCGACCATTCAGGAGCTCCCCCTATTCCCGCTTCGAACCGTATTGTTCAACGGTGGCAGGCTGCCGCTGAAGATCTTCGAGCCACGCTACATCGACATGGTCAGCCGGTGCCTCAAAGAACAGTCGGGATTCGGGGTGGTGCTGATCAGAGACGGGGTCGAAGCGCGCACTGCGTCGCAGTCGGCCCAGCCGCATTTGTTCGGTATCGGCACCTACGCGACCATTGTCGACTTCAGTGAGGTACCCGGCGGCATGCTCGGTATCATTACCGCGGGAGGACCAAAATTCAGAGTCCTTGATACCCACGAGCGAGATGATCACCTGTTGATGGGTCAGGTAGAGTTCCTGCCTGAAGAGCGAGCACAGGAATTATCGACCGATTACCAGTCGCTGATCGAAATCCTGCGCCAGCTCATGGAGCATCCGATGGTCAAGAAGCTCGCCCTGGACGTCGATTTCGGCGATGCTCGAGCCGTCAGCTGGGCGCTCGCGGACCTGTTGCCCATTGAGCCCGAGATCAAGCAGAGCCTCTTGCAGATGCAGTTGCCGCGCGAGCGGTTGGCCGAACTGAAGCGCCTGGTCGGGAACATGAAAGGAACCTGACAAGGAGCCTGACCAGGAGTCTGAGAAGGGACTTCGACGAACGCTGGACGCGCAGGTTTCCCGTATACTGCGCCACCCGACAGCTCTGAGGGTCGTTCGGCCTCCGATGGACATCGCCACCTACATGCTCGACGTGGGCCGTGCAGCGCGCGCTGCCTCGCGCCTGGTCGCGGCGGCCAGCTCGGCGACCAAAGCAAAAGCGTTGCTGGCCATTGCTGATGCGCTTGATGCTGAGCGTGGCGCGCTGGTCGAGGCAAACAGGCAGGATCTCGAGGCGGCTAGAACACATGGCCTGGCGCAGCCGTTGCTGGATCGACTGGTGCTGGATGATCGCGCGATTGACCGGATGATCGAAGGGGTTCGTGAGGTTGTTGCTTTGCCGGATCCGGTAGGAGCGATCAGCGACCTCGACTACCGGCCAACCGGTCTGCAGGTAGGGCGCATGCGAGTACCCTTGGGCGTCATCGGCATCATCTACGAATCGCGTCCGAACGTGACGATAGATGCCGCCAGCCTGTGCCTCAAATCTGGCAACGCTTGTATTCTGCGCGGCGGCTCGGAAGCCATTCGCTCGAACCAGGCCATTGCCGCCTGTATCGAGCAGGGACTCCTGGCGGCTGATCTACCCGTCGGCGCCGTGCACCTGGTGCAGACTGCCGATCGTGCGGCGGTGGGTGAGCTGTTGAAACTTACCGAGTATGTCGATGTGCTGGTGCCGCGCGGTGGCAAGGGGCTGATCGAGCGGGTCATTGCAGAGTCCAGAATCCCGGTGATCAAACACCTCCATGGCGTCTGCCACGTGTATATCGATGACAGCGCCGACCCGGACATGGCGGTGTCCATCGCGGTGAATTCCAAGACCGAAAAATACGCGGTGTGCAACGCCATGGAAACGTTGCTGGTCAGTGATGCGATCGCAGCTACGGTGCTGCCAATGCTCGCGGCGCGATTCGGACAATCGGGGGTGGAGTTGCGGGGTTGCGAAAAGACCTGCGCGGTGCTGCCGGATATCAGCGCAGCCAATGAAGAGGATTGGACTACCGAATACCTCGGGCCAATTCTCGCAATACGTACGGTCGAGGGCCTCGACGAAGCGGTCGAACACATCAATACCTACGGCTCGCAGCATACCGATGTCATCGTGGGTGCGAACTACGCCAACAATCGACGCTTCCTGAGCGAAGTCGATTCGGCGTCGGTGATGGTCAACACTTCTACTCAGTTTGCCGATGGCTTCGAGTTTGGCCTGGGCGCGGAGATAGGGATCTCTACTGACAAGCTGCACGCGCGCGGTCCGGTGGGGTTGGAGGGATTGACGACGCAGAAGTTTGTGGTGTTCGGCAACGGCGAGATCCGGCATCGTTGATCGGTCTGTTTGGCGGTACGTTCGACCCGATTCACAACGGTCACCTGCATGCCGCCAATCAAGCGCGCCGGTTGCTCGATCTCGATGAGATCCGATTGATTCTGTCCGCCCGGCCGCCGCACCGGACGTCTCCGGGTGCGACCGTGGAGCAGCGCTGGGCAATGCTCACCCGTGCAACGCGTGGCCGCCGCGGGCTACGCGCGGACGATTCCGAGATCCGGCGTAGCAGCCACGCGTCGTTTACGGTCGATACGCTGATCCAATTGCGCCAGGAGTACGGTTCGGCGCAGTCGATGGTCTGGTGCATGGGCTGGGATGCGTTTCTCGAATTGGAGTCCTGGAAAGATTGGCAACAGTTGATCGAGCTTGCCCATCTGGCGGTGTTCAGACGGCCGGGGGCGGCGGGCCGGTCTTCGCGGAAGCTCAGCTCGATGATCAATCGTCACGGCGTTGCGCGACCGCAAGAACTCTCTGCAGAAGCCGCGGGGGGTCTGGTGATCCTGGAGGCAGACATGCTGGAGGTATCGGCGACCGACATTCGCTCGAAACTTGCCCAAAACCAGGATGCAGCGGGTTTGCTCCCAGCGCCCGTCTGGTCATATATTAGACAGCACCAACTTTACAAAGGTCAGCCTATTTGATTTCACCTGAAAGTTTGAAGAACCATGTCGTCCAGGTGCTCGAAGATCGCAAAGCCCGCGATATCGTCGCCTTGAATGTCACCGACGCGTGCAGTTTTACGGATTACATGGTCATTGCCAGCGGAACCTCCAATCGTCACGTCAAATCCCTCGTAGACTACGTCGTCGAATCCTCGAAAGCAGATGGCAACCCGCCGATTGGCGTGGAAGGTCGCGAGGTGCTCGACTGGGTTCTGCTCGACCTGGGCGACGTGGTCGTTCACGTGATGAGGCCGGAATCCCGGGCATTCTACGAACTGGAGCGGCTCTGGTCCGAGTTGCCCAGCGCGGAATCGACGCTTTAACGCATCGGTTCTGAACTCGCGCTGAGATCTCATGAAGATACGACTACTCTCGGTCGGTACGCGCCTGCCCGGGTGGGTCAACGAAGGCTTTGCAACCTATGTCAAGCGACTACCCCGTGGGAACGCCTTGCTGCTGGAAGAAAATCCGGTGTCACGCAGACGTCGTGATGCGACCCGGCGCATTCGCGAGGAAGGCGAACGGTTGCTCAGCCGGGTGGCGCCGGGCGAACACGTGGTTGCGCTGGACGAGGCAGGCAGCACCTGGACCAGCCGGGAGCTTGCCGGAGAACTGGAGCAATGGCGCCATATGGGCGTCGACGTGGCGCTGCTGGTTGGCGGTCCGGATGGACTGTCGCCTTCGTGCAAAACGCGTGCGGACAAGCGCTGGTCGTTATCGCAGCACACACTTCCGCATGGCCTGGTGCGGGTAATGGTTGCAGAGCAGCTCTATCGAGCCTGGACGCTGTTGCATGGACACCCCTATCACCGTGATTGAGTTCTCTCGTTAGAATTGAACGATGGCGGAATCCACCCAGATTAAAGACCTTGCGCGAGAGCAGCGCGCCTTCACCAGTCGCGCGATGGTGGTGTTCATCATCGCCGTGCTCGCCATCTGTGTCCTGCTGCTGCGGCTGGTTCAGTTGCAGGTTGTCGAATACCAGCAGTACCGCACACGCTCGGACGAAAATCGCATTCAGGTTCAACCCATTGCACCACCGCGGGGCCTGATTTTCGATCGCAACGGGGAGTTGCTGGCCGACAACCAGCCGGTGTTCACCTTGTCGGTCGTCACCGAGCGAGTTGCGGATATGGATCTGCTGCTTACCGAGTTGGGTACGCTGGTCGAACTTACTGATCGTGATCTCGAGGGCTTCGCCAAGCGGGTATCCAGGGCGCGCCGACCCTTCGAGGCAGTACCATTGAAGGTGGTGCTCAACGAATCCGAGATTGCGTCGCTGGCCGTCAATCGTTACCGGCTGCCCGGGGTTGAGGTCCAGGACAAGCTGGTCCGGCACTACCCGTTCGGCCAGCTGATGGCGCACGCGGTGGGATCGGTGCGGCGGGTGACGGTGGATGACCTCGGACGCCTCGATCCGGTCAGCTACAGCGCAACTGAATTCGTTGGCAAGCGCGGTGTAGAGCGCTTCTATGAGCGCTCGCTGCACGGCGAGGTCGGCTATCGGCAGGCTGAGATCGATGCGCGCGGCCGGGTGCGCTCGGTGCTCGAGACCGAACCTCCGCTGGCCGGAAAGAACATAGCGCTGACCCGCGACGTTGGCTTGCAGATTGCCGCGCAGACGGCGTTGGGTGGGCGTCGGGGATCGGTGGTGGCCATTGATCCGCGGGACGGCGGCGTGCTCGCGATGGTGTCCAGCCCAGGTTACGACCCCAATCTGTTTGTCACGGGCATGACCACGGAACAGTACGCGTCCCTCGCGGAGGCGCGTTCGACCCG
>PVMK01121500.1_pt1 | contig 76753 bp, 90 predicted proteins | sample 1853481 | NCBI WGS metagenome assembly PVMK01 (sample SAMN08533507, study PRJNA380276) | Marine sediment metagenome, whole genome shotgun sequencing project.
GATGACCATCTTTTTCGTCCTTCCCGCAGACTTGAGAATGGGACTCTATCTGAGGAAAAGAGAAGATGGATTCCCGCTGACTACCGGCGGGGATGTCGAGCGCGCCTGGGGGAAGAGCGAAGGATCCGTGCCTAGTTGACGATACCATGGCTTGGCGAGAACCTTCAGTGGCCTCAAGATGACACACTTGGAGATCCCTGCCAACGGCCTGCAGGGATGACAGTAGAGCGGGAGATGAGGACGAGGGGGATCAGGGGTTGTTTGTCTGCGAAGGGTCTGCAGCTTGTTGCTTCATTTGCTGTTTGATGCGCGACAGTTCTTCTTTGAGGGTGGAGATTTCTTCCTGCAATGTGCCAAGTTCGACGTCGGTGGTGGGTGAAGGGCTGCGGTCTGTCTTGGGGATTTCTGAGGCAGTGATCTCCTCTGTTTCGGTTGATTTTTCCGGGCGGTTCGTGGCCAGGAGTGCCTGGTAGTCAAGAATGATTTCACTCACCGGGGATTCGAATCCACTCATGATCCAGTTGTTTCCTGATTCTATGACATAGTTATTGGGATAAAACAGCAGACTCCGCTTCACCTCCCTGAGTGCGTGGAAGGGGTTTTTGCGGATGGCTTGAATGCCGTCTTCTTCAGAGGAGACGCGTTCGCGGTGATTGGCCAGAAGGATGTGCAGCTCCTGGTCTTGGAGGAATATGCCACCTGACGTGACCTCGAGGCCTGTGTTTTTTCGGAGCTCTATACGGCAAAGACGATCCAGTCCGAGGGACGGGCAATTTTGAAGGTTTGCTGCAAAGCGGGAATGAGATGGGTGAGGTCTTCCTGGGAGAAGACCGCTTGCTGTCGCCTGGAGGAATCCAGGAGCCCGCTTCCCTCCTGAATGGCCAGTCGTTTCAGGACGGCCTGCAGGTCGCCGGTTGTCCATTCCACCGGGTGATCGTGCCGGGTTTCGGTGTCTGACGCACCGTCGGGCGAGCTGGCCAGGCCCACAAATAGACTGGGGGCATCTTCCACCGGCTGTACGATGAAGCCGGGGATCGCGCACCCCACCGTCCACACTATCAGGACTGCTGCAATGAATCCTTTCATCGGTTTTTCATTTGGCCTCGCATTGCGGCCGTGACTGTACCGCGACTGCGTTGTTTCGGCAACCGGTGCCCTGGGCTTTTATGGGAGTGCGCCTGTCCGGGGAATGAGCAGAGGAAGGAGAAAGATGGATGCCTGATGACCGATGTCGGGCATGGCATTGTCTTGGAAAACAATTGACAGGGAAGAAGTGACGGAGGTTTCGGGTGCCATCGATGATTCGTGTTATGGTATTATGACGGACTTGGCCACCAGACATTCCTTGGTTGTTGACATTCTACGATGAAAACCTTGTATCTCGTTCGACACGCCAAGTCTTCTTGGGATAATGCCAACCTGTCCGATCATGATCGTCCCTTAAACGATCGGGGGGAGCGGGATGCTCCTCGAATGGGGAAACGTTTGCGAAAACGGGGGAGCCAACCAGAGGCTATCATCTCAAGTTCCGCTGTGCGTGCTCACACCACGGCGAGCATTCTGGCCACCGCTATCGATTATCCCACGTCGGACATTGCTATTGATGACCGCCTGTATGGCGCAGAGCCAAAAGATGTTCTTTCAATCATCGGGGATCTGGATGACGGGATTCATTGTGCCATGCTGGTAGGCCATAACCCGACGTTCACCGCTCTCATTAATGCCCTGGGTCGTTGCGATCTGGGCAATGTGCCGACGTGTGGCATGGCCGTTCTGACCTTTCCCATTGATTCCTGGAAGAACATTGCGACAGTCCAAGGCACAGCTGGTGGATTTCGATTTTCCCAAGAACGACGCAAAATGATCTGCCTTGTCATCAGGAACTTTTTTTATTTACAGAACCGTCAGTTCTCCTACAATAATGCTTAGGATGGCCCCCTTGCCGAGCACGATCCTGGCTGCTCCACCTGGGCACAGATCCTTCGCCGAGCCTGCCCTGAGCGCAGTCGAAGGGGCTCAGGATGACACTGTTTATACGATCATGATGTCTCACACTTCTGATACGCATGCCCAAACCGGGCGCGATGCCTGGCACGTTCTTGACCAGAAACGCCGTGGGCTGGTGGGAACCGCCACCATCGGCCTTGTCGTGCAGGGGGGCGGCATGCGGGGAGTGTATTCCATGGGTGCGTTGGCGGCGCTTGAGGAAATGGGGTTTAACCAATGCTTTGATCATCTGGCCGGATCATCAGCCGGTGCCCTGAATGGGGCGTACTTTATTACCGGTCAGGCGAGTTATGGGGTCGAGACTTATATTCACTATTTGTCTAAAAAAAGTTTTGTGAATCCCTTTCGCTTGAAGAAAATGGTGGATATTGATTATTTAGTTGACCACATCGGGAAGAAGGCCCGACCACTTCATCTCCCCAAACTGCTCTCCGCACACACAACGCTCCATATTTCGCTGACCGAGTCTTCTCATGCACAAACCCACTACGTGACCAACCGTACGCCGGACATTGATATATGGGAAGCCTTTCGTGCGACCGCAGCTATTCCCCTCCTTTATAACAAATCCGTGAAGGTCGGGAACGGGCGTTATGTGGATGGGTCAATCAGCACTCGAATACCGGTACGACGGGTCGTTGAGTTTGGGTGCCACTATGTGGTGGTGATTTTGACGATGCCGCATTCGCACCGCATCACCTCAACCCACGCATGGCTTCAATCGCTGACCTGGCCGGCCACTCGCCACTTCAGCCCCGCACTCCGGCAGGCATTTTTCGGCGAAGATGTAGCCTATAACACGACGAAGGCTGACCTCTCGGGTGGGAATCCCCGGATCTCCGGGTGTGCCAATCGGGTCGTGGTCATCTCACCAAAAAATGGGCCCGAAAGGTTTTCTACGATTACGACCGACCCCCAACAATTGCTGCAGGGCGCCTTACAAGCCAGAGAAGACACCTGGCATGCCTTTGGTCAAACGCCACCTCCCCTTGCGAATCCCTTTGCGGCGTAATGCTGAATATGTGTTGGCACGCTGGATACCAAGACAGGCTAGATTTTCCTTCCCAACACATGATCGATCCTTCTCCGTCTATTCCGCGCAATTGCTTCTGGTCTGCCACTCCGGCACAATCCTTTTCACTTTTCATGACAATCATCCCTCGTGAACGAAAGGCGACCATACATGACCCCATTTGTTGATCGGATGATTCGAGCGGCCAAGCTCGACGTGAATCTGTACGAAGAAGTGGAAGCTGACAAGAACGCCATGAGTCAAGCGGTCGGCGTTGTTGCGTTATCGAGCCTGGCCGGTGGCATTGGGTTTATGCAAGCAGCCGGTCTGACGGGCCTGGTGATCGGGCACGGTCGGATCCTTGCTCGGTTGGTATGTGTGGGCTTTTTTGACCTACATCATTGGTACAAAACTTTTGCCCGAACCTCAAACCCAAGCTGATCATGGTGAACTGCTCCGGACGATCGGCTTTTCCAGCGCCCCGGGCATGCTTCGGATTTTCGGCATCATTCCCGGCTTAGGCGGCCTTGTAAATCTTCTTGCGGGTGTGTGGATGCTCGTGGCCATGGTGATTGCTGTGCGCCAAGCCTTGGATTATCACAGTACCTATCGCGCCATTGGGGTATGTCTGATAGGCTGGATTGTGCAGATCGGGATTATCGCCTTGATTTTATCGATGATGGGTGGAGCCCCGCAGCCCATGTTGGAGAACTAAGAGGATGTTGAAAACGCTTAACTTTTATTCGTCGCTTTCCTGGTCCCCTCCATTCCATACTTTGCAGGTTTTTCATTCAAGAGCCCAGCCATTATGCAATGAAGTTCCATTATTTTTCGCTCACGGCCGTCCCACGACAAACGGCCCACACTTTTCACTCCAATAGGTGTCTGTATGAGTGATTTACCTTCGATCGCTATTGAAGAGTTTATGCAACGGGATCTTGAACTGGTCAGCGAGACGACCAGCGCCGTGGAAGCTGCTGCCCATATGGCGGATAAGCGCATTGGATGCCTCGCCGTTCAGGGAGAAGGACCGGATGCCGATGAACAACCGATCATGGGGCTGGTCTCGGAAACGGATTTAGTCCGCAAAGTGATGGCCACCGATCAGGCCGACGTCACCATTCCTGTTTCTCAGATCATGTCGAGCCCATTACAAACGATTGCCGGCCATCGATCCATGCTTGACGCCAGTCATGTCATGGAACAACATGGCGTTCGCCATCTTTGCGTCGCGGACGGTGAAGAAATTGTCGGGCTGATTTCTATTCGTGACCTGGTCCGCTTTTTTGTGTATGCGGAGTCCGGCCCCTATCCGAGATTTAGATAATGTGTATCGCCCCCTCAGCGTCTTGATGCAAACATCTATCGAAACTATCGACAGTGCCGACCCCGTTCGACATGCGGCGCAACAAATGGCCACTAAAAAGGTCGGCGCCCTCTTGGTGCAGCAGGCCGGGGAACTGAAAGGTATTGTGACGGAACGCGATCTCGTTCAAAAGGTGTTGAGTCAGGAAAGGGATGCCAACATACTCACGGTCAAGGCGGTCATGAATCACCCGCTCATCGACATAGACATTAATCGGACGATCCATGATGCGAGCGACCTTATGGCGGACAAATGGATCCGCCACCTGCCCGTAACCGAAAACCGGAAAATCGTCGGGATTCTTTCGGTGCGCGATCTGATCCGCATGATCGCCCTGCGTGATCGCCCCAGGTTCCTCCGTCAGAAATGATTCAATGACTAGAAACTCTCCTGCTCATTAATGAATTGCCGCGCGCTCAAGAGATCCTCATGTGAACATACCTTCTTCTCGATCAGCACATGCTCAACTGCTGCGATTCGCGCCATGACTTCTGGGAGCATCATATCGAGTCTTTCGGTCAGGGCGTCTAAGGTTTCAGCGTCATTGTGAGCCGCACGAGAGGAAGCCGTTCGGCGTAGTTTTTTCGGTTGGCTCTTAGGCTTTAATCCTTTACTTGAATTTTTGTTTTTTGGAGCCATACCATCCTCCGGTGTGAAACCATTCGTCTTTGCCAGGCCGTCGGCAACCATTGCCTCAACCCTGCCTGTCTCAAATAGATTAAGAGACTATACAATAATCTCCATCCTTTTCCCAGAATGAGGAGGCCAGGCTTTTGTTGATATTGACCAACAGCCCTTGCAAGTGTCATATGCACTAACAGAAGTGCGGCCATCATTCGCTTAGATGGCCAAATAGACAACACCCCCCCCTCTTACTCGATGCCATTCCTCTGATGGCGAAACACATACCCATTTCACATCTTGCTCTTCCAATAGGTCGTTATGGCATACTCGTACCTAAGTTGAGGAACAGATTCATCCTTTCACAAGGGGGTATCTTATGGGGCCAACGAAGGCTGTAGTAAAAGATGGCGGCATCTATGATGCCAAAACCGGAAATCTGATCAAGGATGGGCTTACTACCCATGAGGCCATTCATGATTATGCGGCTCATCATTATCTTGTCCTTCCTGTTGTGAATAAAACCTGCCAACCGTGGTTGCTCGATGGCCAACCGATTTTTTGTTTGCGGGGCACCCGGTATGAAAATCTCCAAGACGAGGTGCTGCACTTAGCGCGCTGTCCGGATTGTGGCGGTATGGGCATCCGGGATGACGAACCGATAGTCGAATCCGACTGTATCCGATGCGTGTCCTGCGGCCATGAGTTTGATACCCGGTTGGAAATGATGGAAAGCTAGTGTTTCCTTTCCACCTAGAATCCTAGCATTTTCTTTCCTGTGCTTTTGCTTTCAACGATGCCGTTGAAGTGCAATTCTTTGAAAGTCGCCGGTTGCCCAACTTCGTTGAATCTTTTCTAGCACCATGAAGCCCTTAGGAATCACTCCCAAGGCTCCCCATTCCATGGAAGGACGTATGCAAAAAACACGAATTATATGTACAACCGGCCCGGCAACCGAATCCTATGAGATGTTGCGTAAGATGTATGACGCGGGCATGAACATTGTTCGTTTAAATATGTCTCATGGCACCCACGAATCTCATGCCAAAGTCATCCAACACATCAAGACCCTCAATAAAAAGGTGGAATTTCCTATTCCTATTCTGTTGGATACACAAGGCCCGGAAATCCGGACAGGAGACTTGCCTATCGATCTGAATTTGCAAAGTGGCACAATTGTTTCCATCTCCGCGCGAGGGCCGGTGGATGTGGAAGAAAGTTCTATTCACATCGACTATGCCGATTTATTAGAGACGGTCAATGTGGGCGATAAGATTACCGTCGATAATGGATTGATTAATTTTGAGGTTTTGGAAAAAACCGGTCCACTCATGCAATGCCGCGTTCTGGATGGAGGCATCTTGAAAAGCAAACGCCATGTGAATTTACCAGGAATCCGGGTCAATCTCCCGGCCATTACTGAAAAAGACGAAAAAGATATTCGCTTTGGCCTCGCACGGGATGTGGACTTTATTGCCCTATCTTTTGTCCGTGAAGCTGATGATATCCGGCAATTACGCCACATTCTGGGAGACAAAGCCGGGCGGGTAAAAATTATAGCAAAGATTGAGGATCAAGAAGGCGTGCGCAATCTGGAAGAGATTATCCAGGAAGCGGATGGCATTATGGTGGCTCGTGGAGATTTAGGAGTCGAAATCAACCTGGAAGATTTACCGAACGTCCAGCGCAGAATTGTCCGATTGTGCGCTGAATCCGGCAAACGCGTCATTGTAGCAACCCACCTGCTGGAATCCATGATTCACAACCCGATCCCTACCCGCGCTGAAGTGACCGATGTGGCGAATGCTGTCTATGAAGAAGCCGATGCCGTAATGTTATCCGGTGAAACCACGGTCGGGAAATATCCGCTGAAATGTGTTGAGTACCTGTGCAACATTGCCAGGAAAACTGAAGCGATTCCAGGCTTGCAATTCGCGAAGCATCTCCACATTAAGACCGATAAACAGCAATTGGCGGTGGCGGCGGTCAAACTCGCCGAGGAGTTGCCAGCAAAAGGAATTGTCGTGATTACCCGCAGAGGCTTCATGGCCGATTATGTCGCTAATTGTCGTCCCTTTTCTACGAATATCTATGCCTTTACCAACGGGAGTCAAACTCGTCGAACGATGACACTCAATCGCGGGGTATTCCCCTTCCGAATCAATTTAAGCTCGGATCCTGAAAAAACGTTGCAAACCGCTTTTCGGATTTTAAAGGACCGCGAACATTTCCAGCCGGGTGAAAAAATCGTAATTATCTCAGATGTGTTAGCCCAAGAACGGGTTGATTCGATTCAAATTCGAACCATTCCCTGAAATAAAAGATGTACAAGCTAATGCTTAATCTATCTGACAGTGGATAACAAAGTGACGAGGAAGTAGGAAAAGAAAATGTTCAAGCTCATCCGGAGGTCCTTCCTGCAAGCAGTAGAGCTTGCCCCTGCAGCCATTGGCAGGGGCAGGAATTCATCCAGATTTTATTTCCCTTACCAAGAGGTGAAGATGGATACCCGCCACAAACTGCGGGTATGACTACTCGGTGCCAGAAGCTCTTTCTCTTGGTTCAGACTCATACTCAAATTGTCTGAAAGATAAAGTCTAAGTTTTTATATACCAGCATAAGGCTACCCCCCCTCACCCTATCTCTCTCCCCAATTGGAAGCGAGGGGAAATTGAGAGGTATCCTCACATAGTGCTAAGGAAGTTCTGTTCCGTGCATTCGCGCAAAGAGCTCCCAATCGAATGGTTTGGGGACCACGGCATGAAGGGGGATCGGCTGAATGGCTCCTAAGCCTTGATAGGCTAACATGCACCCAACGATGTGTTCGGGCTGTTCAACCAAGCGCCGAATGGTTTCATACGCAAGATGTTGCGCCATGGCTTTATCCACGGGAGTTGGGGACGCACCTCGTAAGGTATGGCCAAGAATGGTCGCTTTAGTCGCCACAGAAAGGGGATAATGTCCTGATCTGGTTTGGAGGTGAGGCCATTGAGCAATTCTTTCCGCCACATACCGGGTTAAGCCATGAACGCCTCCTTCCGGATGATGGCGATGCGGTGTGCGTTCCGCCACAACAAACAGATGGCTTTTGTTCCGGACTCCCAAGGTTTTTTTAAGGGTTCCCAAAATGACCTCTTCGATATAGGCGTCAGGATCAGGATGTTCATTGACCAACAACCCTTCGGCTCTGGCCTGATAGGCGCAGGTTAAGGCCAAATGTCCGGATCCTGCTCCCATCACCTCTACGAAAAACACACTCCCCATGGCCGCGCTCGTGGCTTTCAACGATTCAATCGATTTATTGGCGAGCTCCACCGCCGAATGAAGCCCCAGCGACGTCGTGCCAGCAAGATTGTCGTCGATCGAGCCAGGAATACCCACAACTTGTACGCCAAACTGTTCGAAGAGGGCTCGGGCCCCACGTAAACTGCCATCCCCCCCCATGACTACGACGGCCCCATCCTGCAGAAAGGGCTTGAGGTGATGCATGGCTGCCAGTTGTGCCACCTCACCTTTAAAATCTTCAAACCGGCTGCTTCCAATGGGACTACTGGGATGGTTACTCATCCCGCGTGTCTCCTCTTCCGTGACTAACTCAATCCAATTATTCACCAATCCAAGAAATCCATGGTGAACAAAATAGATATCGAGACCCAATCGGGTCCCCGTCACGTGAAGCTCTTTCAAGACCGCCCCGGCTCCCGCAAAATCTCCACCAGACACCAACACGACAAGCCTGCGAATTTGCCGAGGCTTCAACGTCACCTTCTCCCTGCGGGTTTGTTCCACTGAGACCCAGGCTTCCCGAGCCGCCCGGTCGCGTTCTGATAGACCCACAGCCGTGGAATACCCTGACAATTGCCCATGCTCAAACGTGAGGAGCACCACATTGTCCTGTCCTTCTTTATAGCCTCCGAATTCGATAAAGGCTTCACTGAACGGGCGAGGATCCAGATAAATTAAGAGCGCCCGCAAGGTTGAGCTGTGCGTGTACAAACACAACACTTTCCCCAGGTAGTCCTGGCCCAATTGATGAAACCTATCCACCAACTCCACATAGAGTTCAAAAAACGAGTGCCCTCCCGGGTAACTGTAAAGCGGGTGTTTAATCAACCGCTGGGCTGTTTTGGCATCGACGCCAAAAGCCCTCGCGGCTTCCTCGGCTTCTACGGTTTTGTCAATGCCGGTGGCCCATCCAAAGTCTTGTGATTCTAACGCCTCTTCGATAACGGGCTCTTTGGCCGCGGCTGTCTCCTGTTCAAGGATGGGCACAACCCGCTCAAAGAGCTGCCGGGTATTGGGGCTGGTGCTCACCATATGCACAAAGGATGATGCATCCAGGTAATTATGTAATTGGAGGAAGTCCAATTGTTTCCCGACCAGGCCCACCGTCCTGGCCAAAGCCGTGCCAATGGCATCAGCCTTTGAAATACCCCGTTCGGGGTCCAACACGTTGCGTAACCGACGCCCCACCCGAAAATTTTTACTCTCCACCTGAGAGATTCCATGGCGCATGGTGAAAAACAACGTTCGCCCACTCAAATCCCGTGGCATCAACCAGAACCGATCATCTCCGATGTCGAGAACGATACGGCCCTCAGCCAAATTGGGCGTCATGTTCGGGCGTGGCACAATAGCTACCGGACGACGACGAATAGGTTTTTTTGTCGCCCCAATCGGAGCGCGAAATAAGGAAGAAAGTTCTCCTTGGGCGAGTAGCTGATTCCATGCGGCAAAAAACACTAAGGCATCTCCTCCGCACGCTTGGTGAATCAGTGCGTGTCTTGCCTTTTTGTAAGCCGCGGCATCTAAAACTCCCGTTTGGGCTTGTTGAACCAACTCCCTGATCGCCACCATGGCCTCTCGAGCACGCTGTGCGCGGTTCATCGAGGCTACTGGAAGAGAGGGGAATCGGATTCCCTCCACAGGCGGGCGACGGGCAAGTGCCTCACCATAGGTAAGGAGGCCGTCAACCGTGACAAAATTGAGATTTTCCTTATCGAAGCTCATGTTTCATGACTTTGGTGCAGGATCATAAGAATTACGCAACTCCTCTTACTACTGGAAACTATATGAAGCACGGGCACAAGCGAATTTCACCCATAGGATTTGTTCGTTTTCTCAACAGGATGTGTTTTCTCAGATCGCAAAGTTAGAGTCAATGTCTGGAGGAGGGACAGGACTAGGCCAGGGGGGCACACGTTTCTGGTGTCTCCAGGCTGGTGCGGCCCAAGGTGCCGTTGCGGTACTCGTGGAGCAGGATTTTTGCCGCTTTTTCCCTGTCCAGTCCCCCACCCTTTCCTTTCGTGAGACACCCCCGTTTGATCGCAATAGCTTCGAGCACGCCCGCACTATCCAGGTCGTCTCCCACGCACCCGTAGCGCTTGGTGAGCAAATCAGGGTAGCGCGCGAGGAGAATGGTGGCGAGAAACTCGGCGATCTCTTCGTCGACGATCACCTTGGCGGTCACCGCATAGATCGTGGCCAGCTTGAAGCCCACGATCGGGTCTTCAATTTTTGGCCACAACAGGCCGGGTGAATCGATGAGCGTCATCCGGTCGTTCAGGGTGTGACGTTGCTGCATTCTCGTTACGGCGGGTTCATTACCCACCTTGGCAAGACGGCGTTTGAGCAGCATGTTCATGAATGTGGATTTGCCAACGTTGGGAATACCCATGATGAGCATACGTAGCGGCTTGGTACTGCTATTGCGATGCGGGGCCAGGGGCTGACAAAGATTGGGCACCTTCGAAGCCTGGCCAGGCTGATTGCAAGAGAGGGCGACGGCATTGACGCCAGGCTCCTGGTTGTACGCGTATAGCCAAGATTTGGTGACGGCGGGATCGGCAAGATCGGCTTTGTTGAGCACCTTAAGGCAAGGCCGCTGGCGGTGTAGCCGCAATTCCGTGATCATCGGATTGCTACTGGCTTCCGGCATACGCGCATCCAGCACTTCGATGATGACATCGACGGTCTCCATCCTTTTGGCCGCCTCCTGGCGCGCGATATTCATGTGACCGGGATACCACTGTATGGTCATGCGTTGTAGGTTCTTTACGACTATGCCCGCAGTTAGACTGCGGAAATTCAAGAAGAATTCACAGTTTCAAATTTCCCGACCCCATTTTTCAAAGGGGAAGGGTCATATGGCTTTCTAAAGCAACCGACAAGGAAAGGCAAGTGAGCATTCCCTTTAATCTTGCGCTTTACGCCCAGGCACCAATTGCATCACTCTTCCTCTAGGCTCCGTCCAAACAAGATATGTCCGTAGCCTATAACGAACAGAATATAGGCTCCGCTCCAACACCCTGCAGCCACGCCAAGAATAACATCTCCCGATAGTGTCAGGCTTGGACCGAACACCCGGAGCATCGCCCCCAGGTTGACCAGAAGATAGATCAGGACCGTCAGGGGTCCGGCATGCTTGATTCGTCCCGTATGGCCCAGGCTGGCTCGGGTCATCACGGCCAAGGTCATGACACCCACGGCTCCCGTCGTCAGCGCATGTACAGCCTCTTCCGAATGCAGACCGAAGCCCAGCATGGCTCCGCCAAGGATCAGGAACGACATGGCTAGCCAACCATATCCCACATGCAGGATCAACACTAACGGTTCACGCCAGGTGAGCCAGCCATACCAGCGGCTCAAACGGATCAGGTGGATGACTCCTGCGGCTACGAACGCACCGCCCGTGACCCGCGCCTCAAGATTTATCATCCAGGCGAGTCCGGCGAGCCCGACGACTAAGACGGAGAGTCCATCGAACCAAAAAAATGGCGCAGGTTGTTTACTTACCCCTTCCTGAATGAAAAAATCTTCAGTAAAGCCAGGGGTGATTTTTCCCCCGATTAGCGCGAGTAAGACCATGATGAGAACCAGAGCCATGCGCTCGGCTAGATCTGTGGCAGCATGGTTGAGAAATAACCCATGAAAGAGCAGATTGGCGCTCGCAAAGAGGCTGATCAGCACTCCCATCGGCAACCGGTCCCAGACACGTCCGGCCACAATCTCTCGCCACACGATCCCGGCCACCACAACCAGAAATGCTCCATCAACTATTGCCGTCGGAAGGGCGGGAAACCACGGAAGGGCGATGGCCAGACGCCCTGCTACCCATAGGGTCACAAGCAGCATGAGCGGCAGGCCTCTGATCGGAGGGCGCTCGGTCCAGTTGGGAATGGCAGTGAGGAGAAAACCGGTGATCACGCAGGGTAGAAAGCCAAAGACCATTTCATGCACATGCCAATCTCGAGGCGGGTAGCGGAATACCATCTCGTCTGTCCCGGACAAGATCAACACCCAGACGGGAACAGCGACTCCTGCAAACAGTGCGGCGCTCAAAAAGAATGGTCGAAATCCGTACGAAAAAAACGCCGGTCCTTGATAAGTAACCTCATCGCTCATGGGTTCAGATATTTCTTGCTTAGGGCGCGCGAAGGAGGCACGTCAGGATGAAAAGATGGTCTAGATTAAAGTGGATAAGTCGTGTTGACCCACTTGATGACTTTATGAAGTTCGGGTTCTGTCATGGTCGTGCGCAATTTTCGAAACTGTGAATAGACCACCCGATTCACCGTACCATACGCTAATTTTCACGACTGCTCGTGCATGCGGACATGTCGTTCAAGTTGTTTCCGCAATCGATCTAATCGTTCCTTCGGTGTTTCCTGCTGAGTTTCCGCTTGGCCCGGTACCGCCAGATTCGCCCACGGGGCTTGATTGCTCATGCCGAGAACACCGGACCGCAATGGTTGGATACTCGATTCCACGCGATCCGTCATCGGAAACAAGCCTAGGCCGTTCAGGTTCGCCTCGTCTTCCATCGCTTGCGTAAACGAGGCGGAACCTGCGATCGCGGTATTACGTTGCGCGATGACAGCGTAGCCTCACTCTATCCTTTGGCTAATTCGATCGGGGGATAAGGATGCTCAGGGTCGCGTCGGACCTTCCCTTTCTCGGATGGAGACAGAGTGACCTGCGCACGGTTGCGTGCGCTCACGGGATCTTCAATATTGCCGCATTGAAGGCAGCGGTCCATGAGGACTTCCTGACTGCTTCCTTCCCTATCATATACAGACTCTTTCACAATCAGTCCGCCACATCGAGCACATGCCATGCTGTGTACCTTTCTTGGTGAAGAGAAAATGTGGTCAATAATGCTTGCGCCATGCGTTTGAATCCTTCTTCAAAAAATTGAACCCATATTGATACCCAAAATACCGACAACTTGGCAATCGAATTCTGTAACTTGAATGGCTAATCGGGATATGCCGTCGAATCGGAGCATAGAATGAGGGATGTCTATCCACAGGCCTCCGTCTGCTCTTATTTGCCAGGGCGTTAGCTCATAGGGTAGGCTCCCTTCCCTGTTACCGATCAGCGTCAGCTCCGCGCGTCTTTTCAAAATAGATGCCCTCTCCGACTTTCGCGCCATTCCATCATGAATGTCCAAGTCTTCTATCGGAAACAAAGCACTATATTCGTTGTCCCGGCACCGGTGTCTCCTGAGCCTTTCCTTACGACTAATATTTTTGGATATGAACTGACAAAGCGACGATGAGGGAGAAGCGAGGTGCCTAAAGCCAAACGAGAAAAGAACTGTTACGTATGCGGGGAAGGCGGGTGGGTCCGTATGAGTTTTATGACCTGTGGGCAATGCTCCCGTCATTATTGCAGCCGCCACGGAGATCCTAAAATGGATGAATGTACCGAATGCCTTGAAGGTGGGGAGGAAATGTAAGCTGCCCGCCCCTCCTCTGCAGGAGATTCTCCTACTCGCAGATTCTCCTATTCAATGATGGCCACCATTTGTTGCCCTCCCTTGCGAACAGCCACACCTTGCCGATCACGGGCCACTCAACTATTCTGGCCTTCTTATGGCATAGACATCTTAGGTGTCCCCTGCAAGGCTTCATACTTCCATGGCGCACACTTCAAACTTGTCTTTAGGCAACTCTCTCAAGACTGATCAGCGTAAAGCCTTTTATGAGGCCCACAAGAACATCGCCCTGGTCATGGTCCTTGTGGTGTTTCTATTTCCCCTTTTTGGGGTCTATGTGAGTGGGTTACTTGGGGCGGCACTGGGAATGCTCATCTCCATTGCGGCTTATTTTCTCACGCCTTACGTCATTCTTAAACTAGATGCGTGAAGCCTGCGAGTTTTCCTTCAACCTTTAATTTTTCTTTGCCCCCCTGAAAACAAAAAAACTTATAAAACATACGAAGATTTTCATGTCAAATAGTTAAAGTTTTAGTTTATATTTAACTTTACATTTCAAGCTCATGTAAATACCAATTAACTCTTCCACATTGAATGATAATGGCTTTGGGGGTCGCAAAAAGCCAAAGCCAATTTAGAATTTACGAACAATGGCTATGGCTAAAAATCTCAAGAAAGGCAAAGCCTTCATTTTTCACTAGTCAGGGCATACCGGACACCCTCCCCGCTTCACAACTACCAGCCCTGACCTGTCCAACAATCGATTCTACATCCACAAGATTTTTCATCTATGAACGCCCTCTATTATCCCTTTCATCTGTGTCATGACCGGACACTTGATCACGTATTAACGAAATATCAGACCGTTCACTTTCGAGATTTTATGGCGCTTCAACTCACGCCGATGATGGGCACAACCGCATTTCCCGATCGCATGGGTGATTATCATCCAGAACTCTTGAAGACTGGCCGGATCGTCCAGGGGCATAACCTGAATGGCTCAATGAAACCCGAAACCATGTCGGCTGTGAATCGGGTCTTAGCCGATCACCAATGGCGAGGTCTCTTTCAGGAATCACTATTGAACGATCGTCGCTTTCAGCGAGGGTTGTTTCCCGAACCTCAAAGTGCACCGGCCGAATCCGTGGGGACACAAGCCGAGCCAGAGTGGTTGCAGTTCCACGGAATGGAATGGGCTGATGTCCCTTTTCAAGTGGAAACCGTTCAAGCCTGGAGTCGGCATCGACTCCGAGGAGAAGAGGCCGTTCGCTTTGAATACGGTTGGGCGTTGATCAAAACCTCAGTGTCTTTAATCTATACGATTCGACTCTGCCAACAACTCAACCTGCTGGCCGTAACGGATTCGGCTGCCCACTATCACTTACTTTCAAGAACATGCGCGCGGGAACAGATTCCCCTGGAACATTCATGTGTAAATCGTGAGGGGTATTAGAATGAGGACGAATTTCTTCTTACCTTGGGGACGAGGGTTCGTCGGAAGTGACCTGGCCGCGCATGGACTTTTGGCTATCTCTGATACACCAAGCCCACGGAATCAAATTCAATTTGCCACAGTAACTATTCGAATATTGAAATTTCTCATGAAATTCCTGTCTATATTGCTGGTGATCGTGTTGCCGTCCGGCTGTAGCTGGAAACCTATGGCTGCGCCGGATCCTGCTCTCACCTTTGAGCCTGCGATTATCGTGGTGCCTGGTTATTATGGCACACGTTTAGTACAGGAGACGGATGGTAGTCTAATTTTTATTTCTCTCAACCAGGCCCTGTTCGGCGATCAGACGTTGACTCTTCCGGTTCCTGGTCTGGGATTTAAAGGAACGGTCAACTTACAACCTGAAGGCATTCTCGAAGAATTCGACGTAGTTCCCCTCTTATATTCCATTGACGTCTATGGCTCATTAATAGACCAGCTAGGCCTCTCCAATAAGAAGCGCCGACAGGTGATTCCACTTATCTATGACTGGCGGGGAGATCTGATGGAGGCAGTTCGAAATTTAGACGACCTCATTCGCCGACTCCGGATCAAGGGGGAAAACGATATTTCCGTCGTGGCTCATAGTATGGGTGGCCTGATTGTCAGCTACTATCTGCGGTATGGCACACAGGATATCGATTCTGCCGTTGAGACCTGGAAAGGGGCAGAGTCACTCAAAAGCGTGGTGATGGCGGGAGTGCCTTTCCTTGGAGTCATGCATTCGTTTCGCAACATGAACTTTGGAGTGACCGTCGGTTTGAATTCGTCGCTTCTGAGTTCCGAGGCCTACGCGTCATTCCCAGCCAGTTACTACACCTTACCGGTTTCCGACGCTGATGACCTTCTCACGCCGGAACTGAAGCCCTTGAAAGGCATGATCAGAAACCCAGAGCATTGGCGACAGTCGGAGTGGGGGCTATTCAATACTACGCAAACCTTTTCCAACGAAATTGTTGAACGGCGTGCCACCTACACATCATTTTGGCTGCATCGTTCACAACGCTTTTTGGACCTCATTCGGGCACCTCTGACCACACCAGGCCCAAGCCAGCCTTTTCTTCTCTATGTCTATGCGAAAGGCACACCGACATTGGCCAAGGGAGTGTGGGTTGGGAACCAGACCAAAGGCCCCAATTCTCTCCGGTTCGATGATCCCGACTCAGTAGAATCTCGTCACGAAAGGAACCTAAGCGCCGTTTATGCGGATGGAGACGGAACAGTCACGGTGCCATCGGCGTTGCTCCCGCCAGCATATCGTCAGACCTTTCCGACCACCATCCGGGAATATGAGGTCGGACATACCGGTTTGGTGAATAACGCAGATGTCCAACACGACATTGTCACGTTTCTCGACAGCCGTCGTTAGCAGGCCGGCTGGTATGGAAAAGGGCAAGATAGCTTGATGAGAATCTTAGGAGTTGGCCCCAAGGGTGTCAAACCCAACCCGTGGGGGAAACAACGTAACTCCTAACCCGGACGAGCTGGAACTGAAGAAGTCGTTCGTCGTTCGCAAGATCAACTCGGGAAAGGGGAGGCGTGAGGGGAAAAAGTAAGGATTGCGAAGTAAGGAGTAGGGAGTGAAAAAAAATGGGCCCCTCCGGCCCGTCTTGGACGGGAAACTTCTCCATTACCGACGGCAGAGTCTGGGAATTGCCCCTTCCGCAACGTTTTTGGTACTTTCCTCTCACGCCAAAAAGGTCTTTTGAAATTCCTATTCCTCTATCCAAAGAACCCTGGTAAGATATTCTAGAAGGTTGAATACTTATGAAATCACTACACGTGGAAATCCCTCCAGAGTTGAGAGCTTGCCTAGGTTCAGAAGAAGAGGCTACGCATGAGGTTCACCAGGCCTTAGTTATGGACTTACTGCGCCAGGGTAAACTAAGCCGGGCAAAGGCTGCGGAACAATTGCATGTTTCATTAGAAGAATTTCCTAAACTTCTTAGCCAATATCGGATACCCTGGTTCGATGCAACCCTCAAGGATCTTGAAGAAGATGAAGAGACACTAGGGACTCAAGAAACATCTCCTCGGTGATTCTGATTCTCGATTCCAGCCCCCTTATCACGCTCGCACGCATTGCCAAACTTCCACTTCTTCAAAGTTTAGCCAATCAGATAGTAATCCCATCAGGCGTTTATCAAGAAATGGTCAGCACAGGGAAAGACAGGCCTGGAGCGTTAAGCGTTCAGACAGCCACATGGCTCGTCAAAAAAACACCGACAGACGTATCGGCACTCGACCGATTGGCGCAACGCTTAGGGAGGGGAGAGACGGAAGCCATTGTGTTGGCAAAGGAACTTCCAGATAGCATTGTCGTACTTGATGATGCCTTAGCCCGACGAGTAGCAAGAGAGGAAAAGGTCCCAGTTGTGGGCACGGTCGGTCTTCTCATTCATGCGAAACACAGAGGACTGTTTTCAAGTATAAAACCAATTTTACAAGACCTAAAACAGGCGGGTTTCTATCTCGACCAATCCCTTATCAATCTCGTCCTTCAAAAAACCGATGAATCGCCCCAGGGACCTGTGACACAATAACTTGGTCATCTCGCACCCCGTCGCTCCCACGAAGAGGCAAAGAAAGCGCGCAAGCCAAGATCCCAAAAACTGGCCCGCATTATCGAGGGTCGCTAACAACCAATCGTCTACAACCTGGTGGTAGAGCAGCTGACTCTTAATCAGCGGGCCACAGGTTCGACCCCTGTACGGCCCACCAATTAAATCAATAACTTATGGATTAAACTCGTTTATGAAAATAATTCATGGAGACTCTTTGGAGACTTAACACTCCCCCAGAAATCCCACCATCCGAATTTTAAAATATTTCTTTCTTCTTTTCTCCTGCTCGCCAACTCTAGTTTTAATCTATGGTCTTCCCTCGTTTTCGTGGACAGGTTCGTCAAAAGTGATCAAGGACGTTATGGATTTTTAGAATTCTTCCATTGCGATTATTTTTAGCAATGGTTTATCTGTCGTACTGCCTTCTTTATAAATACGATGGCATTGTTAATTTAAGATATATGCTAGTTCGCCGTTCCACTTAACCATCAAGAGCATGACCGAATATCCCAACATGGCTTCGCTTTTGCTGTAACATTTCGTTTTCCGACGAAAGCGTGCCAGAAAATGTCGAAACAAACTATTATAGCCTTCAACGGTGAAGGTTTCCGCCTTGGACTGAATGTGTTTCTCTGGTGGCACAAAGTGCTTATACGGCTCCCAGTAGTCCGTCATGACCTGGGCAATGAGAGGACTTTTGATGGCGTCCCATAATTGCTCGCCGGTCACGACGCCTCGGGTGCCAGTGACAGCATGGACGAAGCGCTTCCCAAGTCGATCAACAGCAATCCAGACCCACCAATAGTTTTTTTATGCCCAACATAGCTATGCAGTTCATCCATTTCGACGATGTGGGCAGACGGTCGCTTGATCTGAGCCGCCGCTTTCCCGAAGACCTTGATCCATTGGTAGACGGCCACATGACTAAACCCCAGGAGGCGGCCAATGGACCGAAAGCCCAAGCCCTCCAAGTAGAGATTCAACGCCACGCGGCGCTGGGCCGAAGTCGCCGTATCGGATTTATGGGTCACGGTAAAAAAGTACTGACACGCTTTGCACTTGTAGCGTTGGCGGCCTTCCTTAATCCCACTTTTGACTTTGTCCGCACAGGCACACCGAGGACAATTCAGCATCTTCGCCTCCATGCAAAAGGTTAGAAGGCGAGTTTAGCGTATATACCTTAAATTAACAATGCCAGATCCTGCATCATGGGGCCCTCCCCGACAATGGTGGCATAGGGTGAATCCACTTCCTTTTGGAGTTGACCAACCCGGTACTTGAGAGAAGCCCATTCGAGGGCTTTTTCGACGACGAGCGTCAAATGATCCATGTCAAAGGGTTTGGGAAAAAAATCATACGCCCCAATTTCATCGCTTCCACGGCTTTTTCAACACTGCCAAACGCCGTCATGACAATAACAGGTACTGAGCATGCTCGATTACCCATGGATCCCGTTTCTTGTTCTCTCTGACGATCAGCGAGTTTCTTGTGCAGTTGTTGAAGAACCTCAAGTCCGGACATTTTTGGAAGAGATAGATCTAACAAGATCAAGTGGGGCCATTTTTGCTCGATCATCTCTAAGGCCAACTCACCGGTTTCCGCTGTTTCAGTCTGGTAGCCCAGAGATTGCAAGCAGTCCTGTAACCCCGTCAAGATGTCACGATCGTCATCCACGATCAGGATATTGGCGTTCATTTTCAATTTCCCCCGCCGTACTTCCATTGATCAGATCCCCGATGAATAACTGCCAACCATTTCGCCATCAATCGAAACTACACGACCATACAAAAAACGCTGAATAAAGGAAAGGGGAAATCAGGAAAGTAATTGCTCAGCTCACCTTTTTCAGGTCACCGTGAGAGTAAATAACCCCGCCCAAAGGGCGAGGCTTTTGAAGAAATTTAAAACAACTTCAGTCGGGTGCCTCCCTGTTCTTCATGCCGATGGTAGCGAATATATCTTCTGATCACCGCGGCCGTCACGTCATCCCCCACCGTGCGCACAAAATACCCGTCCTCCCAAAACTCCCCTTTCCACAGCTTCTCCCCCAGTTCAGGAAATTCCTTAAACACCCGACTCGCCGAAATACTCTTCAATATCCCTATAACCTTGGCAATCGCATACCGGGGAGGGAAATTCAGAAAGATGTGGACATGGTCTTTGGCTACCTCCAATTCGTCAAGCTCAAACCCAAAGTCTTCAGCAATCTGACGGAACAACTGCTCAATCCGTCGCCGGATATCTTCTCGGTCAATCCATTTCCGATATTTTGGGTCCCACACCAGATGATATTTCGTGTCGTACACCGCATGGCTTGTCTGTTTAACGGGCATCCACCAATGGTCTCACAACCTGGACCGGCCGCCGCGGCCGGCTGAACGTTTCCTCCCCGCCCAAAGGGCGGGGCTTCCACGTTCGTCTTAGTGAAGAGATTCGCCGACATCAAGCGAAAATGGCAGCCACTGGCGAATGGAAACCGTCGACCATTAACCGATACCTCTCTGCCTTGCGCCGTATGCTCACCCTAGCCGTGAACGACGGTAAACTACTCCGTCATCCCATGAAGGGCCTGAAGTTTTTTCCCGAAGTCCAGCAAGACCGGTTTTTTAGCGAGGATGAATTGAGAACGATACACCAACTCATGGAGCCCCAGGCGTGGGAAGAGGTGCACTTTGCCATTGAAACCTGTTTGCGAGCGAGTGAACAATTTCTCTTGCGGTGGGAACACGTCAACTTTGAAACTAAGGTTTTGACTATTCCCTTGAGTAAGAGTAACCAAACCCGCCGCGTTCCATTAAGTGACCAAGCTTTATCACTTCTCCGGTCTTTTGACTCCGCCCTAGAATCCCCGTGGGTGTTTCCTCAACCCCACGATTCCTTGAAACCCAAGAATCCGTATGCCGCCGGAGAACATCTAGAACGGATCCTGCGAAAGGCCGGCTTAACAGGTTCGTGGCATGTGCTCCGCCATACCGGAGCCACCCGCCGCTTGTTAGCAGGAGTTGACCTTGTGACCGTGTCAAAAATTCTCGGTCACCGTTCCATTCAAACCACTATGCGCTACTTGCATCTTGTCCAAGATCACATGGCCTCCGCCATCAATCGAGGATCGCTGGTTGTCGAAGAGAAAGAGGGGAATTTTCAGGGCGAAGGTGGGACTAAAAGTGGGACTAACGTAGAAAGGCCTACACGTAAAAACGTATGGAAAACTGGACAATAAAATTCATAAGCTATTGTTTTTATTGGTGCCGGAGGCCGGACTTGAACCGGCACAGCCCTTTCGAGCCGAGGGATTTTAAGTCCCTTGCGTCTGCCTGTTCCGCCACTCCGGCATGGTCCAGGTAAGTGCGCTGACTGTACCACTCCCTCTAAATCGGTGCAAGATTTTCTTGAGCAATTTCTGAAGTCTCGACACGATACGTAGGTTAATTGATCGCTAGGATCTCATACCAACTTGAGGGCTCACGCTTTTACAAAAAAAAGGAGGATGCAATATTGCGCATCCTCCTTTTCCCGGCTCTTAGACCTCATTGCAATCCCAATGAGATAAATGGTGAATCTACGACTGATTCATTCGAACCACCATATGACTCCGACGATTTTCTTGATAACAATCTTCATTATTATTTTGACAGAAGGGCCGTTCTTTGCCATACGACACAATCTTGACCCGATTGGCTTGGACACCCAAATTGACTAAATATTCCCGCGCGGCTTCTGCTCGTTTTTTCCCCAGAACAAGATTATAGTCTTGAGTCCCTCGTTGGTCACAATGTCCTTCAATCGTCAAAGCTTTTTCAGGATTAGCATGCAACCATTGGGCATCTTCTTCTAGATACCTCGCACTCTTGGAGGAAATACTCCAACTGTCAAAGGCAAAATAAATATCCTGCACACGGCCTTCAGGACCACCGCTCGTATTGCCCATCGCCAGAGACTCACCTTTTGACTCTCCCATTCCCATAGGACGAGAATCCTTATTCCCATTAGCTTGCACAATTTGCATATCGGGATTGATATAATTCAGTGAAGGCCCCCCGTTTTCCTTTACATATGCTTGCGCCCATTTTTCAGGATTACCCTCCATTAATGACGCACTTTCGCCATTACTAGATGACTCGGCTTTGGAAGGATCACCGTAAAAATCTTGACTACCCCTTTTTTCTCGCAGATACGCATTCGCCCAAGCTTCTGGGTCCGGATTACTCGCATTTGCAGAACCACTCCCAAACCCCGTCACGGCTCCATGATTGGGGCCGGAACCATCCACACCGCCAAATTGGCGCCCATAATCTGATCCGCTACCTGGCACTAATGGAGTTCCGTCAATCGCCGCCATTTCTGATTTCATTTCCTCATTATTCTTTGCCATTCCCTGGCTAGATTGGATATACGGGTTATTTCCATCCACCATTCCTCCTTGAAATGTGGTGCCGTCGGCATTAAGAGTTCCACCATTAGTAGGGACACTAGTCACAGACCCATTCATTTCTTCCTCTGAACCCATCCCCTCGCCTTCTGAGTTTGCCCCATATTTGACGGCATGCCCACTACACCCCGAGGCCATAAATATCCCCAAGAGGATAGCAAGAAAAAGTCTATGATTGTTTTGACTCACACTCATGAGATCCTCCTGGTATAAATAATTGCCGGGTTCATTTGGTTTCTATCCGCCTTTCAACAACCTTTATTGAAATTATCACTAGCTTCAAACAGCAATTCTGTCGTCTTTCCTAGGACCGATGAATAGGCCTACTATGAAACTTTTCGGCAGATCGGCCCAGATCTTAAGGAATCACCACAAAATAGCAAAATAGACCAGTACATCTAGAAACGGCTGCGAATCCACACGCGTCAAAGACTCTTTTGACAACTTGTGGATACCCCTCGCAATAACCAATAGGAAAAGCGAGGGAGACAAGAATTTTCAGAAAAGAGCTAGGAAGAAAAAGAAGTCATGCCCCCTCTGGGGATCGGCGTCGATCCCTGTTTAAATGAGATCGGAGAATCGCAAAAAGGCAGAAAGACTCGTGGAATCCTCGCCGCCATTGAAAGGGAGGAGAACTCGCTAACTTAGAAATGAAGTCAAGAAATGAGAAATAAATAAGCCAAGCATCACTCAGTGACTACTCGGAGGCGAGGAGGGAAGCACCACTGCTTGATACCATTTCCAAAACCGAGAAACTCCTTCAGGTACTGATATTTGAGGATCATACTGCAGAAGCTGTCGTGTTTTTGAAATATCCGCAAAGGTATAGGCAATATCGGCATCCAACATGGGAGCGGAGGTTAAATGTGCCGAACCTCCGGCCAATTGTTCAATGCCTTTGACAAAATCAGACAACAAAACTGGCTCACCACGTCCCAGGTTTAAAATTTCATATCCCAAAGGATGATCAACCGCCGAAACAAGTCCGTTGACAATATCGTCGACATACGTCCAATCCCGATACATATTGCCATTGTTATAGAGTGGGACGTCACATCCCGTAAAAATATTATCCAACACTTTATACGCCATCATATCCGGACGACCACGCGGGCCGTAGACGGTAAAAAACCGAAAAACCGTACAATCCAACCCATAGAGGTGATGATAGGTATGACCTAACATTTCACTCGCTCGCTTACTTGCGGCATAGGGCGCTAACGGTCGATCACACGTATCGTCAGGAACGAAAGGCACAGTTTGGGTATTCCCATAAACCGAAGAAGTTGAAGCAAAAATGAAGGTCGGTAATTTTTCTGGTTTCTTTGTTCCAATCCGTCCAACTGCCGCATCAAGTAAGGCGAGCGTTCCCATCACATTCACATCGTAGTATAAACCTGGGTCATCAATAGACACTCGCACCCCTGCCATTGCGGCCAGATGGACAATCGCATCAATCTGATGATCAGAAAAAAGATCGGCGACTAGCTGCCGGTTGCGGATATCGCCCTTCAAGAATTGGAAGGTTCCAGGCCATTGCTTGGCAAGAGCCATGTCCGTCACTTCTCGAAGATTTGCTTCCTTGCGAGCTGGATCATAAAAATCATTCAAGTTATCCAGACCAATCACCCGGTCCCCACGCTTAACGAGTTGTTCCACGGCATGACTACCAATAAACCCAGCAGCCCCTGTCACCAAGATTGTTTTGGCCACACCTTACTCCTTAGGAAAATTTATAAGAGGATTTTTTACTCACCGACATTTCAAGGCGCAAGGGTTTGTTTCGGCAAGTCTCACAACGAGCTTGATCGTCAACCACACACAGTCCTGGTCTTTTTTGCATATATTGAGAGGCAACCATTCCATTGTTACAATGCCTTATCATGAATATAATGGCTGGCAAAACCGTTGATGCTCCCTATACTCAAGAGACCACAGATTTAGGAACAGGCAGAGATTTCGAAGCTGAAGTCATCGTGTTCAATTGTGATTGCCATACGTACCAAGAAGTCATCACCTTATTTTGTCAGAACATTCCAGGGATGACTCCTCCCAAAGCCTTTGAATTGGCTTGGCAGATTGATCACCAAGGCAGCGCCACCGTCTTTCAGGGTGATATTAAACACGCTGATGAAATAGGAAATAAACTGGCAAGAGGAGGCTTACGCATTGAAGTTCGCCACTGAACTTCGTTTCTATTCCCCTGCGCAGAATCCGTTATTTTTTCTTCGCGATACGCGGTTGCTTGGCAGAAGCAAGCTTTTTCTTCTCGGATGGTTCATCAGAAGATTTTCTCTTAGACAGGCTGGTCTTCTTCGATATCGACTTTTTCTTTAGAGACGGCCTAGTCGCCTTGGTAGACTTACGTGATGAAGGTTTAACCGTTTCAGTTTCGGCCTTTATTTTTGATAATATCTTGGAAACAGATCGAATGTTTCCCTTTTCCCCTTTCTTGGCTTTAGAAGCGAGCAGGGAAACCTTCGAAGCCTTTTCTTTATTCTTGGAGGCCTTTGAACCACCTTTTCCTGACCCATTGGAAGGCTTCAGAACAGGAAATGATGGAAGCTTCTTCTTCTTTAACGCATCGCCAGAAAACACTTTTACTTGGTAGAGTTCAAATAAAAGCTCAATAGACTTTTGATCCCCTTTTCGAGCAAGGGTCAGAAGACGGCGGCGTTGATTCATTTCTTCTTCTTCCGTATGGGAAGTCACTCGCCGTTCCATATGGTCAAATCCTTCCTTGGTGAAAAGGTTACCATTTTTGCCTCAAAACGGATGGGAATTTATTCTACATGAAGAAAGTGTCATTGGCAATATTCCCTAATGAACTTTTCTAGCAAAATCCATATCGCATATCTCCAAATTCTAGAAAGGGAACATGAAGAATCAGGGAGGGGACCGAACAAAATGTTATTGAGAAAATGTTCAGATAAAGGAAGGAAAAGAGATGCTGGCCTCGCGCAAAGAATCCGGGGAAAAAACCGGCACTATTAAGGTATCAAGAACAGATGCGATGGTAATTTCCCAGGAAGCCTGGGTTACAACACCTCAAGCATCGCCTTGGCTTCTTCGGACCCAGGAAAATTTGGACTGAGTTGAAACGCCGCCTCCAACGATTTCTTCCCTTGTTGGCGATCACCATTTTTAAATTGCGCCATGCCTAAATGATACTGCACCACCGGATTCTCCGGAAGTTTTTCCGCTGCCTCCTGCAGTAACGATACCGCTTTCAAGTATGCATTCTTTTTGTAGTAGATCCACCCAAGCGTGTCGGCAATATGTGGATTATCTGCCTGTTGCGCACGTGCACTTTCTGCAAATGCCAACGCCTCATCTAAATTGCCCCCATGCTCCGCCATGAGCCATGCAAGATTATTCGCTGCTGGCGAAAATTTCGGTTCAATGTCTAAGGTTGTCCGATAATGCGTCTGGGCTTTCTGGATTTCATTTCCTTGCTCCGCAATCATCCCCAAAATCATATGGGCCGAAGCCGCTTTCGGGTTCTTTTCTAAGAGTCGCTCATATTCCTGCACGGCTTCATCAGTTCTTTTCGTTCGCCGATAGAGTTCCGCAAGATTCATATAGGATACCTGTAACTGATCATTAAGCTCCAAAGACTTCTTAAACGCCTGCTCGGCTTTGTCAGCCTGATTAACTTGCATCCACAGTCCACCCAGTAAGTTATACATGAACGGATCATCTGGAGTGGCATCAATTTGTTTTTGCACACGTTCACGGGCCTGTTTGGCTTCACCACGGCTCACTCGAATGCTGGCAATTTGGCCAAGGGCTTGGGTAAAGTTAGGGTTTCGTGTGAGTGCCTCTTCGAAATGGGCAATCGCCGCTTCATATTTTTTATCCTGTCGATCAATCAGCCCCAATTGATAATGTGCGACAGGATCTTGCGGAATTTGTTTGACAATAGCTTCGTAAACTTTCTTGGCTTGTGAAAAATCCTTTTGCCGAAAATATGCCTGCCCCAATAAATGAACAGCCTGTACATCTCGAGGATTCAGCCGTATGGCCATTTGCGCTTCTTCAATAGCCATCTTATACGAGCCCTCAGCCATTCGCACCAAAGATAAGGCCTTTCGAATACCACGATCCTGCGGAGCCAACTTAACCGCTTCATTTAACTCCTGAAGAGCCTGGGGGATATCATTTTTCGTCGCAAACGCCACACCCAAATACTGATGAGCCATGGCCTGATTCGGTTCATCTTTTATCACTCTTTGAAAGATGAGAATGGCCTCATCCGTTTTCCCCTGTCCTAATAACAAACGCGCTTGAAATACTTGGGCTAAGGAGTCTTTCTTATTTTTCTCTAACGCCGCCGAAACCAGATTTTCCGCGTCCTCCCATTTCCGATTGTCTAAATAAAAATTGATGACCGCATTGCGAGCCGGCTTGGATTGAGGATTCAATTCGACGGCTTTCTGAAAATGCTCCAAGGCTTTGTCTCCAGCGCCGAGGAAGGTATAAAATTCCCCTAGTAAGATTTGAGGCGTTTCACTCTCGGGCTTTCGATTCGCAAATTTCTGATACACCTCTTCAGCTTCTTTCCACTTTTGGGTCGCAAGATAATATTGGCCTAATTTGGCATAGAGCGCGTCATTGTCTGCATCCAATTCCAAGGCTCGCTGAAATTGAACTTCTGCCTCTGATTGCTTGCCCTGGACCAATAATAAATCGCCTTTTGCTAAAATTAACGTGGTCGACGTACTATTATGTTGCAAGCCCTGCTCTAAGCTCGCTTCTGCCTCTTCGGGTTTCTTCATGGCCAGGTAGGCTCGCGCCAAATCAATATAGATTTGCTCATTATCCGGATCCAGCTCAAGCGATTTTTTCAGTTCAGTAATGCCTTCCTCAAATTCCTTCTCCACAATGAGGCTGCGACCCCGCAATAAATGTCCTTTGGGGTCTTGAGGGGAAGAGGTCAAGACAATGTCGGCTTGTTTTTTAGCTTCCTTGGGTTTTTGTGAGAGCAGATAAAATTCACCCAATTTCAATTGAGCATCTTGAATAGTCGGATCAATCTCTACCGCCTTTGAGAGCTCGCCAAAGGCCGCTTGCAAATCAGTAAGTCCTCCGAGCTTCAGATGAATGAGGGCTAATTGGTGATAAGCTTTCGCATCTTTCGGATCCAGCTGAATGATATTTTTAAATTCAATGAGAGCTTCTTGATATTTCTCCTCATTAAAATAGGCCATGCCTCGTTCATAATGTTTGGCCTTTTTTTCTTCTGCGGATAATTGGGTACAATTACCTAGACTCGCCAATACGAATGGTAAGACCAAGCATAAAAACAGACCTGTCAACCGTGTCCGAGGCATGCACATACTCCCTTCCCTAAATAAATCGTTATCCATTGGGGATGGATATCGAGAAACCCAACATGTTTTCTTAGGTAATTTTTATATCTTGACAGACTCGTTCTCTTAAGGCCAGAGGCTCCATTGCTCCCCATCATTCTCATTCTTAGAGAGGCACGTGACTCTGAAAAGAATATCATGAATAAAAAAGTACAAGAAACGAGAGATCAATTGACAGCCCCAAGAAGCCACCGATATAGTCTTGTCACCTTTTTCTTGAACAAATTCAAATGTTTTCATTGTACACCGCTATCTAAATTTATCCAAAGGCAGCACTCATGACCCAACAAACAACAGCCTACTCACTTGATCAAATTGGTTACACTCTCGTGAGATTTAATAGTACAGGGATCTTTGAAACCCATAAAGATCATATGGTAGATCCCTATGCCGCAACACGAATGCCAAAGGTCCCTCAGGTGGAAGGCATTCAATATGCTCCACAGATAACCGGCAAACTCCTCCCTGTCTTAGTTGTCCTGCATGATCAATGGGGCTTAACTTCTCCTATTCAAGATTTGGCCAAGGGACTGGCCTGCCATGGCTATATCGTATTGGTTCCCAACCTTTATGGTCGCTTAGGGGGGATGGTCACCGCCAACGCGGAGGTGGCAGAAGCCCTTATGGAACGCCTTAATGAGCAACAGGCCCTTCAGGACATCAGTGCGTGTTTTGAATTTCTCAATTGCAACCTCACGGAAGATACACTTCTGGAACGAACCGTGCGCAATGCCCATGGCGTCATAGGTTTTGGTATGGGCGGGATGTTGGCTATAAAAACAGCCGCGCATCGGCGTCGGCTTCAAGCTGCCGTGGCCATTGGTGGCACCCTACCTTCCGACCCCGAAACGGCAAAAGGACTCTTCTGTCCTTTGATGCTCCAACTAGCGGGGCAAACCCCGCAAGTGTCTCCAGAAGAACTCGAACACTTTTGTCAAACGGCTAAAGAAGCAGGGAAAGTGGTAGATGTACAACACTATTCCAAAGCCTCCCCTGGATTCTGGTATCCCCATTCACCAAATTATCGGGCTTCCGATCAAGAAGAAGCCTTGCAGAAGTCACTGGATTTTATAGGCAACCTGCTCAAAAAATCCTAACCAACGAACCGTGGTTATTTCTCCATACACCAATCTGGATCATTCCCCTTAGGCTTCTCGCCCATAAATACCCAATCCGGGAATCATCATGTCGTTCCAAACATCGTGGAAGTGGCTCAAGGTCCTTTCTATTCTCATATCCTTCTTCTATCTTGGGCCTCTTCCAATTGCGGATGCTCACCATAACAGCCTGGATCACCCGTGGAAACTTCTTCAAGAGCATCGTCACAACATCCTTCTCCTTTCCTCTGATCCTGAGGCCTTGAAGTTCAACCAAACCTTTATGCCTCAACAGCGACAGCCGCAGCATTCACATACACGCCGAAAATCATCCAGGGGCAGGCAAACATCGCATCCCATTCCCCGAAGAGATGCAAAGAGCCATCACCAGCTTCTGGGCTGCCATGGCAACTATAGTATCTGTCCAGGAATTTCCGTGCCGTACCTGAAGCCTCATTTCCCAAGCATCTTTTTACGGAAATCCTCCAATCAGAAGCACAACGCCAATGGCTCTTTTCAAAACCTTCACTACAGGAATTCAAGGATCTCGTGGAATTCCAAAAAAAATTGTCGACGTGGCCAAAACAAGAGCCCGTGGCTTTTCCTCCTAACAATAATTTTTCTCAATTTGAAAAAATGTATAACCACATCGATTCAACCTCTAGTAGGCAATCATGGATAAATCTCTTCAACAACCTTGGCTTCAAAGGTATCCAAGCTAAACTAGGAGAATATTGGCAACAACAAGATCAGCAAGATTTACAGCTTCCCGTCTCCGATTCTCTTAAGCAGTCTTATATTCAGAATTATATAGAATTCCGACTGTTCCCCGTATTTCACGCCCATTTTCTCACTCAGGCGATTCAGGTCGAAGCTCAAGCCTACAACGTCGCTTGGGAGTCATGGAATCACATCCACCAATGGCAGCAACAAGAACACACCCATCGCGCCATGGAGAGACTCTGTGGCACATGGAAATGGATCATCCATAATCACCAAAACCATGGCGATCATAAAACCACCATGACGTTTATCTCACCGGGACAATCCACTCCCTCACAAGTACAACCCTCCACCATTCTTATTCACGGAGATACGGTCTACCTCAAATGGACCTTTCCACAAGGTATTCAAGAAGATAGCCTGCTGCTCAGCAACCGCGACACCCGTCTGGAGGGAACCTTCACAAACTCACTAGGACCACATGGCAGTATTTCTGGTCAACGACTCTCGCCTTGCCAAGACTAGGAGCCTGTCGGACCTTAGGAAGAATCGGCTACAAAAGTGTCTAAGCGGTCCATATTTCGCCGATTTCTTGGACCATAGTCCCACTATGGGCCGGCGAAACCGTCAAAATCTGTCCTCGCTCAGCCACTTTTTCGCTCTCGATTCCCTAAGCCCGATAGACTCCTAGAATCAGTCTTCAACTTCGCGCTTCACAGCGATTATCCTTCAAAAAATACACCGAGAAAAGAATGCAAGGCCCACCCTGGCAAGCTTAAAATCGAACGCGCCGCTCCTTGACAACCGAACGATTTAGAATATTCGCTGGTAGGTTGAACGAGGGAGAAGGACCCTGAACAATGCCAATAATTGGCCATATTCCCTTACAGATAGGATCTATTTCAGGAACTCAGCAAAATCCAACACGTTCAAGATGTCTTTGATCTGTGAAGCTTATATCTCAACCAGCCTACTATTAAATCATTGGTGGGGAGACAACACTTTGGCGGGCACCACCTCTTGGCAATAGGGCGAGAGGCGGGAAGACATGGCTACCTGAAGCAATTCATGAAAGCGAAGGTTATTATCAAGTACACGTTCTTGCATGGATGCGGCTCAATATAATGAGGCGACATCGGTGGCCAAGGTCACTTTCTCCAGTTCTTCTGTCACTTCAACTACGCGATCATTTTCGCTTCGCGACGATGGGATTGTCTGGCGTTCAATGTATTTCAAGAGACCCACCCCACGAGCAAACCATACTGTCATCGTATCGGTTCCCTGAATCGTCTTCCCACTTTCTGATAAATGCACCTGCATCGTCATTTTGGCTTCCAAGCGAATTGCTTTAGGATACGTTCCCGCAGGAACACTCACCGTCTCCTGACCTTGGGCAGACGAGATGGCCACGATATCCACTTTTTCAGTCTCGCCATCTCGATCGATATCCATACCAAGTTCCAGCCCATGTCGATTAAATTGCTCAAACGAGCTGGGTATATCCAGGGGAAACCGCACAATTTGATACGGCACCAATTGCCGTTCTAACGTTGTCCCAGGCTTTGACCCATAATAGCGAATGCCTGCCGCATCACGTCGATAAAAACTATCCGAAGGTCCCTGATTGCCAGGATTGGTATCGTGGAAAACAGTCACCTCCACACCATCTATCGTTTCTTTCCCTATCACTTTGGACACATTCGTAAACTGCGTATTTTTCTCAGCAATCTGAACCATCCCCCCTTCGATCATCCTGCCACGATACACCCACTCATTCCCAACTTGATCGGGAAAATATTCATGAATCGTGTCGACAACAAAAGCGGACAAATCAGCGGAGTGGGCAGGAGCATAGAGCCCCATCAACAGAAGGCTAAGAAAAAAAAGTCGAAAACCTTTTTGAAGGGAGGGTAGATATTGCAAAGAATACGTCATAGATAACTATTTATAATGAACCTATCACAGCGCATTCAATTCCATCAAGACTCCCATTTTGTGCATTATACCCACATATAGTAAAGAATAGCTTTAGCCTAAGATTGAAGCGTTTCGTAAATTTCCGTAATAGCAGTGAAATGAAATTTAAACCTATGGTAACTAGATAGGAGAAAAGATGGATCGCAATATTCCCAAAATCATAATTAGAGAAATATGACAACAAGGACTTGTTTCACATAACCTCAATTGCTGAAAATGGCCCATATGTGCAATTCAAAGAACACGACCGACAAAAGTGATAACTCTTCAAAAATTGTGGTGTTTGGGGGTTCTGGAATTATTGGTCGGGCCATTGCTATGGAGTTTGGGCAACAGGGATGGACCGTCGGCCTCCATTATCATCGAAATCGTTCATCTGCAGAGGAAATCGTTGCTGCCATTAATATATCTGGCGGGAATGCTCGTCTTTATCAGGCTGATGTCGAGGATCCTTCACAAATTGGGAAACTTTTTCAATCTTTTGTACAAGACTATGGATCTCTCAATCTTCTGGTGTGGACCGTGGGGGTTGCCCCATCAAAACTGCTCACCAAAACCACCCCTGAAGAATGGACGCATACACTGCAGACGAATCTTACCGGAGCATTTCATGTCTTACGGGAAGCAGGATCCATTTTTGAACAGCAGCGAGATGGTGCTGTGATTGTCATCGGATCGCTTTCCGGTGAACAGGGCATGACGGGACAGGCTGCGTATGCCGCTTCAAAAGCGGGGTTGATAGGACTGATGCGGACAACCGCCCAAGAATGGGCACATTGGAATATACGGGTGAATGCTATTTTTCCTGGATGGCATTCTTCACTCTTAGCCGGATCAAGAATGAATTCAGCCTTGGCGCATCATTCCCATATTCTCAACCGCACACCTACACTAACCCTCATGGCGGCGAGCGTGTATCATTTAGCGTCAACTCAGGATATTTCCGGCCAGGTCTGGAATCTCGATAGTCGCATCTGGTAGTTTTCTTCATCTATAACTCACATCCATTGGGTGCATTCTACGATGATTAACAGATCACTTTTTATCACAGGGACCGATACGACTATTGGCAAAACAACAATTACTGCAGCATTGCTTCTGGCCTTACAGAAACGGGATAAATTCGTCGGAATACTCAAGCCTGTTGAAACAGGAGTTGATGTTGAACACCGGGAACATTCCGACACCGATCGCTTGCGTCGTTTGGTCTCCCCTCCCCCTTCATTCGATTCGGTTTGCCTCTATGCTTTTCCTCACCCTCTTGCACCACTAGCCGCTGCACGTATAACAGGAACGACGATCGACCTTTCTCGGATTCGTTCACATATGCACGAACTCACGCAACAATATTCATTTCTACTGATAGAAGGAGCAGGAGGCATTTTCACACCTCTTACCCCCCAATACACCATACGAGACTTGATCGCGTTGTTGAATGTTCCCTGTTTGATCGTAGGAAGCACAAACCTAGGAGGCGTCAACCATTGCCTGCTCACAATGGAAGCCATACAGCAAGCAGGAATACGGCTATGCGGTATCGTACTCAATGAACCCGACTTCAAGAACCAAGCCTCGATAACCCGGCAACAGCAGGAATCAACAGTCGAACTGATTCGGGGATTGTCTTCGGCCCCCGTCTTTGGACCAATTGCATTTACCCGGACGGTAGAGACGAATTGGCAAGATGGTGTGAACCAGTTAGCAGGATATTCGGAGATTCAACGGCTCGCCACACACCTTAGTGAAAGGGAGCCAGAAATTGGGTGAACGCTTTTCGTCGATCTCCTGCATCTAAAATTCCAGAGGCCACGGCGACCCCATTAGCTCCAGCCTGACACAATTCCACGACGCACTCTGGTGTAATACCACCGATAGCAAAAACCGGAAGCGGAGTCAGCCCTCGAATGTGTTTCATACCCTGAATGCCCACCACCGGATCATGATTCGACTTCGTGTCTGTAGGAAGGATCGGTCCGAAACCCAGATAATCTGCCCCCTCTTCCGTTGCCTTTTGAACTTGGCCAGTGTTGTGCGTGGACGCCCCTATAAGCATGTCGTGGCCCACCAGATTACGGGCCAGCGCTAATGGCAGGTCAGTTTGCCCAAGGTGTACCCCATCCGCTTCTACGGCCATTGCCAAGTCGCAACGGTCATTCACAAGAAACAACATCCCCCATTCTTTGGCAATGGCTCGAAGTGTGTGAGCCGCCTCATACGCGTCTTTCATCGACCCAGTTTTATTTCGGTATTGCACCAGCTTGACACCTGCCTGTCCTGCTTCGCGCAAGACCTCCGGCAATGAACAGCTGGAGGACCATCGTTCATCCAGAATGAGATAAAGTCCGTTGAGAAGAGAACGTAAACGGCGGCGCGAAACGTGGTCGGAGGTCATACGGACTGCAACGTCAAAAATCGATCGAGAAATCGTGTTGAGACTGGACCTTTTTGAAAATCGGCATGGTCAAGAATTCGCCTATGAAGAGGAATATTACTCTGAATACCTTCGATGACAAACTCGTCCAGGGCGCGGCGCATACGGGCCATCGCTTCCTCCCGATCCCGCCCATAGGCAATGAGCTTGGCAATCATCGAGTCATAAAATGGAGACACGACACCGCTCGTATCCATGGCGGTATCGACTCGAATGCCTGGGCCTCCCGGCGTACAAAATTTGGTGACAACTCCAGGGCTCGGCGTCATACGGACGGGATCTTCCGCATTAATACGGCACTCGATCGCATGGCCCAATAGTTGAATGTCTTTTTGTTTATAGGAGAGCGCATGCCCAGCCGCAACGCGGATTTGTTCTTTAATGAGATCAACACCCGTCACCATCTCTGTCACGGGATGTTCAACTTGAATGCGGGTATTTACTTCCATGAAATAAAACTGGCCTTTGGCATCCATAAGAAATTCAACAGTTCCTGCATTTCGATACTTGACTGATTTCATGACCTTCACCGCAACCTGCCCCATTTTCTGCCGTAAGGTTTCATCCAAGGCCGGCGAGGGTGATTCTTCGACCACTTTTTGATACCGGCGCTGGACTGAACAATCTCGCTCTTGAAAATGCACAACTTGCCCCTGGTGGTCAGCCATAACTTGAAATTCAATATGCCGAGGATCTTCAAAAAATCGTTCGAGGTAAACACCTCCATGCCCAAAGGCGGTGCAAGCTTCTAATTGCGCGGATTCTATCGCCTGTTCCAAATCTTCTTCATGCCAAACCACTCGCATCCCCCGCCCACCACCACCTGCCGAGGCTTTCACGATCACGGGATATCCCAGTTTCTTGGCAATGGACCGACAAGCTTTAGGATCTTCGATTTCCCCATCGCTTCCCGGCAAGACAGGAATCCCGTGTTTTTTCATATGTGCCCGCGCTTTGGATTTATCACTCAACAACGCAATATGTTCGGAAGACGGCCCGATGAATGTGATGCCGATCGATTCACAAACTTCTGCAAAGTGTGCATTTTCAGCGAGAAAGCCATAGCCCGGATGAATGGCATCCACTCCCGTAATTTCCGCCGCACTTAAGACATTTGGAATATTGCGATAACTGAGCCCTCCTTCAGCAGGGCCCACACAGACATGTTCATCTGCATAACGAACATGCAAGGACTGCCCATCGACCTCAGAATGAATCGCGACCGTGCGAATCTCCAACTCTCGGCATGCCCGAATCACCCGTAGGGCGATTTCTCCGCGATTCGCAATCAATATTTTTTTAAACACCGTTCATTCTCGTAGACAAACACATTGGATAAGTTTCCTGTTTATTATCCCATTTCGAGAAACAAATAGACTCTGTGTATCAACCGGAAAGAAAATGTGTGTCAAGAACCCTATAGCGGATCAATCAAGAAGAGGGGCTGGCCAAACTCAACCGGGGTTGTGCTCTCTACAAGAATTTTCACAACTTTTCCATCGGCCTCTGCCTCAATTTCGTTCATGAGTTTCATGGCCTCAACAATGCAAAGCACCTGGCCCTTTTTGACCAAGGCCCCTTCCTCGACGTAAGGATCCGAATCTGGCGAAGAGGAACGATAAAACGTCCCAACAATCGGGGAGGTGACGGTCAGGAAATGTAAGGATTCGGACGGTTGAGGAGACGATTGAGGTAGCGAGGGAGAAATGGACTCAGCTGTCTTGGTCACTTCGACAGAGGGGGAAGTGAACATTGGAGCAGGATCTCGCCGCACCCGGATCCGTATACCTTTTTTTTCGATTTCCAGCTCGGTGAGATGATACTGGTTCAGGAGCTCAACAAGATCTTCAATTTCTCTTCTAGATGAATCAGACATAGGTCCTTAAGTCGTAAAGAAAATCAGCGTTATCAAGAAATTTGGCGAACCCGCTCAACATAGGCACGTGTTCTGGTATCAATTTTGATGATTTCTCCTGATTCAAGATACAGAGGCACTTTAACGGTGGCCCCGGTTTCGACCGTGGCAGGCTTGGTCCCCCCGGATGCCGTATCGCCACGAATACCTGGATCGGTTTCAACAACCTTTAATTCCATAAAAATTGGCAATTCCACCGAGATTGGCTCACCATGATACAACAAAAATTTGACAACCGTATTTTCTTTCAATAAATCGACATTTTCACCCAACCGATCTTTGGAATAGGAAACCTGCTCATAGCTCGACGTATCCATAAACGAATACTCATCTCCACCACTATAGAGAAACTGCATTTCGCACTCATCTAAATTTGGTTCCTCAAATTTCACTCCGGAACGGAAGGTACGATCAATGACATTCCCAGTTTTGTATCCTTTGAGTTTGGTTCGGACAAAAGCCGGACCTTTTCCAGGCTTGACATGCTGGAACTCCACAATATAGTAGGGTTGCCCATCCAGCTCGAGTCGGACCCCGTTACGAAAATCTGCGGTAGAAATCACGGCTGATACTCCTAGCTAACAAAATGAAAAGAATGTTTAGGCCTTCTCTTGGAGCGCATGCACCAACGCTCTCAGACCTAACGAATAACTCTGAGGACCAAATCCGGAAATTTGCCCCAGTGACACGGAAGCAAGATACGACCTCCGTCGAAAACCTTCTCGACGATGAATGTTTGACAAATGGACTTCGACCATCGGCAGACCAACTCCAGTGACCGCATCCCGAAGGGCAATGCTCGTATGCGTATAGGCCGCTGGATTAAATACCAATCCTTGAAATTGAGAGCGAGCCTGTTGAATCCAGGTCACCAATTCCCCTTCAATATTCGATTGGCGCGCTTCCACAGAGACTCCTAACTCTTTCCCCAACCCCATGAGCATGTCATTAATCTCCGTTAACGTCGCCGCCCCATAGACCGTCGGCTCTCGAGTTCCGAGTAAATTAAGATTTGGGCCATGCAGCACCAGAATGTGTAACATGTTCAATTCAAGTCAAACAGGTCAGATCGGGAAGAATCAGAAAATTTTGCACACAGGCATAGAGAATCAATGGGGAACTGGAAACGATAGGATGCGTCAAATTCTACCAGTGCCAAGAGGATGGGTCAACGCAATTAATCTCGTGGCATTAAAGGTATCGTCCCCCAACTCGCTCCATGAGCACGCGACGCAACTCAACCATCGCCCAGGTATCCCGGCCACAGTATTCCTCCAAAGCCTGTGCGATGTGGGCCCGTTCCATGAGATCAGTTTCTGAAAACACCATTTTTTGATACATTACCGCTGCCACCGCACCATTTTGAATGGTCAAATCATCATACGCCAAATCCGGCACTAATGCTGGCAAGACCGTTTTAATCGAAAACGATCCCTGAAAGTCTGGATGATAATAATGTTGCTGAATGACAGAAAGGAGATCCCACAGACGTCGCACCACTTTGGACAACGCCGGTTTTAAATGTGGAAGAACGTCCCCCAGCGCAAAAAGAAGAAACCGTTCGTATTCCGAATAGACACAGATCGACCCCATTTCACCTAAACTCTCTAACAATTGCAGAGCCAATTCTTCTCGTGGATCCCGTCCATCCGTACATAAGTACTGCTGATGCACTATGGTCCCATCTTCATATTCAATATGGTTTGACCACTGAAACGGCATTGGCCGATACGGCCGAGTATGGGGAAAGACCGGGATCGCAGGCATAAAAGTTTCAAAATCTAAATGATGTACCGGGTATCGGACCGACTGCAATCGGGCCCGTAGCAAAGGTGAGATCCATTCCACATTGGCTTTGACATGTTGCTGGATGTCAGACAATTGAAAATGAGCTGGAATGGCATCAATGGTTTCAACCCCTTCCTGTATCAGTAATTTTTGAATCTTCGAACTGCCTGGGAGATAAAACACCCAACGTGGTGATTTTTCTTTTGTACAATGTTCCCAAAAAGGACATTCATACGGTTGGTAACAATGACCATCCGGTGCAATCATTGGCGGCGCGGGTCTCTGTAACACATCCCACATCTCTTCGAGCTGCACTTGAACCAGTGTCCGACGTGCTTGGATCTCAACCGTCATATTCTCAAGCGCAAACATTTCTTCTAAATTTAGCTTTCCCCCCAGAAACACATACTGGGTATTGAGATGCATCAAATAATAGTCATCGACAACAAGACCTGCTCCTTCCAACACAGCCGACTGGATCGTCAAATCATCCAAATGCGTGGCTTTAACTTTGGACGTCGCCTTCACTTCAATTAACCGCCAACGTGTTGCATCCAACCGTTCGATAACATCAACCCGGACAAGAATACCTTGCCACACAAAGGCTCCTTCAAAAATAGCCGGCACATTGGGGTCAGCCACTAATTCAGCGGTTCGATTCAGCGCAGCCGGAATTTGGCGATGCGTTTCTTCGACTAACACCCCGCCAGGAAAAAATTCCCTCGCCAAAACGCCCACGTCGGTTCCCATATCCATTATTGCTCGCCGATCTGGTGTGGGTGGAGTGGCCAGTTCAGGAGAATGAATCTCCAAATACAACCGCTTATGACATTGCAGCCCTGCTAAAAAACGGCTTTTGGATAGGCGATGCGTGGGTACAACAGACTCTTGAGAACTTCTTGACTTGGGAACGATTGGTGTGGAGATAAGAGGATCCATTAAAGGAATTTCGTTTTCGGCCAATGCGATAATTCGTTGAAAAATAAACTAAAGCAATCAGGCTTTCTTGTCACATTAAATCGGGAAGAATCTTTACAATCAACAAATACTCATCAAGGCTGGTAGAATACTCACAATGATGAATCGTTCTCGTTCAGAGCACCACTCGTCAACTCAACACCCTCATCAGCCCTCCTGGAATAAAAAAGATCTGGGGCAGCTTGCCCAAGCTTTAGCCCAGCTACTTGATTCCTCACTAACGATTCCAGGGACAACGATCAAAATCGGCTTGGATCCACTACTGGGGCTAATTCCAGGAATTGGCGACCTAATCAGCAATGCGATTGGATCATCTCTCCTCTTTTTAGCGACAAAGGCCGGGGTACCTCGGATTGTAATCTTGAGGATGTCGTTCAATATCTTCATCAATATGGTTGTGGGAGCCATTCCCATAATCGGCGATCTCTTTTCTATCTGGTTTAAAAGCAATCTCCAAAATGCCCAAATACTGCATCGGCATTGCCAAACCACGACTCCGGTCACAACCCTCATTGATTGGGTTTACGTCAGTGTAATTGTCATTAGCATGATTCTATTTTTCGTCCTGGCATTCGTCTTTTTTTTCTGGTTGGGCTCTTCCATCCTTTCACGGATTGGTCTAATAGAACCATAACAAAATATTAAAACCCAACGGGCATCAGAGCATTCACAATAATAGCCTGGCCACCGTATCAGCAAACTGACGGCCTTTGGCCGTCAAGACCAACCGTGAAGATGTTTGGACCAGATAGTCCTCTTCTAACAAGGGAGTCAGGGAAGCTGTCCATGTCGGCTCGTGCCCAATCCGTTTAACCGAATTAATTGGTACACCATCGATTAATCGTAAACCAAATACAACGCGTTCTTTTTCTTGTTGAGCAATCGACAAAAGTTCTCGTTCACCAACAGGCAATTCGCCACTCTCAAGCTGCCGACAATACTGATCTAGATTGGCGACATTTCCGAAACGGCAGCCGGATAGATAGGATTGGGCACTGGGACCCAGACCAACATAGTCCTGGCCTTGCCAATAGCGCCGATTGTGTCGGCATGCTCGGCCAGGCTTCAACCAATTCGAAATTTCATATCGAGTATATCCGGCCACGTCCAATAGTGTGATCGCCTGGGCCTGAAACTGTCTTTCCACCTCAGTCTCGATCAGATCCAGCTCACCCCGTCGGAACGCTGAATCAAACCGCGTTCCTTCTTCCAGCGAAAGGGCATAACAGGAAAGGTGAGTGGGTTCAAACTCACAAGCTTGGCGAAGCGTTCGTTCCCAGGACGATACGGTTTGTCCAGGAATTCCGTAGATTAAATCAAAATTGAAATTAGTAAATCCTGCCTGTTTAACCAACCCGATCCCTGCAGTGGCCTCTTCTTCCGTGCTGGAAAGTCCTAAGCGTATCCGTTCTTGCTGATCAAATGTTTGAATCCCCATACTCAATCGGGTCACTCCAGCTTCACGAAGTGTTTCAAGATATTCAGTGGTGAAGGACTCCGGAGTCGCTTCTACGGTTACTTCATAGTCTTTCGTCAAAGAAAACTGCATAGCAACCTTCGTGAGCACATGTGCCAACTGAGCTGATGATACCGCGGTCGGCGTCCCACCACCAACATAGACCGTTGAGACACGTTGTTGAGCACCATTGAGTTGTGCAGCATAGAGCGTTAATTCTATTTCAAGCGCACCAAGAAATCGTTCGATACGCCTTTCTTCCTGCATTACTAAGTAAAAGGCACAAAAATGACATCGTTTCACACAAAACGGGATATGAATATAGAGACCTATATCTGAGTCACAAGTATCTGTCTCACAATATGGACTTGGATCGTTGGATAGGTTCATCGCTGCATTCATTTTTCAAAAATAGATATCATAACCGCAACCAAAACGCACGTTAGCTATTTCCATGATGTCCTTCCCGAAAAATGGCACAGTCACCTTTTTTATTTAACAAGTCAGTGACTTCCTTCACCATCATACGATTACCACAGACATACACCGCCAAATGGTCAACAATTGAAAGTGCTTGCAGCAGATCGGTGACTCGGCCGGTTTCCCCTTGCCATCCTGAACCCGGTTGCGACAGCGTCAGAATATAGGAAAATTTTTCATATTGGGTTTTCCACGACTCCAATTCCTGAAGATAATATCTGTCGGACTCACATCGCAGTCCCCATAACAAGGTAATCGGTGGCGAAGACGGCTGGGCTAACAATGTCGCCATCATGGACCACAACGGCGCAATCCCCGTTCCGGTTCCGACAAAGAATAATTCACGATCCAGGTCATGTTGCAGGGTGAAGGATCCATAGGGACCAGACATCTCTAGATCGGCGCCAATCTCATTCTCCAACAAAAATGTCGAGCCTTTTCCTCGATCATGACTATTCAATAATAAGACGATTTCCCTGGAAGAATGGGGTGGGGACGCAACAGAGTAATAACGGAGTAGAGAGGAACCTGAGATCGGATCAGCCACCGTCACGGCAACCGATTGGCCCGACTGAAACGACAATACGGAGGGCTCAATCATCTCCAGAGTCATTTCTCGAATATCTCTGGTTAGATGCCGGGTTTTCAGTACCTTTGCCCGAAAGGGACGAGCCGTCATGAATAGGAATGTAGAGAATCTCCAGCCATCTGGCAAGAGAAATTTTTCCTAACCCCAGAAGTTGAGGAAAACTGATACCGGCTCTGCCGAGTGTGTGAAAATTCCGAATAGGGTCACAATACAGAAAAGGGAATTCTTCTGCGCTAGCTTCTTACCCCTGACTCCTCTTCCCCATTTTTCTTTTACAACAAATAATTATGGCAGGCACAACCTTTCAGAAAGTCATACCTGCCATATTACATAGCACATAATCAGCAAGGGTTATTTGGCTTCGATTGTAATCGTCCGAGGTTTAGCCTTCTCTTGTTTGGGAATTGCAATCGTCAAGACCCCCTTGTCATAGGTGGCTTTCGCCTCCTCGGGCTTCACTGTACTCGGAAGCGAAAAACTTCTCGAGAAAGTTCCATAGTGGGCTTCTCGAAGATGATACCCACCTTTGGATTTTTCGGTTTCTGCCTTTCGTTCACCACGCAGATGTAACGTCTGCTCCTTCACCGATAGTTCAATATCATTCAAATCAATACCGGGTAGTTGAGCTTCAATTGCCAGGTGGTCATTGTCTTCATAGACATTGACCGGTGGCTGCCAAACCACGGCTTCCCCATTTCTCTCGTCCCGAGTAGGACGCAACCCAAACGGCCGATCAAATAACTCATTCACACTTCGTTCTAGCTCAGTATAAGGATTCCATTTCACTAACATAGTATAGTTCCTCCTTCTTAATGTTGTTCGTCAACACGACACGTTTTCTTCACTCACCCAGCTGGGAAGATGTTTCGTTGTTGATTCCTAGATAAGCAGGAAAACAGGAAAGTCAACTGAATCGGCAATAAAATATAGGGGGTGCACAGGAGGAGATGTCAGATGAATAGTACAGGCAATGACAGCAAATTTATGTATCCGCAAGGCAAGCTAAATCCAATAGAAAGGCATAAATCATTGCCGTTTCCTCATAGCGTTTAAAACGACCTGAGGCCCCACTATGTCCAGCTTCCATATTGGTTTTGAGCAGGAGGCGATGCCCATCGGTTTTGAGCGCACGCAACTTTGCCACCCATTTGGCCGGCTCCCAATATTGAACTTGCGAGTCATGCAGACCTGCCGTCACTAACAGGTGCGGATAGGCTTTGGACTCAACATTGTCGTATGGGGAATATGACAACATATAGTCATAATAGTCGAGCTGATTTGGGATCGCCCCACTCATCATATTCTCCAGTAGTGAGTGGAATATTAGAGTCCAACATGGTCGTCACGACATCCACAAAGGGCACTTGCGCGACCATGCCATGAAACAACTCCGGACGCATATTCATCACGGCTCCCACTAACAAACCACCGGCACTTCCTCCCATGGCAAAGATCTTCTGCGGATGGGAATACCCTTGCTGAAGAAGAAATTCCGCACAGGCAATAAAATCGGTAAAGGTATTTTTCTTCTGAAGCAGTTTTCCATTTTCATACCACTGCCGGCCCAACTCTTCTCCGCCTCGAATATGAGCCACGGCATAGACAAACCCACGATCTAACAAACTCAGACGGGCCGAACTGAAACTGGCATCCATACTGGCTCCATAAGACCCGTAGCCGTACAGCATTAAGGGATGAGTGTGATTTTGGGAAAATCCTTTTCGATACACTAACGAAATAGGAATCGACGTGCCATCTGCGGCAAGCGCAAAGAGACGTTCCGTTTGATAATGACGGATCTGAAAATTACCCAGGACTTCCTCCTGCTTCAGAAAAACTTTTTCTCGTGTTTCCATATGATAATCATAAATCGTCATGGGCGTCGTCATCGAGGTATAGCCAAAACGGAGATATGGCGTATCGATCTCAAAATTATCGCCCAATGCCGCGAAGTACGCTGGCTCTCCAAAATCCAATTCGTGCCCTTGCCCTTCCAAACCATGAAGAATTCGCAGATGAATGAGGCCCTGCTTGCGTTCCTCTACAACCAGGTACTCACGAAATAACTCAAATCCCTCGAAGAACACGTCTTCACGGTGCGGAATGACTTCCTGCCATTGTGTTTTGTGGGTGGCATTCATCTCAGTCTTCATCAAGCGAAAATTTTTGGCGTGTTCATTCGTACGAATAAAGAAATATTCTCCAAGATGATCCACATCGTATTCATGCCCCCGCTCACGAGGGCAAAACACTTGAAATGCCCCTCCAGGGGTATCCGCATTTAAAAACCGGTACTCACTGCTCACGGTTTGGTGTAGCCCAATCATGAGAAACCGCTTGGATTTGGATTTGGTCACAAAGGCTGAAAACGTCTCATCCGGTTCTTCATAAACCAATTCATCCTGTGCCGGATCAGTCCCCAATACATGCCGATAGATTTGGAAGGACCGTAACGTTTCAGGATCTTGTCTCGCATACAAGAGCGTTCGATTGTCATTTCCCCATTCCATATTTCCGGTCACAGAGGGAATCGTTTTTTGCCAAGTTTCTCCGGTTGTAAGGTGCTTAAAGACAATGGAGTAAATCCGCCGTCCTTGAGTATCAATGGCATAAGCCAGAATATCTTGACCTGAACTCACCATCCAATTCCCGAGAGAAAAATACTCATGGCCTTGAGCGAGCTCATTGCCATCTATCATAATTTCTTCTGGACTAGTTAATGATCCTTTTTTCCTGCAATAAAGGGCATATTCCTTTCCTTCCTCATAACGAATGTAATAGACATAATCCCCTTGTTTAAAAGGAACGGATAAATCCGTTTGCTTGATACGGCCTTTGATTTCTTCGAATAGCGTGTGTTCCAAGTCGGCAAGAGGCTTTCGCAGAGTCATCGCATAGTCATTTTCTTCCTGCAAATACGCTAAGACTTTCGGGTTCGATCGATCGTTGAGCCAATAATAGTCATCAACTCGAACCTGATCATGCTGTTCCAATCGATGAGGAATCAATGGGGCTCGAGGAGGATCAGGAAATGCCGAAGCAGCATGGGAGGAACGAGTGGTCATGAAAATTTCCTTATCATCTTGCCGTCATCGTATTGATGAGTTAGGCGTCATCAAAGTTTCGAGGTACTTGCCGAATACGTTTGGTCTGGGTCCGTTGTTTTTTGACTTCCAACCGCTGTTCACGAGCCCGGGCCGGAACACGGGTCCGAATTCTATGCTTCATTGGCTGCAGCGCCTTTTGAAGCAATTCGACAAATCGTTCAACTACCTCTGCCCGGTTCACCGCCTGCGAACGGTGTCGTTGTGCCTGCATGCGCAAGATGCCGTGTTGGTTGATCCGATTTCCCAAGCTGGCAGTTATTCGTCGTTTTTGATAGGAGGTCAGGGTTGAAGAATGAATGAGATCAAACTCCAAAATCACCCGACTATTGACTTTATTGACATTCTGCCCGCCAGGGCCGGTACTCCGAGCGGCAGAAAACTGAATTTCAGCATCTGGAATCGATGTCGAAGCATTAATCACAATCACCATAGTACGGCCCTCTCTATCACCTACCCTCTCATCGGTAGGGAAGTCACTTGGGCAGAAGACCAAAGGATCCAAGCCACTATCATTATTCGCATGTGGTACATACACGTACCAAGAGAAAGATTCACTTAACCAGCCATATCTGCAGCGAATATCTGGCCAGATATTTAGCCAACTCTCCCAACTCCCAAGCATTATCTTAAGACAAAATACGTATAAAACCACAAAAGCAGGAGTGGTAGCACTCCTGCTTTTGTCACAACAACTTTCTATTTTCAACAAAACTTGACTACATACTCAACTTAACTAGTATAATTTCTAATATTTTTACATAATTTTTTACTTTATTTCAGCAAGCATCGCTTTAACGTGAGACTCTTTTAACTTATTCAATGCCACTACTTCAATTTGGCGAATGCGTTCACGGGTAACCGACATTGAACGTCCGACTTGCTCAAGAGTCCAAGGCTCATCTCCTCCAATCCCAAATCTTAACCGAACGACTTGTTCTTCGCGAGGATTTAAAACTTGAAAAATTTTTGCGAGCCAACGGGCATTGGACTTACGGGAAACCTCCTCGTCTGGAGCAGAACAGTCGAGATCAGGGATCAACTCACCCAACTCCGTTTCTCCATCAACAGACGGAGCATCCAAGGATATGGGTTCTTGGAATGCTTCTAGGGTTTCTTTTACTCGATCGCTGCCCATATTCAACACCTGTCCAATTTCTTTAAACGTTGGCTCTCGGTCATATTGCTGTGCAAGCCGTTGCGCCGTTTTCGCAATTTTCGTCAAAGCCTCATTGGTGTGAACCGGCACCCGAATGGTTCGGCTTTGATCCGCTATTGCCCGGGTAATGCCTTGACGAATCCACCAAGTCGCATAGGTGCTAAATTTGAATCCACGGGTGTAATCAAACCGCTCCGCCCCTTTCATTAAACCAATATTACCTTCCTGGACTAAGTCTAAAAAGTTCAGACCACGCCCAAGATATCGTTTGGCCACATTGACGACAAGACGAAGATTGCGTTGAACCAGTTCGTCCTTCGGCTCCTCAATCTCCATTCGAACGGTTTGAATAGAATGATAAAGATCTGAAGCCTGTTGACTGATTTTCCGTCCTTCTTTCCCTTTGGAGACAGCAAAATATTGTAACGTCAACACAGATTGCAGGAACTCTTCAATTACCGGAGGCGAGTAGCCTTTCAGGTCCAGCATTTCTTGCAATCGCTCATGGCCTAAATCAACTTCCTCTTGTGATTGCAGTTTTCCAGCAATTTCCAGCGCCTGTTGTAACAATGTGCGAAGATGGGTTGTCCCCTCATACAGCCGTATGGCCAACTTAAGTTCTTCTTCTGCATGTAACAATGGACGAGAACGGAATCCTCGAAAATACATAGATTCTAAGTTCACCGAACTAGGGTCAGCTGTTTTTTTGTCCTGTTCATCTTGGTCCCAGTTCTCATTGTTTGGTTTGGATGATGTTCGAGACAACAGAGACGGACGTTTGATCACACGCCGTTTCTGTAAATATGGTGCATGATTTTTCTGTGTTTGGATCAATGCTGGAACAGCCTGAAGTGTGGTCATAACAACCCCCTTTTCAAGAATGGCTTGCGTGTCTTCACCTATTGAATCATCTAGGTATAGATGTACCATCCCGATATGAAAGGGAAATTAAGAGAACATTAAAACTTTTTAATGGAAACCAGTGTAGAGAAAAGAAAATCTTAGGCAGTCGCTGAAGACAATGGAAGGAAAACTGTAAAACACGAACCACCATGAACAGTGCTTTGAAGTTCAATTGTTCCATGATGGACATCAACAATCCACTTGCAAATAGACAAGCCCAGCCCCGTACCTTTGGCCCCATGGGCACGCGCTTCGTCCGTGCGATAAAAACGATCGAATACTCTCATGCGATTCTCTGGAGCAATGCCAATCCCATGATCTTGGACCGTGAGCTTTGCCTGGTTTCCAGCAAGGCCCTAAAGCCAACTCCACGGTTTGCCCTTCCTGAGAGTATTTCACCGCGTTATCGACCAGATTCAATAATAGTTCACGCAATCGCAAATCATCCCCTTCCACCACAACGGGTTCGATTCTTGTGAGGACCGTCTGAATCTGGCGTTCTTTTCCTAAAACCGCTGCCTGTTGGTGAATTTCTCGAAAAAGATCGTCTAGTTGCACGGGGACCATCTTCAATTTAATTTCTCCAAGATCGGCACGCGATAAAAATAGTAATTCATCCACAATCCGGCTCATGCGATCGATCTCTTCCAAGTTGCTTTCCAACACCACTCGGTAATCTTCCGCTTGGCGAGGACGGCGTAATGCCAGCTCAGTCTCGCCTTTGGTAATCGTGAGAGGCGTCCGCAATTCATGTGAGGCATCTGCACTGAATTGGCGAATTTGCTTAAACGACACTTCCAAGCGTCCAATCATGTCGTTGAACGTTGAGGCCAATTGTCCAATCTCATCATTGGAATGCGGCGTCTGAATTCGTTGACTCCAATCACCAGCCGTAATACGGCGAGCCGCTTGAGTAATGGCGTGAACCGGGCGCAAAGCCCGCCCAGCTAAAAACCACCCCCCCATTAAGGAGACTAACAAGGCTAATGGAGAAGCAATATACAAACCGGTCAATAATCGACGTAGCATCCGATCAGTTGCCTGCAAAGATGTTCCCACGCGCAAAATATTCACTAGTTGCTCGCCTTGACGAATGGGAACAGAGAGTAATCGAAGCGAAACGCCTTTCTTGAACTTGACCGATTCAAACGTGGACCGCCCTTCAAGCGAGGCACGAAAGGCAGTTTGACTTAAGGGGATTTCTCGACTTTGAATATTTGATGATTGAATGGTGACTTGCCCTGCCGGCCCGAAAATTTGGAAAAATTTATCCAACAACGCAATTTCAGGAAAGTCTTGCGATAAATCTTCAAAAATGAGAAATGGACCAAAGCGATGTTCACCCAACGTCCGAATAGCCACCGCCGAAGCTTCATCTAATGACGCATCGACTTGCTCTCGTAGTGCACGCGACATCACCAAATACAACGCCACAGCAAAGAGGAGCAAGATGAGAGCTAGGGCCGACCCATACCACAAGGTGAGCCGAACCCGGATCGAGGTATTATTCACCCATCAGACCTCATCATATACCCGCTCCCACGGATGGTTTGAATTAAGCTGCGATCCCGACCTTTATCAATCTTATTGCGCAGATAACTAATGTAAACATCGATCACATTGGTGAACGTATCAAAGTCTAAATCCCAAACATGCTCAGCAATCATCGAGCGTGTCAGCACCCGCCCAGCATTGCGCATTAAATATTCCATAAGCGCATATTCCTTGGTTGTGAATTCCAAACGCTGTTCTCCACATGTGACCTCTCGAGTCACAGGATTGAGAACTACGTCATCCACTTGCAAAATACCAGAGGGCGCACCACCGGCACGTCGAAGCAAGGCCCGAGCCCTTGCCAGTAATTCTTCAATCGCAAACGGTTTGGTTAAATAATCATCTGCACCGGCATCAAGACCTTTGACGCGTTGATCCACCTCTGAACGTGCTGTCAAAATCATCACCGGAGTTTTCACTCCGGCGGCACGCGCACGCTTCAACACTTCGACCCCAGGCAAACCAGGCAACATTAAATCTAGGATAATAAGATCGTAGTCAACCATTTGCGCCCAATCTAACCCACCAGCCCCGTCAGCACAGACATCGACGGCGTAACTTTCCTCCTCTAACGCGCGCCGAATAAAAGACGCAACTTTCGGTTCATCTTCAACAACTAAAATACGCATGCTAGAAAAATTCTACCACCTAGACATAAGAAGGGAGAAGGGCAAACCTCATATAAGGCTAGTAAGTTTTAGGGATAATTGTTCTCCATATATTTGATAGAGCCCCACCACAATACATTACATAAAAAAAGAGGCCTCGTCATGCATGTGACGAGGCCTCTTCAATTCTCCAGAATCATTCTGAATTAAAGATGGTCGACCAAACTCCGAAGTTTGTGGCTACAACTGGGATGCCGCAATTTTTTTAATGCCTTAGCTTCAATCTGACGGATTCGTTCACGAGTTACATCAAAGTCCTGTCCAATTTCTTCCAAGGTATGATCGGTGCTATCACCAATCCCAAATCGCTTCCGAATGACAGTCTCCTCCCGGGGAGTCAAAACTCCTAAGGCATTGGCAATTTGACGCTGTAGATCATAGCGATTAGCGGCATCCATCGGTGAAACCGCATTTTTATCTTCAATTAAGTCACCTAATTGACTATCTTCTTTTTCCCCAATCGGAGTCTCCAAGGAAATCGTTCCCTTGGAAATATCCAACATCATACGAACTTTTTCTGGAGTCAAACCCATCCGTTCTGCAATTTCTTCAGGAGTCGGTTCGCGCCCCAATTGCTGGACTAATTGCCTGGCCGTTCGTGCAAGCTTGGTATTCGCTTCAATCATATGAACAGGAATACGAATTGTCCTCGCCTGATCCGCAATCGCACGAGTCACACCTTGCCGAATCCACCACGTCGCATAGGTACTAAATTTATAGCCACGTTGATATTCAAACTTGTCTACGGCACGCATCAACCCAATATTACCTTCTTGGATTAAATCGATAAATTGCAAACCTCGATTTGTATATTTTCGCGCAATACTGACGACCAGGCGCAAATTGGCTTCAATCAATTTAGCTTTGCCGCGCTTCACCATCTCTTCAGCATCACCCAAGATAACCAATGCCGATTTAAACTCTTCCAACGGCATGGCTAAGACATCATTCTGAATATTTTGTATGACGTCTTTGGCCGCTTGAACGTCTTTCTTAAGTCGTTCGATTTCTTCGGAAGTCAATTGAGGCTTTCTTCTGCTTGTCGCCCTTGAGACCGTCTTAGCTTTTTTCCCAATGACCTGAATTCCATCTTGTCCAGCAAAGCCCAGCTTCTTCGTATTCCGTGTAATAACCTGATCAGCCGAACGAATATCCTGGCCTAAATCTTTAACCCGTCTCAACATATAATCCTTCACACGTTGATGCAGATTTAATGACTCGACCTGATCGACCAACTGATCTGTGAGGGTTTTCAGTCGCTTATCAATTTGAGCTTGCTTGAGTTTGGATGTTCCTTTCTCACGATTCTGGGTATAGAGGGACACGAGATTCCGGCCAAGCTTCCGAACTGTGGTCAAACTTTCGAGCGTCCGAAGCCGAAGTTCCTCATCTTCTTGCTCACCAGCTTGAGGGTCTTCTTCAACGTCTTCTTCTTCCAAGGTTTCCTGTAATAACACAATATCCCGCACCCGAATCTCCTCCTGCTTCAGTTGCTCATGAAGAGCCTCGAGGTATTGAATGTTCACCGGCATGCCATAGACGGAGCAGGCCAAATCCCGTTTACCTTCTTCAATATGCTTGGCAAGTTCAATTTCCCCCTCACGGGTCAGCAGGGGCACTCGACCCATTTCCTTCAAATACAATCGCACGGGATCATCAATCCGAGTAGGCTCCCCTGGGGTTAAATCAATATCTAAGGAGGAATCAGTTTCCTCCTCTGACTCATCAGCATCTTCGAGGCCTGTACTCTTTTTCAGAGAAGCCAACTGCAACACCGTCCGTTTAGCAGGGTCAATAACCTGAATACTTGCTTCATGCAACGCACCCAGAATCGCATGTAATTGTTCAGAGGTGATTTGATCGGCAGGAAGCACACGCGTCAAATCCTTCAAGGTGATATGGCCCTTGGGCCGACCAATCTCAATCAACCGCTGAATCACCTCTACCAATGTTGTCGTTTTTCCCATGCGTGGCTCCTTAAAAAATTAGTAGCGTCTCTCAATCATAACACTTTTTCGAAGACCCTATGACCAATGTAGTAGGGCCACGCTTCCGTGAATCAATGTCATCTTGCTTTAATGAATGGCCTAATGGGCTGCAAATTGGACTGAAAATATTATCCACACCATGATAAAAGCGCGCCTCAAATTTCATAAAAACACTACGTGATTCGCCGTAGCGGCGAAACCAGGGATTAGCACTATTGTTTAAGAAAGTTGAAAGAATTGCAAGAAAGCGCAATTTGTAGACACTATACGAAATATTTTAACAGGAAGTAAATGGATTGGACTGAATTTTTTAAAATTTTTCCTCTTTAAGTGTTAGCTATTTATACCTAAGAAAATTACTTCAAGTCTCAGTGATTTTTTTATAAATCTTCAATCATAACTATTTAATTTAATTGAATTTATATGGCAGACAGCATTCTCTATCCTCGGATCTCTGCAATCAGAAAATTCCTCAGAATGATCAAGAATATCCTCCAACATCCCGAGAAGATAAGCAGAAGACAAGATTTATCACACATTGCACAAAAATCTTGATGAACGAGCGAATGGGGGAAAGACAAACTCATGATTAAGCTCCTGTTGGTAGCAGATGATCACCAAGAAGCCTTGACGATTAACAATATGCTGAAGGAAGGGCTCCAAAATCAATTTACTCTGGAGCAATGTCTCTCTGTCAGTGAAGCATTAGATCTTGTCCAACACCAATCCTTTCAAGCCATTATCTTGGACCTCCATTTACCTGAAGGACAAAGCTTTGAATCTATTCCCCAGTTTATCCAATACTGCCCAGGCGCTCCTATTTTGATTCTGAGTGGTGTCGAGGATGAAGAACAAGCCATTCTTGCGGTGAAAAGCGGGGCCCAGGATTACTTAATCAAAGGGCAAACAAGTAGTTCAACTTTGTGCCGAGCCATTCGCTATGCGATGGAACGTCATCGTGCGACCCAGCGCATTACGCAACTGGCTCATTATGATCACCTTACAGGATTAGCCAACCGTGGCCTCTTCTATGAACGATTGAACTGTGCCGTGGCTCGTTGCAATCGCAATGATATGGCCATGGCTTTAATGTTTTTAGATTTAGATCATTTCAAGGCCATCAATGACACGCTCGGGCATGAATGTGGGGATTCTTTACTCAAAACCGTCGCCACTCGCATCAAAAAATGCATCAGGGAAATTGACACAGGCGTGCGCTTAGGCGGAGACGAATTTGCGGTCTTACTCGAACAAATTATTTCTGTCGAAGACGTGGCAGCCGTAGCACAGCGCATTCTCCAACTTCTAGCTCAACCAATTATCGTAAATCACCATCAACTCCAGGTTACGGGAAGCCTTGGCATTACAATCTACCCTTGGGATAGTGCCAACCCACAAGCACTCCTCTCTCACGCCGATGCGGCCATGTACCGAGCCAAAGCCCAAGGGGGAAATAATTATCAGTTCTATACGGCAGGGATGAAAACAGCGGGGCTTGATGGCTCAACCCTTGAAATGGAGCTTAGCCGAGCATTGGCCAAAAAAGAATTTTTGCTTCACTACCAACCGCAAATGAATCTTCGTACCAAGGAAATCATCGGGATGGAAGCACTATTGAGGTGGCATCACCCCTACCAAGGCCTGATTGGCCCTAATCAATTTATTCCCCAAGCCGAAGAAAATGGCATGATCATTCCAATCGGAGAATGGGTCTTGCGCGCGGCCAGCAAACAGGCCAAATACTGGGAAAAACAGGGATTTTCTTCTCCACACGTGGCCGTCAACCTCTCCGCTCGACAAATTCACCATGGGAATTTACCAGCCCTCATCCAAGATATTCTCAATCGTTCCCATTTGGATCCAGGAAATCTTAAGTTGGAGCTGACAGAAACATTTTTAATTCACGAAACAGAAGAGACAATCCAAACCCTACGCGACCTCAAAGCCATGGGCGTGCATCTTTATATTGATGATTTTGGCGCCGGGTATGCTTCACTGCGCTATCTCAAATCTTTTCCCGTAGATGGCATCAAACTGGACAAAAGCCTTATTCAACAACTTCCCCACAACACCAATGATGCCGCCATTGTCGAGGCCGTCATTTCTCTGGGGAAAAGCCTCTGGGCATGCAAGTCATCGCGGAAGGCGTGGAAACACAGGAGCAAGTTGATTTCCTCGAAGAACATGGATGCGATGCCATGCAAGGCTACTGGCTCGCACCTCCACTCCCTGCCAATGAAAGCGCCCTACACATGGTGCAGACATAATATGTCAAAGGGGAAAAGTAAGAAGGAATAAGCCAGAAAAACTTCACCCATTGAATACTTTCGCACTTCCCATTTTTTCTTCTCATTTCCCATTTTTCGCGCCTTCAAGCTTACCCCTGACAAACTTCTTTTTTCCCCTTTTGCTTTCATCTTTTCACCCCTCACAATCATCGATGTATAGCTCCATTCAAATAAAAATATTCTCCATTGAAACAAGTCTTCGACACGGGTATGATGCCACTCATTCGAACCTTCCTCATTTTGAAAAATGAGGCATTACTGCGGGTTTTCAGAGGGAAAAGGAATCAAGGTCACTCATGTAGGATTGGCCCTCATTGAGAGCCAAACCAACGGTATTCACACTGGGTCCCCATCCATACGACTGCTTTTCAAATGGTCAGATTTGAATATGCGCCATCACAGCTCACAACCTCAACTGACCAGCATCCTTCTTTTTATCGTTGACGGCAGTCCAACCGACCGCTCCACATATAGTCAATGGATTCAACATTCCGCCCCCGTTCCCCCTAGACATCCAAGAAATGGAGACTGGAGAACAAGCCCTGGAGGCCTGTGCGAGACTTTCTCCCCACTGCATTCTCCTAGATTATCAACTCCCCGATATGACCGGGTTAGATTTCCTGTCGAGACTTAGTGTCTCGCACTCACCATCTGACACTCCAGTTATTTTTCTCACAGGACAGGGTAACGAAGAAATCGCGACGCAAGCGATCAAGCGTGGAGTCCAGGATTATTTCATCAAAAACACCCTATCCGAAGAATTTTTGTGGCGTCATATCCAGCAAGCCATCGACCAATTGACCACACAGCATCGTCTTCATGCCCTTGAGCGTCAATCAAGCACAATTTTACAATCGTCAGTTGATGGTTTGGTCGTAGTCGACACCAACGGCCTCATCCGCTTCACGAACCCTGCGGCAGAACACCTCTTTCAGCAAACCGCAGAGGAACTCTTGGCTTCCCCATTTGGATATCCAATGGTTCCAGGGCAAACTAGTGAAATTACGATTGGGCAACAGCACACACCATCTACCCCTGTTGAAATGAGAGTCGTGCCAATTGAATGGGACAATGAGCCTGCCTATCTCACCTCGTTGCGGGATCTGACTGAACGCCGAAAAGCTGAGGAAGAACGACAGCGTCATGAAACAGAACGACAATATGTGCAAAAGCTGGAAAGCTTGGGAGTCTTGGCAGGAGGCATTGCGCACGACTTCAACAATTTACTTATGTCGATTGTGGCTCGTGCGGGGTTAGCCTTGCGATCCCTCTCACCCGAATCCCCGGCTCGCAACCATTTGCACATTATTGAAAAGTCGGGACTCCGTGGAGGAGAACTGGCAAACCAAATGTTGACCTTTGCCGGCCAAACACAATTAGTTTTTCAACCGATTGATCTTCAGCAATTTCTGAGAGATAGCCAATTGTTCCTGCGATCGACCGTATCCAAGCGAATTACCTTAACGTTCAATTTGGCAACCGATCTCCCCGCTATTTACGGGGATCGTTCGCAACTCCGGCAATTACTCATGAACGTCGTGACAAACGCTGCAGAAGCCATTGGAGATCAAGACGGAACGATCTGTATAAATACGAATTCCCTGGATACCTCTACACAGGATTTCAGTCAGTATCATATTATGGGGGATCTACCTTGGGGCCCATGTGTGTCGTTGAACATTCAAGATACCGGAAATGGCATAAAGCCGGAATTAATCCCTAAAATCTTTGATCCTTTTTTTAGCACAAAATTCCCGGGCCGTGGACTAGGGTTAGCAACGCTGTTGGGCCTCGTGCGTGGCCATGGAGCCGCCATCGCCGTGCGCAGCCAGGTCGGACACGGGACAGAGTTTTGTTTCATGTTTCCCAGCAGCAAAAAACCCTCGGCTCAGCGCTCTCCCTCTGTCACCTTACCAATGAAACCATCGATCAACCCCACACCCACCAAAATACTCGTCGTCGATGACGAAGAAGAGGTCAGAACGGCTTGTTCCCTCATCCTACATGAAATTGGCTTCGATGCCCTGGTTGCCAAAGATGGAAAAGCGGGTTCTCACATTTTCGAACAATATCAAGACGAGATTGCACTCGTTTTCCTCGATCTCACCATGCCAAATTTAGACGGAGGCAAGTTAGCTGAAGTAATTCGAGATCTGAATCCACACGTTCCTATTCTTGTTTCTAGTGGATATGCTGAAGAAGAAGCCATGAAACATTTCACTCAATCTACCATCAGTGCCTTTATCCAAAAACCTTTTCAAGTTGAAGTGCTCATCGCCAAAATCCAAGAACTTACAGGAGCGGGAAAGCAAGATGAAAAATAAGAAACTCAAGGTAGCCATACATCTTGGATCTCATTTTTTACGATATCCTCTTCCCTTCTCACTCCTCCCACTGGTACCGATAACCTCCACTCAAATGTTGCTCACGGGTTGACGACACACCCAAATGATTGCGATACAGAGTGAAATGAATAATGGATCGATTTTCAGGATCCAGCTTTCCAGCCTATTGAAAATGCTGCCTGGCTTCTTGATGCCGATCTAATTGATACAAGATAAGCGCTGCATTAAAATACGCTTCAACCAATAACGAATTGACCCGCAACGCAGATTGCAACGATTCAAGGGCAGCCTCCCACTCGCCAACATGGGACTGATCGATTCCTTTCAAATTGAGCACCACAGCTGTCGGTTTTTCCATCGGCAACATCGCCAAGGGCACAGACCACGGGAAACATTCGCTCATTACAACCAGACACACCACCAGGATCACTTCTGACCACCATCTGAAATTTTCCTAATTGAAATAGGCCCATCATGATCCACTCTTCATCTCAATCTTTTGCCTCATGACTCAATTCTCGGAATTACCCGCGCAGCCCGTCAGCTATGATGTCATTATCATCGGAGGCGGCTCGGCTGGCTATGCGGCGGCACGCACGGCCGAAGCGGAAGGAGCCAAGGTAGGAATCATTGACCACGGACCGCTTGGTGGGCTCTGTATTTTACGCGGCTGTATGCCCACCAAAACCATTCTCCGTTCTTCCGATATTGCCGCACTGATCCGCCGAGCACCGGAATTTGGCTTGCATACCTCCAACCTGCAAGCAAATCTCAGCGCCATCATTGATCGAAAAAATCACTTGATTAAGGAATTCACCGACTATCGAATTCAGGCCCTGCAACACCCAAGATTTACGCTCTATCAAGAACAAGCGCACTTTCTCTCTTCTACCCTGATACAAGCCGGGCCACACCAACTTTCGGCAAAGGCCTTCATTGTTGCCACGGGATCGGTAGTCTCCCGTATTCCCATTCCTGGACTAGAAGAAGTCGGCTATCTCACGAGCGACGACGCATTGGAACTCCGGAAGACCCCTGATTCCATGATTGTCTTGGGCGGTGGGGCGGTGGCATTGGAATTAGCCCAGTTTTTTTCCCGGATCGGCGTCAAGGTTAGCTTGATTCAACGTAGCGACCATATCATGTCGCAAGCAGACAAAGACTTAGCTCTGCCCGTCGAAGCTAAACTGCAAGAAGAAGGCATGACGATCTATACCAATACATCCATTGAACGGGTGACTCGATCGTCCGAGGGACAAAGGACCGTTCATTTTTTGCATCACGGCCAACCAAAACAGGTCACCGCCGCCACAATCCTACAAGCTCTTGGCCGGCGCCCAAATATCGATGGCTTAGATTTAACAATGGCTCAAGTGGATACCAAGAATAAAACCGTTGTCGTCAACGACACAATGCAAACATCTCAACCACACATTTTTGCGGTGGGCGATGTGAACGGCCTTCATGAAATTGTGCATATCGCCATTGAACAAGGAGAAATTGCAGGTTGGAATGCGGTGCATCCAGACCAGGCAGCTAAACGATACAATGAACGACTCAAAGCACAAGTCATTTTTACCGACCCTCAAGTAGCCAATGTCGGATTATCAGAACGAGAATGCCAGGCTCACCACATACCCTTTCTCGTCGCTTCATACCCATTCAGCGTCCACGGAAAATCCCTCTGTCGCGGCCCATTACCCGGGCATGTCAAAATTCTCTGCCACCCTCACTCGGGTGAAATTCTCGGTGGGCATATCGTTGGACCGGAAGCCTCTGAACTCATCCACGAAATTATTGCAGTTATGTATTTTCATGGGACGGTTCACGATCTATTGCAAATCCCTCATTACCATCCCACCTTAGCTGAAATCCTCACCTACCCGGCGGAAGAGCTGGCAGACCAACTCCCTCTAGTTTCATAGACGTCTCGTTCATATTACTCCCCTGACTTTCCACACCATCCACATCGATCGTCGTCCATTGGCTCAGCGGCTGGCAACGCAGCAACCATGGGCTTCCCTTGTAGCACTCCCGCCCACCAAGAAGACCGATGTTTTATAATCCACTTCGGTAAAAGAAGAAAGACCACGACCAACAGGCCTCCGGCCAGAATGAGCGGCCACTGCACAGTCACAACTGCACTTCCCAGATAGGTAAAAGCGAATGTGGGTGGAGCCACGCCCACCAATGTCGCCAATGCAAAAACCTTGAGACTCATATTGGTCAATCCTGCGCCATAACTCACAATATCAAATGAAAAAATCGGGCACTAGCCTGGCTACCACCATTAAGCCCATTAAATGACGATCCGAACATTGCGCACAAAACGTAATATCCTGTTTCAGCCACCGACTCAAGACATCCCGCCCCAAAGCCCTGCCGATGAGAAAACTGATAATAGCTCCCAGCTCAGCACCTATTAACACAAAGACTGCGCCCCAAAATGGCCCATAGGCAGCCCCAGCCGCTAAATCTATGGGCAGACTAGGAATGGGACTCACGACCACTGCCAACATCATCAGCCCCATCAAGGCGAAGGGCCCAGCCGCGCCCAGATCACGTAGAAGCAATGTGAGTTTTTCTGGAGTGAGAATCTCCTGTAGCGGCGTAAATTGGATCAACCCGTATAAACCGACAATTGCCAGCAAAACGAGTATCCATTTTCTAAAAAGTGAAGGCATTGGCTTAAACCTAAAAAGGGTTATATGACTTTAACCTAAGTTGAGCGATTCTTATGGATGAGATGTGCCAAGACCTTGGGATGCCAGGGGTTTTGATAAACGCAGGCAGACCCTTCCGGTCTGTCGAGGCTTTTCAGAATCGCTGGCGCGCAAGGGATTGGGGCAGGTCGCCATAAAGAATCGCTCAATTTAGGTTTAAGTCTCAATTTGTGCTTGTGCTGCCTCAATAAGTCTGACAAAACAGGCCTATCATGACAAGATTATTGTCATAACCTGATTTCTGTTCGTAACAATTACGTTCAAAGTTGTACTACAGGAAAACCTCTCGAAACCATGATAACGAAAAACGACCCAAAGAAGATCACGAGAACGACTGGAGAATTTTTATGAAAAACCACATAATGGAGCCCAGCATGGCTCATCCTACCATCACTTCAAACGATTCGCCCCGTTTATCCATGGGCAAGATTTTCACAGGTGTCATCTTTCTCCTGGGAATAGGGGCGTTCGTGTATTTTGATCTTGGTCAGTATTTATCTCTTGACTCCCTCAAAGCCAATCGGGATTTACTGCTGAACTATACCGACACACATTATGCAACTGCGGTAGGCATATTCATTCTCGTCTACATCCTTCAAACCACATTTTCTTTTCCAGGAGGAGCCATTCTCACATTGACCGGAGGCTTCCTGTTCGGCAGCCTAATGGGAACATTTTTCGTTAATATCGGAGCCACCGTTGGAGCGACACTCGCATTTTTAGCAGCACGTTATCTTCTGCGAGATTGGGTAGAACGAAAATTTGGCGATTGGCTGGGTCCCATTCAGTCGGGATTTGCCCAAAACGCATTCAGCTATCTCATGACACTGCGTCTCATTCCGGCTTTTCCATTTTTCTTGGTGAACCTCGTCTCCGGTCTCACGCGCGTCAATCTCGGAACTTATATCCTTGCTACCTCCCTTGGAATTATTCCTGGTAGCTTTGTCTTTGCATTTGCGGGACGTCAACTCGGGTCTATTAATTCCTTGAGCGAAATTGCGAGTCCACCGGTTTTATTGGCCTTTACCCTCTTAGGTCTCTTGGCATTGATGCCAATAGCCTATCGAAAATGGACAAATAAACGTCCAGCTTCCCAGAATTATAAGGAAGCAATCATTCCATTTTAGGAACCCTGAGGCATAACATGAAGACTGCTCAAGTTACAGGCGATCCAGCCTTGCTCCTTCCTCAAGACCAATTTAATGAAGAATTAGTCAATAATGTACATCCGCCGCAATGGCAAAATCCTACCCCATCAGGTCGATACAATTTAGTAGTCATTGGAGCGGGTACGGCAGGATTAGTCACGGCAGCCATTGCCACAGCCCTCGGAGCCAAAGTGGCCCTGATTGAACGACACTTAATGGGAGGAGATTGCTTGAACGTCGGATGTGTCCCGTCCAAAGGGGTTATTCGAGCCGCAAAGGCCTGGAACGCCGTCCGGGAGGCCGAACAATTTGGACTACATGCGTCAAAGGACGTGACAAGAGATTTCGGTGCAGCCATGTCCCGCATGCGAAAACTCCGAGCCCGGATCAGTCATGCCGACTCAGCTCATCGCTATACCAAGCTTGGAGTGGACGTGTTTATCGGCAACGGCCGGTTCACCAGTTCCAGCACCATTGAAGTAGAAGGAACAACGCTCCAATTCGCCAAAGCGGTAATCTGCACGGGTGCGCGTGCGGCCGCGCCACCGATCCCTGGGTTGGATCAAGTTAATTACCTAACGAATGAAACCATTTTTTCCCTGACAGATCTGCCTGCACGACTCGGGGTGATCGGCGCAGGACCGATTGGTTGTGAGATGGCCCAGTCGTTCGCTCGCTTCGGCAGCCAGGTGTTTCTCGTGGAAGCGATGCATGGCATTCTCATCAATGAAGACCGCGACGCCGCAGAAATCGTGGAACAGTCGATACTCCATGATGGAGTGCAGCTACTTTGCTGTGGAAAAGACTTGAACATTAAGCTGGTGGACGAAGTCAAACACATGTCCGTGGACTCCCATGGCCAACATTATGACATCCCTGTTGACGAAATTTTAGTGGGAGTTGGGAGATCTCCCAACACAGATGATTTAGGCCTGGAAACCGTCGGTGTGGATTTTGATCCCAAAGGGGTAAAGGTCAATCATCGACTACAAACAACCAATCCTAAAATTTTTGCAGCCGGCGACATTTGCTCTCCATTCAAGTTTACCCACACCGCAGATGCGCAAGCCCAAATTGTCATTCAAAATGCCTTATTCCCCCATCCGTTCGGGCTAGGCTATGCTAGCACGGAAAACCTCATCATCCCCTGGGCTACCTATACTCAACCGGAAATTGCCCATGTCGGCCTGTACGAAAAGGACGCCAAGGATAAAGGCATTGAAGTGGATACCTTTACTTTCCCCCTGAACGAAGTAGACCGCGCTATTCTGGATGGAGAAGATGAAGGTTTTGCACGAGTCCATGTCAAAAAAGGGACGGATCACATCGTGGGAGCTACAATTGTGGCTGCTCATGCTGGAGATATGATTAGTGAATATACCGTGGCCATGAAAGGGAAACTCGGGTTGAACACCATCGCCAGTACGATTCACCCTTACCCAACGCAAGCGGAAGTGATTAAAAAGACGGCGAACGCCTGGAGGAAAACGACGCTCAGTGAAAGCAAAAAACAGTTCTTGAGCAAGCTCTTTTCTTGGACCCGCTAATATTGAGAAGGGAAGATACAATGGTTCAGAGGATTAAGCTACAGAAATTTCCTTCAATAGCGATTGGGCTAGTTCTTGTACTCGCCACCTCACCGGTGGCTCTGGCAGAATCCGACAACCAATTGCCTGTTGGGACATTTTCAGAAGCCCGGCCCGGCAAAACCTTTCCTGCAGGGTGGAAACCCCTGACCTTTGAAAAAATCCCAACCCATACGCAATATGACCTGGTCAAAGATGGAGATCAGATAGTCGTAAAAGCCGTCAGTCGTGAATCTTCTTCGGGTATGACCAGAGAGATCACCATCGACCCCAAAGAATATCCCATCGTGCAGTGGCGCTGGAAAATAAAAAATATTTTAAAGAAGGGGGATGTCACAGAAAAATCAGGAGACGATTATCCGGCCCGCTTATACATTACGTTTTGAATATGACAGCAGTAAAGTTGGATTTTTTGAAAAGGCCAAATACGAGACCGCCAAATTCTTTTACGGCCAATATCCTCCCATTGGTGCCATCAATTATATCTGGGAAAGCAAAAGTCCCATTGGCACTATGGTTCCCAACCCATACACCGATCGAGTCATCATGATCGTGATTGAAAGTGGGAAAACTCGGTTGGACGAATGGATTATTGAGGAACGAAATGTCTACGAGGATTACAAGAAAGCGTTTGGGGGAAATCCGCCAAAAATTTCAGGGGTGGCCATCATGACGGATACGGATAATACAAAAGAGAGTGCTGTGGCATATTTCGGAGATATTGTGTTTAAGAAATCAGCGAAGAGCCAGGAGTGAAGAGCGACAATCTTCCCTTGTACTGACCTTTCACTCCTTCCCCCTACTTTGAATTTTTCTCTTCTTACTTTTCACCCGTAATTGGGTTCATTTCCCGACTTCCATTTAATATTACAACCGGCGCTGGGGACGTTGCCGATTGTTAACAGGCTGTCCCGCTAGCACCGCATCAAGGGCCGCACGTATATCTTGGCCGGTCACTGGCTTGCCATTCCCCGGTCGACTCTCATCCAGTTGCCCACGATAGACCAAATGCCGTTGACGATCAAACACGAAAAAATCTGGCGTGCAAGCGGCCGTAAAGGCTTTGGCAACAGCCTGGGTTTCGTCATAACAGTATGGAAACTGCCAACCCAATTGTTTGGCCATTTCCTGGAGCCGCGGTGGCGCATCAGCAGGATATCCGCTGACATCGTTGCTACTGATCCCCAGGATTCCAAGATCCTTCTCTTGGTAATCTTCCCCCAACTTCGTAAGTTCGTCTTGCACATGCACGACATAAGGGCAATGACGGCAAATAAACATCACCAGTAACGCATGCTTTTCTCGAAAAGTTTCAGGAGAAATAACCTTCTGTGTGCGAACATCCGGCAGAGCGAAATCTGGCATTGCTGTTCCTAACGCGAGCATTGTTGATTCTTTCAACGCCATCACAGCCTCCTTTGCGGAATTCTTATGACAAAATGAGCAAAAAATTTAGACCGCTTATTCTCCGGCCAAGCCAGCCGATAGAGCCAGCCTACAGTTGTGAAAATGAAAGGTCTTATTGAGAATCCGACGGAGAGGCCTGTGAGGATTGTCCTTGTTTCCAAGTCCGAAAGCGTTTCATTAATGCCTCTTTGACATGAGCTGGCACTGGCTCGGAAGGTAATTGGCGCAAAGTTGCTACAGTATATTTCATTTGGCGCAAGTAGTTCCGACAAGCGAAGCACAAGCCCATATGCATCTGAAAACGAAGCCGCTGAGTGAGCGTCAAGGAGCCTTCCAGATAATCGGTAATCAGCTCAGCGGTTTCCCGGCAAGTGAAATTGCCGGCCATATAGGCCATAAGTTGTTGTTTGAAATTCCTACCCATTGCAGCTACGTATTGCCTCCACGTACATACGGATCTAAGACACGACGCACTTTGGTGCGGGCCCGGTGCAACAACACACGCTGATTAGTCTCACTTATTGTGAGAATATTACAAACCTCTTCGGCACTGACCCCTTCAACATCCCGCAAGGTTATGACCTGCCGCTGATTGTCAGGCAACCCGTTAATGGCCTCCTCAATAGCCATTCGGCATTCCTTGGACAACAAGGCGCGTTCAGGTGTATCGGGTTCCCAACCTTGCGGAGGATCGATCCAGTGTCCTTTTCCGGATCCTTCCGCGACGAATAGCGAATCTTCCAGTGAAGGACCTTCGTCCCCCTCGGAATCCGAACCCGCTAATCCGAACGGCTCGTAGCGTCGCTCTCGTGTGCCTCGAGTCTTCGCTCGATTCGTTAAGATGCGAAATAGCCATGTTTTAAAGGATGAGCGACTCTCAAACCGACCGATCCCTTCCAATACCCCCATCCAGGTTTCCTGCACCACTTCTTCCGCCACCGCCCGGCTGGGCACATAGGCCATGGCTAATCGCAACAAGGAGCCTGAATACCAGTCCATCACCGCAGAAAACACCACTTCATCACCACGTTGAAGAGCCTGCACCAGACCAACTTCATCAAGCTGAATAGTCTCTTGCAGAGTCGGAACCGCCATCGCGAAGAGCAGATGGGAAGGCCATGGCCAGACACAGAAAGACATGGCAAAGATTATCCACGGGATGACTTTGATAATCAAGAACTATAAAAATGCAACAGAAAGGAAATAGCGAGAAACGTGCGGTGGGATTTACGTGTCTTGAAAGATTTGTGCAAGAATGCCTGTGCGGGTCGTGCTCTTCGTTTTCTTCAGTAAATGACGAACGTGTTCCTTCACGGTATGTTCACTAATGTCCAGATGTCGGGCAATTTCTTTATTCGTCCAACCCTCACTGATGTATTTCACAATTTCCACTTCCCGATCAGTCAATCGGAAATGATCTTTGGCTTGATCAGGAACAATACGCCGCTCCCGACCGATTTTTTCCATGAGGATCAACATACAGGCATCATCGCTTGGGGAATGGGGAGCCAACGGAAACCCACGCAATAACACCGGAGCATGTAAATCTCCAGTCACCCGCCTTAATTCATGTTGCCCTTCAGATTCCTCTGAGTCCCCGCTTTCTAATAAATTTCGAAGAGACACGCACAAATCTAATATTTCGGTCGGCAACACTTCCTGTGCTCCTGCTCCAAACCGCGCCCCAATGATCTGACGACTCAACACTTCAGCTTCTGCATTCATAAAGAGGACATCGCCTGTTCCCCGCAAATAACATGACCCCAGGAATTGAGCGTCGCTCTGCAATGGCTTCTAGACGAGTCAGTCCACCCCCATTACTGCCGTTTGACAGAGTAGAACAGGGAATTCCAATTGATCGCCGACTCAAGAGAGGCTCCATCTAGACAGTTGAGAATTCATACAGGTGATCGAAAAAATTGTAACCGTTGGATTCTTTTGGTCAACTACATCAGACCTGTCAACAAGACCACTATGAAGCTGTTTCGGATATTGGCAGGAAGAACTTAAATAAACGGAGAGAGAAAAGAAAACAAGCAGGTGGAAGGGACTCCCAAATGCCCTGGGTGAAGATTGATATCAATCTTCCTCGTGATTCCTGACATTGTTAATCGAGAATCTATCTGCGTTTTTTTCAGATGGATACCTGCCACAGACACGCAGGTATGACAAAAGTGAGATAAATCCCCGCTTAAACCTGCAGGGATGACCATAAAAAGATGACATGACCGCTATAGAATTTTAACTTTCAACGAAGACATTCAGAACTCCCTCGCCCTTCCAAGAAGACCTGCCTGCGCGAAGCCGCTTCGGCGAAGGCTGGGGGCTGGGGTGAGGGTGAAGACCTGTTCGGCCGTTCACGCTTCCTTCCGGAAGACGTTCCTCCGGAACGTCTCTACAAAAAATGGACGCGGTGCCCCTGATCATGGATCTATGTCATTTCATCTTGTAGAGACGTCTAGGCATGGTGACGTTGAACTGCCAAAGAATGAATGAACGCTGCCGAACGGCGCATAGAGAAAACACTGAGGAGTCGCCACCTTAAAACCGTGAACTGGTCAAGATGACATCCGCGTCAGCCCAAGCTTTTTCAAATTCTTGTTGAGCAGCCTTGGCTTCCTTGAGTTTCCCCTGAACTTGGAGGCTTTTGGCAAGGCCAAAGAGTGACCACCCATTTTGCGGATGTGCAAGAAGATCATGACGATACACTTGCTCGGCCTCGTTGGGCTTTCCAGCTTCAAGCAACACCGCGCCCAAGACCTGGCGTGGCGGTAGGTACCAATCCTTGGGTTCGGTATAGTTCAGGTCTTCCTCTAAGACGACGGCCTGCTTCAAATAAGTCACTGCAGCAATATAGTCCTCTTGTTGTGCCGCAATCTCTCCAGAAAGTACAGCCTGCGCGATATTCAAAATATGAGGGATGGCGTTTAAGTCAAAAATGGTCAAATCAGCAATAGCCGGATCCTTGGCAATGCTTTTCAATTGCTCCAACTCCCGAGTAGCCTGGTCCAACTTGCTTTGCCGAAGAAAAGCTAACCCTCGCGCATAATGCCGAATGCCTGCGGGATACAATAAGTCAGTAGGTGGTGCTGGCTCCTGGAGAATCTCGTCCCATTGTCCAAAAAGCGCGTTCGTAAAGAGTGGCATCATCCAAAAATGTTGAAGAGTGCCGGCAAATCCAGGATCTCGCATCACTTCAGGACTCACCTTGGCGGCCGTATCCTGAGCAGCTTGCATGGCTAATTTCTGTTGACCCAGTTTGCTTGCTGCGGCCCAGAGAAAATGAAAATTGTGCGGCACATAGGCGGCGGTATACAGACTCTCGACATGAGAATGATGCAGATACTCTTCATCCACTCTCACCGCCCGTTGATTGGCCACCAAGGCATCGCGATACCAGCCAATTCGGATATAAATATGCGCGGGCATATGCACCAGATGGCCGGATCCAGAAACCAAGGCTGGCAATCGAGCGGCACTGGATAGCGCCTTTTCTGGATGCGGGGACGCTTCCAGCGCATGAATATAGAGGTGGTGCCCCAATGGGAGATTCGGGTTGAGATCAAGAACCCGCTCCAACGTCGAAACAATTTCTGGCGTCCAAGGTTGAGGCTTTCCCTCTCTTGTCCAAAAATCCCATGGGTGCAGGTCCATGAGAGCCTCAGCCAAAAGAGCCCCGATGACTGGATCATCTGGAAATTGCTTGGCCACGGCCCGCATGGCCTCCGCATAAGCCTGATCCAACGACGACCGGTCCTTCAACGTTTCCTGAGCATACCGCTTGGCGACGGCCTGGATAAGCGCTTGTTCTTTCTCCGAAGCCCCTTTGGCCAAAGCACGAGCCTGCTCCACTGCCATCCAGGCTTGAGTCACAGCCGAATCCGCCATCGGCGCATTAATATTCGGGCCAAGCACTAAGGCCTCACCCCAAAAGCACATGGCACAGGTGGGATCGAGCGTCTGCGCATACTGAAACAATCGAGCAGCTTCGGCATGATTAAACCCATACATCAAAATCATCCCCTGATCGAAGTATCGCTGTGCCATCGGAATATGGGTGGAAATCCGAAAATGATGTCTCCCCAAAGCTTCATGAAGACGCACCGCTTCTTCCTTCGCTTGCAAACCATTCGGCGTCCCCAACCCAACCATTACAAAAAGAAACAAAACCCATAACAATGGGAAAATAATCTTACTCCTCATTGACTTCCTCCTATTCACCATTGCAATTCTCAATTACAATTTATCAAAGAAAGCTTGATGAAATCTTGATATACCTGTTCTGCCTTATCCAAATTCACGTTTTTTGGCAAGCCATAAAATCCAATTTAGAAAAATGAAAAATAAATTCTTAAAATCATTTCCACCTCTAAGGGACTGGGACGTGCAATGCGGCATGTTAAGCTTTATGAGCTAACAGGGATAGATGATGTAATCCTTCAAGCATGTTTTAAAAAACCAAACATACGACCCACAATGTGAGTGCCGGCGAGATTTCTAGCTCTAAGAGATGATTAAAAACCAGAAGAATAATAAAGATCTCCACAGCAAGTCGATGGGGTATTCTGAGGAAAATTCACCTCACATCCTCAAAGGGTAACTCCGTCGCAAGATACGGGTAATAGCAAATATAAAATCGGATATTTGCAATTGTGCCTGTAAAACAAGTACGGCGTATAGCTATTATATTCAGTTCACCTGAAGGAGCCGACATGTTTGGAACTCACCATAGTATGGACGTATTGATTCAATATGAGCTTCAGATGGTTTGCGGGCTGCTAATTTGCGGCGTTGGGGGCCTTTCTAGCCAAATCGGTTGGTATGGCGTGCTTTTTACGTATTCAATTTTGCAATGACATTATGTGAGAAACCGGAAGGAAAAGATGCCCTCATGACCTATCTCTATTTGTTCATGGCCATTCTGGCTGAAGTAATTGCTACCAGTGCACTCAAAAGTGCAGAGGGATTTACGAAACTGGGTCCCAGCTTGATGGTGGTGTTGGGTTATGGAGCCGCCTTCTATTTATTAAGCTTAGTGTTACGCCAGATGACGGTAGGAGTGACTTATGCGATTTGGTCGGGGGTCGGTATCGTCCTTGTGGCGCTAGTCGGAGTCGTCGTTTTTCGGGAAATCCCCGATACACCGGCCATCATTGGCATGGGGTTAATCATCGCCGGAGTCACAGTCATTCATTCGTTTTCTAACACGATTCGCATGTGAAGCTTATGTGCAGCACACATTCTTTTGTTTAACAGACAGGGAATACTGGCTGACCCATGGCATGGTATGGTGTTACGATGATTTGCTGCTTGAAGGCATCCGCCAAGCGGGGAAAGGCAAAGCCACGGTCAATCTTCACAACGATCCCAATATTATCCTTCGCTTCCACCGACGCGCCGTTACCATCGATTAACTTTCCTTGGTCCAGCACATCTACCCCCTCCTTCAACCCTCCTGGTTGATACCTCTCATTCAGAATTCTTGATTCGCCATAAAACCTGTAATAGTCAGCATGGTTGAAGGACCACTATCCATAGTGGATCATGTCATGCATGCACTCTCTCGTCGCCTATCGAATGAATGGCCTCCCACTGCCTTTGGGACATGGATTCCCCGCAAGAATTATCGCCCCCGAGCATTATGGGATGAAACATGTGCAATGGCTCACCGGGATAGAACTCGTGACCTCAGATTACCAAGGGTATTACCAACAAAAAAGTTGCTCTGATAACGCCATCGTCAAATTCATGTCGTGGATCACCGATCCGCAAACCGGTGATGCTCTGAAGGCCGGAAGACGATTTATCATCAAGGGATTTGCTTTTGCGGGATCACGTAGAATTCGTCTGATAGAACTCTCTACAAATGGTGGCGAAACCTGGGAACCCGCTCAATTAGCACCGGCCCTTTCACCCTATTCCTGGGTACTGTGGACCTATCACTGAGAACCCGCTAGGTTAGGCGATCATCGCATTTTGGCTCGTGCCACCGATGGGACCGGAACATTGCAAACAGCCTTGGAACATGCGCCATTTCCAGATGGCGCATCAGGCATAGCCGAGACAATTGTCTCGATTGAATAGAACATTTGGGGATCATTTGACCATTGGGAAGAAATAGAAACTCCTGGGATGGCTCAATCCCCCTCACGATGAGAATAGTGGCCTGCACATGAAAACCTGGATCGTTCTTTCTATCACATTGCTCAATCTTATTGGCTGTTCATCTGTCCCAAAAACTTTCTCACCACAACAGCCAATTTCACCTGTCACCTTTACTCATCAAGATTTCCACCAAACCCTGAAGCAGCATGTCAATAACGGTGTGGTGAATTATCAAACGTTGGCTTCTGATCCATCTTTCTACACGTATCTCAATGATCTCAAGCACCTCGCCCCTCAACAACTTCCTACACCCAATCATCGGCTGGTTTTTTGGATTAATGCCTATAATGCCTTTGCAATACAAGGCATCATCAATGGCTACTCTCCATCGACTTTCTCTGGACGCTATACATATTTTATTGCCCAAGAATATATTGTGGGAGAGGAAACTCTCAATCTGTACGATTTGGAACGAAAAATCTTAGTCCCCGCTTTTCACGAACCCCGTATCCATTTTGCGATCGTTTGTGCCTCGCAGTCCTGTCCCAAACTTCAATCATGGGTGTATTCGCCTGAGAACATCGATCAGCAACTCACGCTCAGTGCCAAACAATTCATCAATGATCCGTCCCGTAACCATTTTGACCAACAACAAAAGATTGTCTATCTTTCGCCAATCTTCGATTGGTTTGAGGAGGATTTCACTAATCATTCCGGTTCTCTCCTCCACTACATCGCGCAGTTCGTCACTGACCAGACGCTAGCGGAAGACCTACGCAACACTCCATACACGATCGAATTCCTAGAATATGATTGGACATTAAATGGTATTCTTCCTGAAAAACGATCCTAAGCTGTTATTCTCTCAAAACTCATTATCTTTAAAAATTTCATGCACATGTAACACTTGGGCTCAATTGAGGACTGATTCCATAAGAAGCCACGGGAACTTGGGGACATCCCCACATTCGTGCACAAAGAACCCATTTATCGATTCCAAATTCTTTACAAGAGGAGACCGTACACATGACACAAAAATCCCTTCTTCTGGGCGCAGCTCTTTCAGGATTACTCATTGCCTCAGGCTGCGCTCATTCTCATGACTCTATGTCAGCCGGGGAAATGGCAAAAGGCCAATGTCATGGCGTGAATGACTGTAAAGGCAAAGGCGAATGTAAAACTGCCACAAATTCATGCGAAGGCAAGAATGATTGTAAGGGTAAAAGTTGGATGAGTATGAGCAAAGCCGATTGTGACACCAAAGGTGGCAACTACGTGGCCAAAGTCAAGTAAGGCCCCCATGTTCTCACAACAACCGAATATAGGGGTGGGACTACGTCCCACCCACTATCCGTATCTTGAGCCACGCCCTCAGACGAAAGTCTCGTGGTTCGAAGCCATTAGTGAAAACTATATGGACACCAAAGGGCGTCCGCTCGACATGTTGGAGCTGATCCGAGAGGATTATCCGGTGGCATTGCATGGAGTCTCCCTTTCTATTGCCTCCGCCGAAGGGATTCGCCAAAATTACTTGCACAATCTTCGCGCCTTGGTTGAACGGATTGATCCCTTCATCGTCTCTGATCATCTCTGCTGGACAGGCTTACTCCAACAAAACTTGCACGATCTTCTCCCAATTCCGTTTACGGACGAAACCTTAAATCTCATCGTCAACCACGTTGATAAAGTGCAAACGTGTTTGGGGCGTCAGATCCTTTTGGAAAATGTCTCGACTTACTTGCGCGTTCCCGACGCCGATTGGGCTGAATGGGATTTTTTGAACGAGTTAGCCAATCGTTCGGGTTGCAGGATACTCCTGGACATCAACAATTTGTACGTCAATGCCAAAAATCACCAGTTTGATCCCTACATTTTCCTGGAAGCCATCCCCACGCATGTAATCGGACAAATTCATTTAGCAGGCTACACGGACATGGGAACCCATCTCTTTGATACTCATTCCAAGCCAGTATGCCCCGAGGTGTGGGATCTGTTCTCCTCACTCATCGCCCGTGCCCCTGAGGTTCCCGTGTTGATTGAATGGGATGAAGATATTCCTGAATTTCCACAACTAGAAGAAGAAGCGCTTAAAGCGGCTCAGATTTGGAAGTATCATCATGGCCAAACTCACACTCAGCCAGTTTCAACAACTGTTTTCTCAGGCTTCTCGTAGATCTGAAGAAACCCCTGTTGACTCTGAACTCCTTGGCGAAATTATTCCGGGTGGGTCTCTGTCTTCAGATGCCGCGCTGGAGGTGTATCGAACCGGGCACATCGTCCGCCTCACCGAGGCCTTGGGCGAAACCTTTGAAGCGGTCTGGTGGGTGGCGGGGGATGAGAACTATTTTCGGTTGGCGAAAGAATTTTTACTGACGCACTCGTCTGCGTCCTACAATCTTTCCGATTTTGGAAAGTCGTTTCCCGATTTCCTAGACAAAAGACAGCCTTTTTCAGATCTTCCGTTTCATCGCTGATTTGGCACGGTTTCGAGTGGGCTGTTCAAAGAGGTCTTTCATCTCCCGCCTCATACAAGCCTCACACCCGATCACTTCCAACAACACCCGCTGTCCGGAAATCTGCGCCTTTCCTTTGGCCCTTCGGTCCGCCTTTTTCGATCGCCCTATTCCGTCTATGAGGTTTGGAAACTTCGGGGAACCATACAAACCTCGCTCCGGAAGCCACCTGGTAGCAAGCCTCAATGGCTGCTGTGCTACAAACACCATCAGCAGGTGTACATCAAGCACTCTCAGTCAACCTGAATACCAACTCCTGGAATTTCTACTCTCAGGTTCCAGTATCGATGAAGCCCTATCTGAAACCCTCCAGTTCCATCCAGACCTTGGGGAAGCCACAGTAACCAACCTCTTTGCCACGCTGACCCAAACTGGTATTTTGACCGGGCTCACGAACGAGCCCTGATAATTTCCCAATCAACCCATCTTGGATAATGTTGTTTGGGGGAAAGTTTCGCTGGTCTCCTCATGATTCGACTTCATGTCGAATATAACCTTCCCACGTTCAGGCTTTCACTTTTTGCCTATGTCCGCTGAGGTCTTGCGATGGGACTTTCATCGCCAATCGGCAAAACAAGACCTTGGGCCACACAACAAATTACAACATCAAAAAACGAACAAAATCTGTGTCTGACTGGACTGTTCTCCCTATGGTCTTGGAGCCTGTTGTATCAAGATTTTCCTCAAAAACTCTCAAGTGTCTCGGTGGCACCAACCGATACCATATACACAGGAGAGAATATGAGCCACACGAACGGCCCCTTCACTCACACAGAAGACCTCACGAGTTTTCTTCAGGATTTCGAGGACGCAGACCTGCAACGCTATACCTGCTTTTCCAGTGAATTTCGTGATCAGCGAATGGAAGCCGGCTCCATTGCGGAAGCCGGATTTTGGAATACGGTCGTCAACCTGTGTATTGATGAACGGATGCGGCGGGATCAAGACATTCGACGATTAGAATACATGTACCGGACAGGCGTGGATCCAGATCAGTATGCGTAATTATCCTTCTTGAGCTTAGACTCACCTCACGGATTTTCCTTCTTCAATTCCTTCAATCGTTCTTCTGCCTTTCCTGCCACTGGACTCGCCGGATGATCCCGAAGAATACGTTGGTACAGCTCTTGAGCATGCGCTTGATTCTGTTGTTGCTCTTCGAATTGCGCCGTTTCGAATAATTGTTGAGGATCTTCTCCACATGCCATAAGAACCCCCATCACTAAAGCCAGACCAAGGCACCGGCCAGAAATTTTCAAACTTAACAACAAATTTTTGAACAATGTGTTTTTACCCACAAGAAGACCTTTCAGGCTAAGGAACGATTTCCCATCGGCCGATATACATATTCATGAACGGATTCATCATGGAAATTCTCAAAATCAGGAAGGTTCGTTGACCTATGCATGCTGAAGAAGAATTGATCGATGCACTCAGAAGTTTTAACGACTGTGAGATTCGAGTGTATACTCGTTTTGCCAGCGAATGGCGCGATCAACGGGTCACCGACGGCTCACCATCAGAAGTGGCCTTTTGGAATTCGTTGATTTCCTTAATGGTGGAAGAACGTCATCGGCGTAAAGAAGAAATCCGTCGATTAGAATCCATGTTTCAAACAGGTCGCGATCCCGGATGAGCCAGCTCTCCACAACGATCTTTTTTCTGACTGTTCCCACACCCTTGACAAGACACATCGAAGCGTTGAAGCGTTTTTCTAACCTGCCTCAACGACCTTTTCATACAATGCTTTCGTGCGCTTAGCAATCGTCGCCCAGCTGAACAGCGCTTCCACACGGCGACGACCTGCTTCACCCATCGGTTGGCGCAAAGCCGGATCCCTCATCAGTTGATTAATACGCTCGGCTAAGTCCTGTGCAAACTGCTCAGGCTGCTTGGGGGTAAACGGCGCGTCCTCATTTTGATCCACTGGAACCAAAAATCCGGTTTCATCTTCAACCACGACTTCCGGGATACCACCCACCGCCGATGCCACCACCGGGATCTCACAGGCCATAGCTTCTAAATTAATGATGCCAAATGGCTCATAAATCGAGGGACAACAAAACACGCCGGCATGGGGAATACAATTCAATGAGACTTGGTTTATCTAGAACATCCTGAATCCAATAAATATGTTCACGATGGGCTGAAGCTTTCTCCAACGCCTCTTTCATTTCAACGGCAATCGCTGGGGTATCCGGCGAACTCGCGCATAACACCACGGGGAAATCAGGATCCAAATACGACAAGGCCTGCAGCAAGTACACGATCCCCTTTTGGCGGGTAATGCGCCCCACAAACAACACATAGGGTTTGCCAGTGGGAATTCCATATCGCGTCAACACTGCATGGTCCTCCACTTTTTTAAATTCCTGGAGATCGATACCATTATGAATCACATGCACCCGTTCTTCTTTAACCTTGAACAATTTGAGAATGTCATCCTTGGTTCCTTGCGACACAGCAATGATGGCATCCGCCATTTCCAACGCGGTTTTCTCGACCCACAAAGAAAAATCATAGCCCCCGGCTAATTGTTCCCGTTTCCACGGACGAAGCGGTTCCAAAGAATGGGTGGTGATCACCAAGGGAATTCCATAATTCAACTTGGCCAAAATTCCGCCTAAATGGCTGTACCAGGTATGGCAATGTACTAAATCAGCATCCAGCCCATCGGCGTTCATCTGCCAGCAACGCTGCACCGCCCCAAACACGGAATGCAACGGTTTGGGTGCTCCAAACGGAACCTCCCCTAGAGGAAATCCCCGGACCTTGAGATTTCCCTGATCGACCCGCTGATCCCCAAAACACCGCACTTCCACAGAAAGCATGCGAGAAAGCTCCCGGCTCAAATATTCCACATGCGCACCGGCCCCACCATAGGTATACGGAGGAAATTCATTCGTGAGCATAAGGACTTTCATGATGGTTTAATTCCGATAGGGACAAAAACTAGGCATTGATTGCCTACCTTAATAGAAAACCCTCAGTAAGTCATCCAGCTCATTAACAATGAACATTCAAATTTGAGAGTGGTTTAAAAGATCGCCGCAAGGGAACAGCCACCATAAACACCTATTTCCGGAGGATAAAGAAAGCCATTTATATGGTCTTCTTCTGGCCAGGTCCAGAACCAAACTATCAGTGAGATGATTTCAAAAGATACTGCTTGTAATTTTACGTGTGGCAGAATTGCGGAATTACTGATATACTGTGATCATGCAAAGTAAAGTCATCATCAATGAACGAGGTTCGCTCACCATTCCAGCCAAGATGCGGAAGACCTTTGGCATCAAGGCCAACGATGAGTTGATCATCGAGGACACCGAACAAGGCTTGTTGCTACGCCCGGCATTCAGCGTACCCGTTGAAATCTATTCCGAAGACCGGATCAAGGAGTTTGCGAGTGATGAAGAGGCCATTGGCCGCCTCTTGCCCCCTGAAAAATAGTTTCGCGAGCCCTTAGGGGAATCGTCATGATTCGTGTCTTTCTGGATGCGAATGTATTGTTCTCCGCGAGCAACAATGGCAGCAACATCGCTCGTCTGGTACGCCTGCTCATTAAACAAGGAGAGGCCATCACCAGTGACTTTGCCACCGAAGAATCCCGTCGCAACGTACAACTCAAGCGACAGGCATGGGCCAAGAATCTGGATCGGATAATACGTCAGGTTCAGGTTGTCCCGTCAATCCAGTTCGATCTGCCGGTAGAGTTATCCGACAAAGACAAACCTATCCTCTGTACGGCCATTCGTTGCGAATGCCAATACTTGGTGACCGGCGATAGAAAGGACTTCGGACATCTCTACGATCACATGGTTGAAGGAGTCACGATCATCACCTTGGCTCAGCTGGCGAAATTAGTAGTGCAGACACGCAGGAATGCAGGCCGGTCCTGAAGGGGGCGATCTAAAACAGGAATGGTGCAGATAGAAAATTCTTTTCCCCCATCCGCACTCTGCTCACTCGTTGTGATTGCTTAATGTAAGAAGAATGTTAGAACCGACTCAGCACCCTACCCGACTCCAGTTGTGAAATAAAACTCGCTATCGTTTTCTCATTTCCTGTAGCAAGAATGGCCGATCAGAAAGAAGAAACGGCAACATAAGCCGTTCGTGTCCCGATTGACCAAGGTAATGAATACGTCATAAAGCAAGTGCCTTGACCCCTAATTCTTACCATGACGCGCGCGGTTTACCGCGTCGCTGTCCATGCGATTGATGTCACCCAATGAACAGCAAGCCCCTTTTCCGTCAGACAAAGCTACTTGCGCTTCCGACCAACTGGGTGCTTCTGTGGTTGGACCCCTCCGGCAGCGGGAAGAGTTGGTCTCCGTGGCCATCCAGGGTCCGGATCTAGATAGAGACCAAGCCGCACGCTTTGCGCAAATGCTGAGAGCACGGTGGCCGCCTCTGTTTGCCTCCTAAATTCCACAAGCAGATCTTTTCCACTTAACTTCTTCGCACGCGGACTCCCAAAAAAGTCAAAGGGTTGCATCGTGATTGCTCTCCCCTCAATCGCAAACAAATACGGTGAATGAATGGCATTATTACGGGCGTCCGACATTGAATCGACTTTATTCAATATGAACTCGATGTCTTTCCTCGCGCCGTCCGAAAATTTCTCGCCCTTCTCTTTAACTCTATGGAGATGTTGAAGCCCGCCGCTAAGCGCCTCACGAAGCAATTTCCGCTGTGCTCGGTCATTCTCCGTCGAATGCCAAATTTGCAAGCCCGTGACCATGTTGGGAAACCCCGCCACTACGCAAAACAATTGCGACAGCTCGACGTGAAGCTCGTTCCATGCAATTACGACGAGGGCAAGCTCTTGCAGATAAGGCGAACAGCCGTCCCGCACTTGTCCTCCTTCAAGAGGGCTGATGTACTGGGTAATGGTTGGTTCAATTGTGGCCATGTACGTTCGCTATTTGTGGGCGTAATTCTGATTGGCTTTCTTCTGGATGTTGGTGACTTCTAACAATGTTTAGGCGGATCCGCATAAGAGCCGGATCTGCCAATTTCTGTCCGTATAACACGCCATCGAATTTTCTGAGCAAAACGCCATTCTCGTCTCCGTTTCAATGAGTGGCGCATTGGTCAACTCCCTTCTCCTGCCCGCATCTGAATGAATCACTTATGAACAGGCCGGCTAATTCTTCGTCAACCAACGAAATAAGTCAAGGGGAAACGGGTCTTCTTTAGGACTTGTTGAATCTTTTCAGATTTGGCTGTTCGGAGAACGGCCAAGGCGGTGTTGAATAACTGACACAAAGAGAAGATGGATTCCCGATAAAAAATGTCGGGAATGACAAAATGAGAGAGATACCTGCAAAAGGCTGCAGGTATGACAGAGGACCAAGTTCTCAGGTTTGTCTTCCGTTTTCAACGATGCGGGGATGGCCACGCATCCCCGCTTGCATCCACGCAATCCCCGCAAAGCCACACTCCGCCGCCATACTTCAACTCATTGTTTTTTAAGCGTTTATTGTCATTTTCAAAGTTGGCAAGTCCCTTGCGATAGGCCTTGTTTCATTCACAAGCGCAAATCGGAAAGGAGGTGAACAGATAACGCGTGCTTTGTGAAACGCAGAATGGAAAAAGATAGCAGGAATTTCTCTTTCAACCACCAACTGACAACCTAACCAAGGAGACCGTCATGAACAGCAATTCTTCTCAGCCAACTTCCCCACAGGGAAAAACCCAGAACCTACCGGCTCAGTCTGACATTGGGCAATCAGACACCAAAGAAATCATCTTCTTAGCTTCAGGGCTCATCATCCTGACCCTTGGCCTCGGGGGCCTCTTTATGTATTCCGTAGACGAGCCGTTACCCGTCACCGTTTCCCAGGACTCAGTGGAGGTAGGTGCCATCCAAATGGCTAAGGCCTTTACGACGCCCACCCTTCCCTCTACCACACCAATTTCCAGTGAGCCCCGTTCTGATTTGGCCGTAGAGCCATCTCTTCACTTAATCGCCAATTCTCTTGAAAGCCAAGAACCGGAAAAAACGAATGTCTATTTTGCATTCAATCGTTGGGCACTTTCTGATGAGGCCAAAGACCTGATCAAAACTCAAGTGGAAGAAAGGCCAGAAGGCTGGACAGGAACACTGCACATTGACGGCCATACCGACGCACAAGGGCCCGATGCCTACAATCGTGCCTTAGGGCTCAAGCGCGCAGAATCGGTGAAAACTTACCTGGTCTCATTAGGTACCCCTGAAGACACCATACACGTGCAGTCCTTA
>PVMK01128069.1_pt1 | contig 76667 bp, 61 predicted proteins | sample 1853481 | NCBI WGS metagenome assembly PVMK01 (sample SAMN08533507, study PRJNA380276) | Marine sediment metagenome, whole genome shotgun sequencing project.
GTTTCAGGCCATGTTTGCTGCTACAGCTGCCACCATTGTCTCAGGCGCCATTGCCGAAAGAGTAAAGATCAATGCTTACCTAATATTCACGGTACTATTTGTAGGAGTGGTTTACCCTTTTGTGGGTAGTTGGAAATGGGGCGCTGGATGGCTTGACGCATTGGGCTTCTATGACTTTGCAGGATCTACATTGGTGCATTCAGTAGGCGGCTGGGGAGCACTGGCTGGAATTATGATAATCGGGCCACGTCTTGGAAAATACGTGGGTGGTAAAGTGGTTGACAAACCTGGATCAAGTGTTCCTTTGGCCACCATGGGAGTATTCTTACTGTGGTTTGGCTGGTTTGGTTTTAACGGTGGTTCGGTATTATCTGCGGATCCTGGAGCGGTATCAAGAGTATTGGTAACCACTTGTCTGGCGGCTTCTATGGGGGGAATCGGAGGTTATATCACCGGGTGGTTTGTATTTAAAAGATTGGATTTGGGCATGGTACTAAACGGTATCCTGGCTGGACTGGTAGGTATTACCGCCGGAGCAGATGTAATCAGTCCTGGCTGGTCTCTGTTGGTTGGATTAGTAGCTGGCGTACTAGTAGTACTTTCTGCCATCACTCTGGATAAATTCAAACTGGATGATGTAGTGGGTGCTGTTTCTGTACACCTTACCTGCGGCATATGGGGAACCCTGGCGGTAGGAATATTCAGCGCGCAGCATTCATTCTTTACTCAACTGATGGGTGTACTAGCTATCGGAGCTGTGGCATTCTTTTCGGCCCTGACCATTTTTAAGGTAATGGATTTGATTGCCGGTATCCGGGTCAGTGAACAACACGAAACCGAAGGTCTTGACAGCCACGAACATGGAATCCGTGGGTATACAATAATTTTAGAATAAAAAAAGAGAAATATGAAAAAGACGATTTTACTATCAACATGGATGCTAATTGCATCATTTTCAGGGTTTGCTCAGGATGCCGAAAATCCACTAGTGATTTCCGGAAGTGTCGATGCTTATTATAAATATCAGTTTTCACAAGTAACCGGTGCCACAAGTTTTGCGCAGGACGTAAACTCCTTCTCGCTTGGGATGGCCAATATCGTGTTATCCAAAGAAGTCGGAAAAGCTTCCTTCGTAGCCGATCTGGCCTTTGGTCCCAGAGCCGATGCCAGTGCTCCGGGTGCAATTCAACAGTTGTATATGTCATACGCGCTTACTGATAAGATCTCCGTAACCGGCGGGTTTATGGGAACTTTTGTGGGATATGAAATTATATCCCCAACCGGCAACTTTAATTACTCAACTTCATACCTATTTTCCACAGGTCCATTCCAGAATGGTGGCCTCAAATTTGATTTTGCCATTTCTGATAAATTTGGATTTATGGTGGGCGTATTTAATGAGTTCGATTCATACACCAATAGTAGTGGAGGGTTGGATTTTGGTGCACAAATCTACGTATCGCCAGTTGAAGGACTTGACGCATACATTAACTTTATTACCAGTAATGATTCCGGTACGGAAATTGACTTAACTGCAACTTATCAGGTTACTGACCAGCTAATGTGTGGGCTGAACACAGCCAAACGTACTACCGGTGAGCTCTTTGATGAAGAAGCTGGTGCTGGTTTGAATTTTAATGGAGTAGCATTGTATGCTAACTATGCTTTCAGCGACAGCTTTGCACTGGGTGTAAGAGGGGAATCGTACAAAGATGAAGATGGCGGAATATTATCAGATGTATCCAGTAGGGTGAATGCCTTTACAATTTCCGCAAATATTGGGTCTGGTCCATTGAAACTAATCCCTGAAATTCGATTTGACAAAGCAGATGAGGACATCTTCATGGATGGTGATGATCCTACTGACTCTTTCGCACAATTCTTAGTTGCTGCAGTATTTGCCTTCTAAGTATCAATAACAAGGGGGCCCGTCCTAGGTGGGACCCCCACTAATATTTTTACTGCCATGAGAAAAATGATGTTATCCCTATCACTAGTAATTACCGGATTGTCCGTTATTGGTCAAAGTAATCAGCTACCTTCTTTGAACGAGTTGGGACAAATCACTTACAGCGAGGTGGTTCAGGTGGAAGAGACTAGTAAAGAATTTCTATTTACCAGTGCCTGGAACTACCTGCAATCATTAGTAGACAATCATAAAATTCTTAAAAAAGGCCCTTACATCAACGAAGACAGCACAGAAGTTTATCTACCTCTGGCCTACACGGTATACCGTGACTTTCCGATCCATTCTCCTCATGGCGTGATCAGATACCAATTAACTGTTTCTGTTAAAGACGGTCGTTACCGATATATGGCCACTGATTTTGTTTTCCACTACTTGGAAAGAAACAGATACGGGAAGTTTGTAGAAGTAAAGGGGAAATCAAAGCCGCTGGAAGAACCCTTTTACAAGGGTAGTCAAAAGCTGTGGGACCAGCACAAACAACATACAGGCGAAAAGATCCGCACCCTGACAGCGGGTTTGCATGCAGAGATGCTCTTACCTCCTGAAGGTCTTGAAGAAGAGATTGTCAAGGTTGATGAAGATTGGTAACGGCCCCTTTGGGAATAATTGAACACCGAACACCGAACACCGAACACCGAATATCGAATTCTGAATGCCGAATGTGCTGCTGTGGCTGGCTCTGAACCAAGGATAGATAGGGGACAAACATGCAGGTAAGATACCCCTAAAGCTATGAAATTATTAATAAATAATAAGGAGGCAAAAAGTGCCTCCTTTATTATTTGGTTTGATCACAATCTACTAGTTTGCATTTTTTGTGCTCAAATCTACTAACAATAATTAACCATTAACCTGTATAAAATTAGGCATATCCAATCCCGAATAAAAGCTCCGTTTCAGGTATTATAAAAAAAATACAATCTGCTTATTTTCTCTTATAAATATTTAGAATTTCATAAATTCCGACCAATAGTTGGCGGCGATATTGAAAATATCAAAATGGTATTAGGAGGCTCAAAAGGCCAAAAGGGCTAATTTGCCAGAAGATAGTCCTTAAATTCATCGAATGAAGAGGACAATGATATGGAATGCTTTTTCTGGCTGAGCACTTCACTTAATCTATCTGGAATAACTATTGGTTCAGATACCAGCGGCTCTACCACATTCAGGAATTTTGCTGGATGTGCTGTGCCCAGAAAGACACCAACCGAAGCCGAGTCAACCTTATAATATTCCTGTAAACCAAGATATCCGACTGCTCCGTGGGGATCCATGATATACCCCGTCTTTTTGTATACCTGAGAAATAGCATTCTTGGTATTTTCATCACCGAAAGTATATCCAAGCACATGCTTGCACAATTCCTTTAGGTCATGGTTATAAAGGTCAACGATACGGGCAAAATTACTGGGATTTCCAACATCCATAGCGTTGCTAATAGTGGCCACCGAAGGTTTCGGTTGGAACTCTCCTGACAACAGGTAGTCAAAAAATATCTTATTTTCGTTATTTGCGGCTATAAATCGATGAATCGGCAAGCCCATTCTTTTGGCTAATAATCCTCCCATTAGGTTTCCGAAGTTCCCACTGGGCACAGAACAAACTATAGGTGTGTTTAAATGTTTTAATTTGGCATATGCCTGAAAGTAATAAAATGACTGCGGGATCAACCTTGCTATATTGATGGAATTGGCAGAAGTTAGATGTCTATGACTTTTGAGGTCCCGGTCCAGGAAGGCTGCTTTTACCAATCTTTGACAATCGTCAAAAGTACCATCTATTTCCAAAGCGGCAATGTTTCCACCCATAGTGGTCAACTGTTTTTCCTGAATTTCACTTACTTTTCCTGAAGGGTACAGAATAACCACATCAATACCTGGAGCCTGGAAGAAACCATGGGCTACTGCACTTCCGGTGTCCCCGGAGGTAGCCACCAGGATACAGGGTTTAACATCGGATCCACGCAACAAATGGGCCATCAGCCGAGCCATAAACCGGGCACCAAAGTCTTTGAACGCCAGAGTAGGGCCATGAAATAGTTCCAGGCAGAAGGATTTTTGAGTAACCTGCACTAAAGGTATTTCAAAGGAAAAAACATCCTGTACAATTTCCTGTAAAGAGCTGGTGTCCAAATCATCTTCTAACCATGAACAAGCCACTTCATAAGCAATTTCTGTAAAGCTCAGGTTCTGAATATTACTAAAGAAAGAATCCGGTAGTACTGGGATAAAATCCGGCATGAATAAACCATTATCTGGTGGAAGGCCTTGCAATATCGCTTCTTTAAGGCTGTAGCGAGTGACCGGATCGTTGGTACTATAGAGTTTCATATCAGGAAATAATCAAAGGCCCTTGCTGATTTACCAAGGAAATAAACCGGTCGCTGGAAATCTTCAGCTCCTGAAAACACGCATCCATTGCTTCCCCTACTTGGATGGCAATATCCTGGCAACGGCTAAGAGCAAAGATACTTGGTCCGGAACCTGATATTCCACATCCGAGGGCCCCGGCCTGTAAGGCCGCAGCTTTGACCTGATCAAAGCCCGGAATAAGCATGGAGCGAACTGGTTCGATAATTACATCCTCCATTGACCTGCCTATTAGTGAATAGTCTTCTTTTATCAACCCTGTCACCAAACCAGCTACGTTACCCCATTGTTGAACCGCATCTTTTAACAGAATGCTCTTCTTTATTATGCTTCGGGCATCTTTGGTGGCTATTTCTATTTGCGGGTGGATTATGGTGGCGTAAAGATCTTTAGGGGAATCAATTTTTACCACGTCCAAAGGATTATAGCTCCGTATTAGCACAAACCCACCCAACAGTGCCGGCGCCACGTTATCCGCATGGGCTTCCCCACAAGCCATGGCTTCTCCCTGCATAGCAAAAGGCAGCAAGTCCGATACCTTCAGGGGATTATCAAGTAAAACATTTAATCCAAAAATTCCTGCCACCGCACTGGCAGCGCTGGAACCCAATCCACTTCCTAAGGGCATTTTTTTGTGCAGGTAAATGTCTATTCCTGGTTGAATGTCCAGATGATCTATAAAAGATTTGATAGCTACCGAAACAGTGTTTCGTTCTACTTCTTTTGGCAGTAAACCCCCATCTCCCTTAATCTCCTTGATCTTGATTCCTGGTGAATCTGTAAGTTTGATCAATACCTCATCCCCGGGTTCGTGTACGGCAAACCCCAAAATATCATAGCCGCAGGTGACGTTGGCCACAGTTGCGGGAGCAAAGACTTTTATACTCTTCATAGGTTATCCTACTAAAAAGTCACTTACTTCAATTAAATCGGCGAACACGCCTGCAGCAGTTACCTCAGCTCCTGCCCCTGGACCCCTTATTAACAGTGGTTTTTCCTGGTAACGGTCGGAACTAAATGCAATGATGTTGTCACTTCCTGAAAGTGAGTAGAAGAGATGATCAATTCCTACAGGTTTGAGGCTTATACTGGCGGAGCCGTTCTCTAATGTTGCTACATATCTCAGCACCTTACCCTGCTTGTCCGCTTCCTGGATCTTGTCTGCCATCACCGGATCTTGACCTTCTAGCACCTCAAAGAATTCATCCACGGAAGAAGCTTCAAAACAGACTGGTGCCAGCAGTGGCTCAATCTCAATATCATCCAGTTCCAAGGATAAACCCACTTCCCGTGCCAGGATCAGGATCTTTCGAGCCACGTCCATACCATTGAGGTCATCGCGGGGGTCCGGTTCGGTAAACCCTTTTTCCTGGGCCTCTTGAACAATCTCACTAAATTTTTTAGAACCGTTAAAACTATTGAATATATAGCTAATGGTTCCGGAAAGCACTCCCTCGATGCGGGTAATTCTATCGCCGCTGAGCACTAAATCGTTTAATGACTTGATCACTGGCAAACCCGCTCCTACATTGGTTTCGTAGAGGAATTTTACTCGTTTCCGGAAAGCAGTTTGCTTTAAACTAGTGTACTGTTGCATGGACTGTGAGTTTGCCACCTTGTTGGGAGTGACTATCGAAATACTTGATTTCAACACCTGTTGGTATACCGCTGGCACTTCCGATCCGGCAGTATTATCGACAAACACACTATTTGGAAGGTTCAAATCTTTCATCTGTTGTACAAAAACACTCAGTTCAGTGTCTGTACCATTACTTTCCAAGGTTTCCTTCCAGTCTTCAATTGAAATTCCATTGGGATCAATCAACATTTTACGGGTGTTTGCTACCCCTATCAGTCTGATTTCCAGCAACCTTTGGTGATAAAAGAACTCGAATTGTTTTTGGATCTGCTGCAATAGTGTTCTGCCGATAAGACCAGTTCCCACCATAAACAAATTAAGAAGTCTCCGGTTTGAAAGAAAGAAAGCTCCATGCAGTACTTTCAAAGCTTTTGACAAATTGCGTTCTTCTATTACTACCGAAACATTCAATTCTGAAGAACCCTGCGCGATAGCCACCACGTTTATTCCATTCTTTCCAAGCGCGCCGAATAATTTGTCAGCTATCCCCGGAGTCTTCCGCATATTCTCCCCGATAATGGCAATAATAGAATGATTTTGTTCTATTAAAATCGGGTCAAGCAACCCGGAATTCAGTTCAAAGCCAAATTCTTCGTCCAAAACTGACTTGGCGATATCTGATTGTTCCGGGTTAATGGCAAAACAAATAGAGTGCTCTGAGCTGGCTTGGGTGATTAAAATAATATTGATCTTGTTTCTTCCCAAAGCCCCGAATAATCTGCTAGCAATTCCGGGAACACCTACCATCCCACTTCCCTGTACATTAACCAACGCCACAAACTGAATGGAGCTTATCCCCTTTATGGGCATATCAGGGGTGTGGGCCTCTTTGCTGATTACAGTGCCTTCAAAGCTAGTATTGAAGGTATTTCTAATTTTCAAAGGTATGTTTTTTGCAAAGGCCGGCTGCAAAGTTGGTGGATAGATAACTTTGGCACCAAAGTGAGTCAATTCCATAGCCTCCACATATGAAAGCGCAGGCAAAGAAAAAGCCCTGGATACCAGGTTGGGGTCGGCAGTCATCACCCCGTCAACGTCTGTCCATATTTCAATTTCGCTGGCATCTAATGCGGCAGCCAAAATTGCAGCTGTATAATCCGAACCTCCCCTTCCCAGAGTAGTTGTTTGGCCCAAATCATTAGCGGCAATAAATCCGGTCACAACCGGTAATCCTTGCCGGTCATCAAAATACTGAACAATATTCTCGTTGCTCTTTTTAAAGTTTACCGAAGCCGCTCCAAACTGCGCATCAGTCTGTATCAACTCCCGACTGTCTACATAGATAGAAGGAAGACCCAAATGTTTTAGATAATTATGAATGGTATAGGCAGACAGCCGCTCACCAAAACTCAAAACAAGGTCTTTACTACGAGCAGACAGTTCCTTCAAAAGCGTAACCCCGTGAATGACCTCTTCCAGTTCATTGATCACTCGTTTGATGTGGGCCAGTACCTGGCTTTGATCCTTTATCGGCAACAGCTCCTTTACGGTTTGAAAATGCCGGTCCTGGATGGTAACAACACCCTGGTTTACCTGATCTACATCACCTTCGACCGCCCACGATCCTATGTCTTGTAATAAATTTGTAATTCCTTTTTGGGCTGAAACTACTACTATAACAGACACCTTAGAATCATGGTACTGTTTAAGGATATTGCCTACCTGCTTTATACTATCAGTGGATCCAACAGAAGTACCACCAAACTTTAAAACCTTCATGCCTAAGGGAGATAAGTTTGTCCCATGAGGAATTTATCACACTCCCTGGCTGCCGTACGACCTTCATTAATAGCCCATACCACCAGACTCTGACCCCTTCGGGCATCGCCGGCGGCAAACACTTTTTCAACGTTGGTAGTAAATTTTCCATAGGGAGCGTTTATGTTGCTTCTTTGGTTGGTTTCAACACCCAAAGCTTCCAATAATTGCGATTCAGGTCCCAAATATCCCATAGCCAATAGCACCAGGTCCGCCGGCAGCACCTTCTCAGTTCCAGGAACCTCCATCGGTACGTATCGTCCTTCTTGATTTTTTTCCCATTTGATGGTCACCAAATGGATTTGCTTCACATTACCCTGATCGTCACCAGTGAATTTTTTGGTCATGCTGCAATAACGGCGAGGGTCATCTCCAAATTTCGCCTTGGCTTCTTGCTGCCCATAATCCAGAAGGTAAATCTTTGGCCATTCAGGCCAGGGATTGTCATCAGCCCTTTCCACAGGCGGCTCATCCAGTATCTCCAGTTGGTTCAGACTTTCGCAACCATGCCGTAAAGATGTGGCTACGCAATCTGTACCAGTATCACCTCCACCAATTACTACCACATGCTTGTTTTTGGCGCTGATATAATTCCCATCCTCCAATCCGCTGTCCAACAGGCTTTTGGTATTGGCCCTCAAGAAATCCATAGCAAATCCTATCCCCTTCAGGTGTCGACCTCCGACTGGTAAATCTCTGGGCTTAGTGGCACCCATACACAAAACCACGGCGTCAAAATCTTTCATTAAGTCTGCTGCCGATAAATTTTTCCCTACCTCAACATTGGTTTTAAACTGTATCCCTTCCTCTTCCATTATCCGCACCCTTCGCTCCACCACCATTTCCTTGTCCAGCTTCATATTTGGGATTCCATACATAAGCAGTCCCCCAACCCGGTCATCCCGTTCAAAAACTGTAACCTCATGTCCTGCCTTATTCAACTGGTCTGCACATGCCATCCCCGCTGGCCCGGAGCCTACCACTGCTACTTCTTTACCTGTCCGGTGTGTTGGTGGCTGCGGCTTGATCCATCCCTCTTTGAAAGCTTTTTCAATGATGGCATATTCAAGGTTTTTAATGGTTACAGGAGGCTCATTAATTCCCAAAACGCAAGACCCCTCACAGGGTGCCGGGCAAACTCTGCCAGTAAATTCAGGGAAATTGTTGGTCTTCAAAAGCAACTGTAGCGCTTCCTCCCATTTCCCCTGGTAAACCATGTCATTCCAATCAGGAATGAGGTTATTGATAGGACATCCGGCAGCCATCCCTGAAATAAGCGTACCGGTATGACAAAAAGGTACACCACAATTCATACAACGGGCCCCCTGTTCCTTTAGTTTCCCCTCCTCCATTCCCAGATGGAACTCATTCCAATCATTCAATCGCTCTTCTGGTGAACGATCCAGTGGAATTGTCCTTTCATACTCTAAAAACCCTGTGACTTTTCCCATCTAAATCAACTAGCTTGTTCCAATTGTTTTCTTTCTTGAAGTACTCGCTTATAGTCTCTGGGCATTACCTTGACAAAGTGACTGCTAACCTGCTCCCACTTACTTAGTAACTCTTCAGCCACCTCACTTCCTGTAAACTCAAAATGCTTCCTGATCAGGTCTTTCACCAGGTCAAAGTCGTCGTATGAAAAAGGATCAAGATCAACCATTTCCTGATTACAGAATCTTTCAAACTGGCCCTTTGGATCATACACATAGGCTGTACCTCCACTCATACCAGCGGCAAAATTTCGTCCTGTACTTCCCAGTACCAATACCGTCCCTCCGGTCATATATTCACATCCGTGGTCTCCAACGGCCTCAACTACCGCGGTGACACCTGAGTTTCTAACACAGAATCGTTCCCCAGCCTGTCCACGGATATATGCCTCACCAGAGGTAGCTCCGTAGAAAGCGACATTTCCTATAATCATGTGCTCATGGGACCGATAAGTGGATTCCTTATGAGGATAAATGATCAAATGAGCTCCTGACAGTCCTTTCCCGAAATAATCATTTGCTTCTCCTTCTAATTCAAATCTGACCCCAGGTGCTGCGAAAGCGCCAAAACTCTGTCCCGCAGAACCCTTGAAATTAAAATGAAGCGTTCCCTCTGGAAGTCCGTTTGCACCGTATTTCTTGGAGATCTCATTGCTTAGTAAGGTTCCCACTGCCCTGTCGGTATTGATTATATCAAATGATCCCTTATAAGCTGTACCGTATTCCAGAGTGCGGTGAGCTGCTTTCAAAAGGATCCAATCAAGAATATCCTCCATTTCGTGATCCTGGGAGATCTGTTGGAACAATCCTGCTTCCGCACCAGATTGCTCTTGAAATAGTATTGGGCTCAAATCCAGGGTTTTGAGTTTTGGATCTGTAATGTCGTCTCGTACGGCTAATGTGTTCACCTGACCGACCATTTCATTGACTGTCCTGAATCCCAGCAATGCCATGATCTCTCGCAGGTCTTCTGCCAGAAATCTGAAAAAATTGACTACATGGTCAGGGTTGCCGGCAAATTTCTTTCGCAATTCAGGATTTTGGGTGGCAATCCCTACCGGGCAAGTGTTTAAATGGCACTTACGCATCAATATGCAACCTTCTACCACTAAAGCCGCAGTGGCCACTCCCCATTCCTCGGCACCGAGCAATGCGGCTATGGCCAAGTCCCTGCCGGTCCTAATCTGTCCATCAGTTTGTAATACTACTCTGTTGCGTAATTTATTCCTGACCAGGGTTTGATGCGCTTCTGCAACCCCCAATTCCCAGGGAAGTCCCGCGTGCTGAATGGAGCTGATGGGACTGGCTCCGGTACCTCCATCGTGACCTGAAATCAGTATCACATCTGCCTTGGCTTTGGCAACTCCGGCAGCGATGGTGCCTACACCGGCCTCCGCTACCAGTTTTACATTGATCCTTGCCTCGCGGTTGGCATTTTTTAGATCAAATATTAGTTGTTTTAGGTCCTCAATACTGTAAATGTCATGATGAGGCGGCGGTGAAATTAAACCCACACCTGGTGTACTATACCTCACTCTGCCAATCCAATCGTCTACCTTATGGCCTGGTAATTGCCCTCCTTCACCGGGCTTGGCACCCTGGGCCATTTTTATCTGTAACTCATCGGCATTACTAAGATAGTTGCTGGTAACTCCGAACCTTCCGGATGCCACTTGCTTTATAGCAGACCTTTCCCAGTCACCATTGGCCTTTTTTTCAAATCGTACTTCATCTTCGCCCCCTTCTCCACTATTGCTCTTGCCACCAATACGGTTCATGGCTATGGCAAGAGTGGAGTGTGCTTCATGGCTGATAGATCCAAAAGACATGGCTCCGGTGGCAAATCTCTTAAATATATTCTCTGCTGGTTCTACTTCATCCAAAGGAACAGGAGTGCTAGTTTTAAACTTAAATAAGCCTCTTAGGGTACAAGCTTGTTGCTCCTGGTCGTTAATCAGCTCTGCATATTTCTTATAAAGTTTATAGTCGTTTTTCCTGGTTGCACTTTGCAAAAAGTGAATGGTCTTTGGATTAAATAAATGATATTCCCCTTCTATTTTCCACTGGTATATACCACCTTCAGGAAGACCTCTCTCCACCCGGTACGGAGAATTAAAAGCCTGCTGGTGATTGTCAAGAACGTCATGAGCAATCTGATCAAAAGTAATGCCACCTATGCGGGAAATACTATCGGTAAAACACTTATCCACCACATCATCACTTAAACCCATGATCTCGAATATTTGGGCACCTTGGTATGACTGAAGAGTGGAGATTCCCATTTTGGAGAATATTTTTAAAAGTCCATAGTTCACTCCCTGTATGTACCTGGACAATGCTTCCTCCGGGTCATTTACTGGCAAATCTTCTTTAGCCAGTTCCCTGATGGTCTCAAGACTCAGATATGGATATATGGCATTTGCTCCATAGCCGATTAATGTGGCGAAATGATGGGTCTCGATTACTTCACCTGATGCGACCACTAACCCTACTGAGGCTCTTAGCCTGGCATTGATCAAATGATGGTGCACCGCGCCGTTAATGACCAGTGAGGGAATAGGCGCCATGGTGGGTGACACATCCGAGTCAGAAAGGATTAAAACTTTGACCCCATCCCGTGCAGCCTTTTCCGCTTCTTTACAAACACGATCTATGGCGTGTTCCAATCGACCAGGTTCGCCGTCGGCGTCGAACAAAGCCTGTATAACTACACTCTTGAAATTAGGATGATCCAAGTGTACCAGCTTATTATAGGATTCATTGCTAAGCACAGGGTGACTTAATTGAATCTCCTGGCAATGTTCCGGCGTTGCTTTTAGAATATTTAGGTTACTGCCCAATTTAGTGAACAGCGACATCACCATTTTTTCCCGTATGGGATCAATAGGAGGGTTACTAACCTGGGCAAATAACTGTTTGAAATAATTAGAAATATGCTGGGTCTTTCTGGATAACACCGCCAATGGAATATCTGCACCCATAGAACCCACAGGCTCTATGGCTTTTTCAACTAAAGGTTCCAAAATCAGATGTAGGTCCTCCCGGCTGAATCCAAATGCCAACTGTTGCTGTAGTAAATCCTGGGACTGACTTTCATCTATTTCTGAAACTGGCAAATCCTCAATGTAAAGTTTATTGTCCTCCAGCCATTTATGGTAGGGCTGCCGGGTACATATGTCTTTTTTTAGTTCTTCGTCACTGATGATCCTTCCCTGAGCCAGGTCTGCTACAAACATTTTACCTGGTTGCAATCTCCCCTTTAGTATAACTTTGGATTCATCTACAGGCAACGCCCCCGCTTCTGAAGCCATCACCAATTTATCGTCTGAGGTTAAACAGAATCTTGAGGGTCTAAGTCCGTTGCGATCAAGGGTAGCCCCAACTACTTCGCCATCGGTAAAACAAATGGATGCAGGTCCATCCCAAGGCTCCATTAAAGAAGCGTGATACTCGTAGAAATCCTTTTTGTGGCGCTCCATCATATCATTTCCCTGCCAGGCCTCCGGGATCACCATCATCATGGCGTGGGGCAATGAACGCCCACCTAGAACCAACATCTCAATTATAGCATCCAGGTTGGCGGAATCGGAATGTGCCTTATCGCATACAGGGAGCAGTAACTCAAATTCTTCAGGTGTAAAAAGGTCGGACTTAAACAATGCCTGCTTGGATTTCATCCAGTTTATATTGCCTCTTATAGTATTAATTTCACCGTTATGGGCTATAAACCGAAACGGTTGAGCCAGCTTCCATTTCGGAAAAGTGTTGGTGCTAAACCTTGAATGTACCAGGGCCAATGCGCTAACAATCCTACGATCTCTTAAATCAGGATAATATACTGGTAATTGACCGGTCCTGAGCTGCCCCTTATAAACCACAGTCTTTGTTGACAGAGAGGCCCAATAAAACTCGTAATTATTGCCCACAATGGCCCGTCCCTTCGAAGTACTTCCAATGCTGTGGGTAGTGTGCATGCGAAAAACAAACAACTTTCTTTCAAGGGTATTCTGGTCTACAGAATCCCGGTGCTTGATGAAGATCTGTTCGTAATGTAGTTCCACCGAACAGGCTGTGCTGCCGATGGTGGTATTATTAACTGGGATCATACGAAACCCAAGTATCTCTAGTTTCAGCCTTTCTGCCACCTCATACAAACGCTGACGGCATGCTTCTCTCACTCGCTGGTTGGTAGGAAAAAAAATCACACCAACACCATAACCGCCATAATCGGGAAGCTCGATGTGAAGCTTTCGGCATTCATCGGAAAAAAATTCGTGGGGAGTTTGGATCAAGATTCCTGCGCCATCACCGGTTTCTGGCTCACAACCACAAGCCCCTCTATGCTCCATATTTTGAAGCATTACCAGCGCATCTTCAACCACCTGATGCGATTTAACTCCTTTTAAATTGGCTACAAATCCAATTCCACAGGAGTCGCGTTCCATCTCAGGGAGATATAACGATTTGTTTTTCCCTTTATTCATTGTATGTATTGTAATAGAAGACGACAACCAGCAACCGCGTTTCAAAAGCGCGGAGGCCGAACCATAAATTTAATCATAAATGGCCTTTATTAAAAAAAATTTGTTTAAACGATTCCCCGAATTGATAATATTCAAATATTTACTCCCTTTTTTAAGAATATTTAAAATATGCGTCCTAGAAAATCCCTTATTTTAGCAAATTTACAGGTTGTTTAGATCAAATAATGGAACAGATCGCTGTTATCATTCAAGTACTCATAGGGAAACTTTCTACTTTTCATCCGATCCAAAAGGGGTTGTAAATTTTCTGGTTTTTGGATTTCTATCCCTACTAATGCCGGGCCCTTTTCACGGTTGTTCTTTTTGGAGTACTCAAAATGAGTTATGTCATCATCGGGGCCCAACACCTGTTCCAGGAAGTCCCTTAGGGCACCTGCCCGTTGTGGGAATCGCACAATGAAGTAATGCTTAAGCCCTTCGAACAATAAGGATCGCTCCTTGATCTCTTCAGTTCTGGTAATATCATTGTTGTTGCCACTGACCAAACAAACTACGTTTTTGTCTTTTATCTGTTCCTGATAATAACGCAGCGCGGTAATAGACAAAGCTCCTGCAGGTTCAACACGATGGCCTCCTCGTTATACAGCTTAAGGATAGTAGAACACACAGCTCCCTCAGGTACCAGTATCAAATCATCCAGTAGTTCCTGGCAGATCTGGAAGGTCAGTGACCCAACTCTTTTCACCGCAGCGCCATCTACAAATTTATCGATCTCATCTAAAGTCACCAGCTGCCCAGCTTCCAATGATTGTTTCATTGCTGGTGCACCCATGGGTTCCACTCCAACTATTTTAGTTTGGGGACTCAACTGTTTGAATATACTGGCTACCCCTGAAGCCAACCCTCCTCCCCCAATGGGCACGAACAAATAGTCAATTGGCTTTGACTGTCTTCAAGTATTTCCAGTCCCACGGTCCCCTGGCCTTCAATTATTACGGGGTCATTGAACGGGTGGATAAATATGGATCGGTGTTGATCTGAAAAATCCAGGGCTTCTCGGTACGAATCATCAAAGGTATCTCCTGATATAACCACTTCGACCAGGTCCTTCCCAAACATCTTGACTTGTTTCACCTTTTGCTTGGAGGTAGGGTTGGGCATAAAAATGGTGCCCTTTACTCCTAATTTCTGGCACGAATAGGCTACACCTTGGGCATGATTACCAGCACTGGCACAGACCACCCCTTTCTCCAAATCCTTCGAACTCATGGTAGACATCTTATTATATGCCCCCCGAATCTTATAAGATCTTACTACTTGCAAATCTTCCCGTTTTAGGAATATCCGGGCATTATACCTTGCAGATAGGATCAGGTTCTCCATTAACGGAGTATGTATTACAATCCCTGTCAAGCGGTCCTGGGCGTTTCTGATATTTTCTACCTGAGGCAGAAACTCTTTTACCTTTCGCTTATCCAGCTGCATTATCTTAGGCCATACTGGGTTTCGGATCTTCCTGATTCTGAGGTCGAAGTTTCCTTACCATAGCTCCTGCCTGCCACATTTCCGACTCCCTTAGTTCACGAAGTTCTTCATCGAGCTTTTCCCGATAGTCGGGCTGGCTGTTGGTATCAATAGACCTTCTCGCCTCTTCTCCGCTGGCAACCTTGGCATATAAATCATCGAATACGGGCTCTACCGCAGCACGAAACTTATGACGCCAGTCCAAAGCACCTCTTTGGGCAGTAGTAGAACAGTTTGCAAACATCCAGTCCATACCATTTTCAGCAACCAACAGGATCAGGCTTTCAGTAAGTTCTTCTACTGTTTCGTTGAAGGCCTCACTAGGAGAGTGCCCATTGTGGCGTAGTACATTGTATTGGGCTTCCAAAATACCAGCAAGTGCTCCCATAAGTGTTCCCCGCTCACCGGTTAGGTCACTGTATACTTCTTTTTTAAAACTTGTTTCAAATAAATACCCTGAACCAATACCAATACCCAATGCCGCTACCCGCTCACGTGCTTTGCCAGTATAATCCTGATATATTGCAAAACTGGAATTAAGTCCTTTTCCATTCAGGAACATCCTTCTTAAGCTAGTTCCCGAACCTTTTGGAGCTACCAATACTACATCAACATCCTCCGGCGGTACTATACCGGTTTGATCGTTAAAGGTTATTCCAAAGCCATGTGAAAAATACAAGGTTTTACCTGGAGTCAAGTGTTTCTTCACCGTGGGCCAAAGAGCTATTTGCGCGGCATCCGAAAGCAGGTATTGTAATATAGTACCACGCTCACAAGCCTCTTCAATTGAAAACAAATTTTCACCGGGAACCCATCCATCTGCCAAAGCTTTGTCCCATGAGGGAGAAGGTTGCCTCTGACCAATGATTACCTTGAATCCATTATCCTTTAGGTTTAAAGCTTGTCCCGGACCCTGAACACCATAGCCAAGAATTGCAATAGTATCATCTTTTAATATTTCTCGTGATTTTTCCAAAGGGAATTCTTCCCGGGTAAGTACTTCTTCTTCAACTCCTCCAAAATTTAACTTTGCCATTTTTATTCTATTTTTAGTTTTAAGGTTTTATTCTGATTAATGGTGATTCTGTAATTCCTTTAAAAATAAATCCGTTCGACGAGTTGATTTTGACATTGCGATCCGACCGGATCTGACAAATTCCATGACCCCATAGGGTTTCAACTTTTCCAACAGATCTTTGGTCTCATGTTGATGGCCGGTTTTTTCAATTATAATAAAATCTTCTTCGATTACCAGTATACGGGCACCATTATTACGGACCAAATGCTCGGCGTTGTCACCGTTAAGAAATACTTTGGTCGGGACCTTGTATAGGGCAATTTCCTGGTAAAATATCTCGTCACTTTCATAAACGAACGCCCAAAAGACATCAATCAACTTTCGGATTCGTTTAACCACTTTCTCCGCTTGCTCCCTGGTGGCTTTAATAACAATGGTGTATCTACTGACACCCTCTACTTCAGTTTCAGACACATTGATACTTTCAATATTGATTTTTCGACGGGTAAAGATAATAGTCACTGCATTGAGTAATCCACTTTTATTCTCTGTTAGGATAGATAAGTTAAATAACCTGACTTCCTGATTGGCAGCTTCCATCTCCTCTTTGGTTTTAATTTTGTTCATTTTATTCCATTCTTATATCAGAAACCGCTGCACCGGATGGAATCATAGGAAATACGTTTTCCTCCTTTTCTACTACAACATCCAGTAAGTAAGCATTCTGGTGACTCAACATCTCATGTATTGCAGCAGCCAGATCCTTCCTATCTGTTACTTTTTGGCCCTTTATAGAATATCCACCGGCAATGGCGGTAAAATCCGGGTTCTTCATCTCTGTGAATGAATATCTTTTTTCGAAGAACATCTGTTGCCATTGCCTCACCATTCCCAGAAAGCCGTTATTTAGTATGACAATCTTTACTGGAATTTCATACTGGGAAATTGTCCCCAGTTCCTGTAAAGTCATCTGAAAACCGCCATCCCCGATAACCGCGATCACAGGCCGATCGGGTTTCCCAATTTTTGCTCCCATGGCTGCCGGCAAGGCAAATCCCATAGTTCCCAATCCACCACTGGTTATGTAGCTATGCGGTTGCTTGAAATTCATGTAGCGGGAAGCTACCATTTGGTGTTGACCAACGTCTGTAACAACAATGGCCTCTCCTTTAGTAGCCTCAGAAATACGCCTGATCACCTCTCCCATACGAATACTTGCCGTCTCAGGATACAGATCCCGGGTAATTACCTTTTCTACTTCGATCTTATGAAGGTCTTTAAATCGCTTCATCCATGACTGATGACGATTCTCAGATACCAACGGCAAAAGGGCCTCCAGGACCTGCTTAGCATCTCCGATTAACGGTACATCCGCTTTGACGTTCTTGTCGATTTCAGAAGGGTCAATATCAATGTGAATTACTTTAGCCTGACGGGCGTATTTGGTCAGGTCTCCGGTGACCCGGTCATCAAATCGCATGCCCACGGCAATTAAAACGTCGCATTCGTTGGTTAGCATGTTGGGTGCATAGTTCCCATGCATACCCAGCATCCCAACATTCAATGGGTGTCTATTGTCTAAAGCGGACAGGCCCAATATAGTCCATGCAGAGGGTATATCGGTTTTTTCAATAAACCTTCGCAGTGTATCCTGTGCCTGTGAAATCAGTACTCCCTGTCCTATCAATAGGAACGGGCGCTTTGAATTGTTGATCAACGAAGCCGCCTCCTTTAATTTATCCTCTTTAATCTTAGGAATTGGGTGGTAGGTCCTGATACCCGAACATTTTTGATACTCGTACTCCATTGAGGCAAATTGAGCATCCTTAGTGATATCAACTACTACTGGACCGGGGCGTCCTGATTTAGCAATAAAAAATGCCTTGGCGATAATTTCAGGGATCTCACTGGCATTGGTAATCTGATGATTCCATTTGATCACCGGCATAGAAATGCCTATTACATCCGTTTCCTGGAAAGCGTCCGTTCCCAAAAGACTTGATGGTACCTGACCGGTAATACAAACGATTGGCGTGCTGTCAATGTGGGCATCTGCTATGCCCGTGATAAGATTAGTAGCTCCCGGTCCTGAAGTAGCAAACACCACTCCTACCTGATTGCGTACCCTGGCAAAACCCTGAGCAGCATGAACCGCTCCCTGCTCATGACGGACTAATATATGATTCACTTGATCCCTGAAGTCATACAGGGCATCATAAATCGGCATAATGGCTCCCCCCGGATAACCGAATATTGTTTCAACCCCTTCAGCTAGTAATGAGTATATCACCGCTTCCGCTCCGGACATGGTTTTCTTTGCTGTGGCAGTTTGCTTTCCATTTACCAATGTTTCCATGATCTATTTAGTTATCAGTAATACAACCTTGCGATGCTGATGAGACTGCTTTTGCGTATTTATAAAGTATCCCCCGTTCTTCCTTCAATGCCGGGGCAGTCCAATCCGCTTTTCGTTGTTCAATTTCTTCAGGGGAAAGATTTACCTCCAATTTATTATTTATAGCATCGATGGTTATGATATCCCCATCCTTTAACAGAGCTATCAGACCACCATCCTGAGCTTCCGGAGTTATGTGCCCTACCACAAAACCATGTGTTCCTCCGCTGAACCGGCCATCAGTTATTAGAGCCACACTTTGTCCCAGGCCGGCCCCTATAATCGCGGCTGTGGGCTTCAACATTTCAGGCATTCCAGGGCCACCCCTGGGGCCTTCGTATCGAATCACTATCACCTCACCAGGTTGTACCAAGCCATCCTTAATTCCCTGATTGGCATCAAATTCACTGTTGAATACCCTGGCTTTGCCAGTAAATTGCTCTCCTTCTTTCCCGGTAATTTTAGCTACCGCACCTTCAGTCGCCAAATTTCCATAAAGGATTTGTAAGTGGCCGGAAGTTTTAATTGGATCATCCACTGGGTGAATCACCGACTGATCTGCTTTCAGATCGGGCAATTCTGCTATATTTTCTGCCAAGGTCTTTCCAGTCACAGTAAGGCAATCCCCTTTCAGATATCCCTCTTTCAGCAGCATTTTCATTACCGCTGGTGTTCCACCCACCATGTGCAAATCTTCCATCAAGTACTTGCCGCTGGGTTTAAGGTCTGCTAGAAAGGGAGTTCGATCACTGATTTTCTGAAAGTCTTCCAGTGAGATTTCCAACTCCAATGATTTTGCTATGGCTATCAAGTGAAGCACTGCATTGGTTGAGCCTCCAAGAGCCATAATCACTGAAATCGCATTTTCCAGGGCATCTTTGGTAACAATGTCCTTGGGCTTAATATTGTGCTGTAGCAGATAATGAATGCTTCTGCCAGCTTCTTTACATTCACGTTTCTTCTCAGGGCTAACAGCAGGATTGGATGCACCATAAGGAAGGCTCATCCCCATAGCCTCTAAGGCACAAGCCATGGTGTTTGCAGTATACATACCACCACAAGCACCAGCACCTGGACAGGCATTTCGTATCACACCCTTAAATTCGTCTTCCGAAATTTTACCAGCGTATCGTTCACCCAGAGCTTCAAATGCTGAAACCACATCCAATTTCCGATCGTGGTATTTCCCAGAAGCGATGGTGCCCCCATAAACTATTATCGCGGGCCGGTTAAGTCTGCCAATAGCCATCATGGCACCAGGCATATTCTTGTCGCATCCAACCACGGCGATCAATCCATCATAACTCTGAGCATTTACCACGGTTTCAATAGAGTCCGCGATTATATCTCTTGAAGGCAATGAATAGCGCATGCCAGGAGTACCCATGGACATCCCATCACTTACCCCTATAGTATTGAAAACCAGGCCAATAAGGTTCTTTTCACTGACTCCTTGCTTGACCTGCTGGGCCTGGGTATTAAGGTGCATATTGCACGGGTTTCCTTCATAACCGGTACTGACTATCCCAACCTGGGCTTTTTGCAGGTCTTCATCGGTTAGGCCAATAGCGTGAAGCATGGCCTGAGCTGCCGGCTGGGTACGGTCCTGGGTAAGTCGTTTACTGTATTTATTAATTTCTTGCTCCAAGGTATTCTAATTAAACCAATGTGAAATCTCTATATTCGTTGTTAACAACCCTTTCTCGATACATTAGAAATAAACTATAAGCTACCGTATCCTCCCAATCCATGGCGAAGTCATGACCTCCGATTGACTTTATTCCAGCAATCTCAGCGGCTGTACCGGTAAAAAATGCAGCATCCGCATCAACAAGTTCTTCTGCGGTAAATTGCTTTTCCACAACCTTATATCCTATCTCCCGGGCATAACTGATCACGGTAGCTCTGGTGATTCCAGGCAAAATGTCTCCGGCAGGAGGAGTATACAATACTTCATCCTTCTCGTAGAAAAAATTTGCTCCAGGGACCTTCGGTAACATATCCATTGGAGTCCAGCAGCAATGCTTCGTCAAACCCTTTGGATTTGGCCTCCATGGTAGCCAGGATCGCATTTGTATAGTGACCACAGATCTTTGCGTCCACTGGGATCGAGTTAGGACTGGGCTTTTCATAGCTGGAAACCATAACTTTAAGCAAGTCATTTCCCAGGTATCTTTCCCATTCCCATGCTGCCATTAATAGATACACTTCTTTAGTTTCTGTTAACGCCATGTTAGCCCCCAAATAGACTAAAGGTCTTATGTATGCATTATTTAGATGGTTCCTTTTTAATAATTCGTGGGCGATTTCCGTTAGTTCATCGGTGGCGTAGTCCAATTCAATAAACATTTTCGAAGCTGAATGATGTAGGCGGTCGAAATGTTCCGTTGCTTTGAAAATCTGCGGTCCGGTATTGGTCTCATATGCTCGTAGCCCATCAAACGCACCATTGCCATAATGGAGGGTCTGACTGAACAAATTACCCATGGCATCTGTGGCCTTCAACCACTTACCATTTAAGAATAAAACCGAGTCTCTGTTAAAATACATGATTTATGTTTCCCTTTAATCTTCTAAAAACCTTATATCAAAAAAAAACGCCATCCCGAGTTGGAATGGCGTTTAATTTTGTGTCTCTCGGATCACCTATACCATTCCTGTTCCAGTGTCCTAATGAGCACACTAGTAATGACCACAGAAGTGTTGATATAAGTAACTGTCATGGTTCTTTATTAGACTAAAAGTAAATTTAGGTAATTTAATTTTCATTATCCTACTGCTTCAATGACTTTTTGCATTGGCAGGGGCAGTTGTATGTATGAATCGGGCTACCGAATCTCCAACTTCACTGGTGCCGTAGCTATTGTCCGGGCTAAGGTCTTCAGTTAATATTCTTTCGTTTATACATTTCTCCACTGCCTCTCGAATGCAGGCCGACTCTTCCGTCATTGACAGAGAATACTCAAGCATCATAGCCATGGATAAGATTGCCGCCATTGGATTGGCCCGGTTCAGGCCCGCAACTTCAGGATATGATCCATGAATAGGCTCGAAGAGTGATAATTCATAGCCCATAGAAGCTGAAGGAAGCATTCCCAAGGAACCTGTAATTACCGAAGCCTCATCAGTAATTATGTCTCCAAACATGTTTTCTGTTAGTATCACATCAAACCGGCCTGGGTTTTGGATCAATTGCATGGCCGCATTGTCCACGAACATGTGATCCAGGGTAATATCTGGATAGTCCAGGGCGCATTGATTAACGGTTTCTCTCCAAAGCCGACTGGTAGCCAATACATTGGCTTTATCAACCAGAGTCACTTTTTTATTTCTTGAGCCGGCCGCTGCGAATGCCAGTTTAGTAATTCTGGTAATTTCTTCTACTGAATACATACAGGTATCATAAGCCCTGGTCCCATCTTCACTTCTTCCCCGAGGTTCCCCAAAGTAAATTCCTCCGGTTAATTCTCTAAATACCACGAAATCTACCCCAGCCACCCGATCTTCCTTAAGAGGCGATATGTGCAGGAGCTGCTTATAGCTTTTTACTGGTCTGACATTAGCGAACAGCCCCAACTGTTTTCTCATTGCCAGTAATCCTTGCTCGGGGCGGACTTTTGCCGAAGGATCGTTGTCGTATTTAGGGTCCCCGATTGCTCCAAATAAAATAGCATCAGCACTAAGGCAAATTTCCTTGGTTTCCTCTGGGAAAGGATTTCCGGTGGCGTCAATGGCCGCAGCTCCGATCAAACCATAGTTTAACTGAAACTGATGACCAAAACGTACTTCAATTGCTTTCAGGGAGCTCAGTGCCTGCTCAATAACCTCTGGTCCAATACCATCTCCTGCCAGTACTGCAATAGTTGATTTCATAGTCTAACCTTTAACTACTAGTTTGTTCGTAAACAATTACTTTATCTTTTTGATTTATTAAATAGTCAATGTCATCTAATCCCTGGAGAAGACAAGTCTTTTTGTAAGTATTAATGTCAAACTTAGTTGTCCTCCCAGTTCCTGGGATGGCAAATTGTTGATTGACTAGATCCACAGTGGCCTGTAGTGATGGATCTTGATTCAGATCTGAGAACAATTCTTGAATAAAATCTTCCGGCAATTGTACAGGAAGCAATCCATTGTTCAATGCATTATTTCTAAATATATCAGCAAAGAAACTGGACACTACTACCCTGAATCCATAGTCGTACAAAGCCCAAGCTGCATGCTCACGGCTAGAGCCACAACCAAAGTTTTTGCCTGCTATCAAAATCTTACCCTCTACTCCAGGTTGATTTAGAATGAATTCAGGTTTTGGATTGCCCTTCGCATCGAAGCGCCAGTCCCGGAACAGGTTGTCCCCAAACCCTTCCCTGGTAGTTGCTTTTAGAAAACGTGCAGGAATTATTTGATCAGTGTCAACATTTTCTCCCGGCATAGATATACAAGTCGAAGTTATAGTGTTAAATATTTCCATGCTTCAGATTATTTCTCTTACATCAGTGATACATCCCTTAATGGCAGTAGCCGCAGCGGTAAGTGGGCTGGCCAAAATAGTTCTGGCACCGGGTCCTTGTCTGCCTTCAAAATTTCTATTACTGGTGGAAACGCAATACTCACCAGCAGGAACCTTATCCTCGTTCATTCCAAGGCAGGCCGAACAACCAGGTTGACGTAACCGGAACCCGGCTTCTCCCAGAATAATATCCAACCCCTCTTGTATTGCCTGCTGCTCCACCTGTTTAGATCCAGGAATCACCATCGCATGAACATGAGCGGCTTTTTGCTTGCCCTTCACCAGTGAAGCCACTAATCTCAAATCTTCAATTCTGGAATTGGTACAACTTCCAATGAATACATAATTGATTTGCTTTCCTAATAATTGCTCCCCGGCGGTCAGGCCCATATATTCTAATGCTTTTTGGTTATCCGGTTCATTGGGAATTCGATCGTTTATCTTCATGCCCATTCCCGGATTGGTTCCATAAGTAATCATGGGTACAATGTCCGTAGCATCAAATTTATAAGAGGCATCAAAAGTAGCGCCGGGATCAGTACACAGCTCTTCCCATTGCTTCTTGAAATAGTCCCAATTAGTACTCTCGGGAGCAAATTTTCGTCCTTTCAGATATTCGAAAGTGGTATCATCCGGGGCGATCATACCGCCTCGGGCTCCCATTTCAATGCTCATATTACAGATGGTCATTCTGGCCTCCATCGACAAACCGCGAATGGTTGACCCCGAGTACTCAATAAAATGACTGGTAGCTCCGCTGGTTGAAATTTCCGATGCTATATAAAGAATTATGTCCTTGGAAAGAACTCCTGCAGCCAAAGGTCCATTGACCTCAATCTTCATGCGCTTTGGTTTATACTGGAGTACACATTGAGTAGCCAATACCTGTTCAACTTCACTGGTCCCGATTCCAAAAGCAACGGCTCCAAAAGCCCCATGAGTAGAAGTATGACTATCACCGCATACAATAGTCATTCCTGGTTGGGTAATCCCCAACTCAGGTCCAATGACGTGCACTATGCCATGATACTGGTGTCCTAAACCATAGAGTTCTACTCCAAATTCCTGACAATTCTCAGTCAATTTTTGAACTTGAAATCGTGATAATCTGTCTCTTATGGGCAAATGCTGATCAATGGTAGGCACATTGTGATCGGCTGTGGCTATGGTTTGTTCAGGCCTGAATACTCCAACACCTCTTTTACGCAGTCCTTCAAAGGCCTGTGGGCTGGTCACTTCATGAATAAAATGCCTATCGATGTATAACACACTGGGCCCATCTTTAATTTGGGATACTACGTGCTTGTCCCAAGCTTTATCAAATAAGGTTTTCGCTGACATCTCTTCTAAATATCTCTGTTATTTTATACTTGGAGTTAAATATTGGTTAAGTAATTCTTTCAAATCCTGATCATTCACCAATTTGATGCGGTCTGCCAATTCCAGATACTTTTCGTATACAGTTTCATTTTGATCAGCTGGAATTTCGATCCCCAATTTCTTAATACGGTAGTTCAAGGCAGCTCTGCCACTGCGTGCGGTAAGCACGATAGAAGATTCGTCTACTCCAACCTCTCGTGGGTCAATGATTTCGTAGTTTTCCCTGTTCTTTATCACCCCATCCTGATGGATTCCCGAACTGTGCGCAAAAGCATTTGCCCCTACGATGGCCTTATTGGGTTGAACCGGCATACCCATGGTTTCTACCACCAAATGACTAATGGGGTTTAATTGTTCAGTAACTATCCCTGTAGTATATGGAAGCCATCGATGCTTGCGCATGATCATTACTACTTCTTCCAAAGAGGTGTTTCCAGCCCTTTCGCCACATCCATTGACGGTACATTCGATTTGCCGGGCACCGTTTTGGACACCGGCTATGGAATTTGCTGTAGCCAGTCCCAGGTCGTTGTGGCAATGAGTCGATATAGTCACTCGTTCGATCCCCTTAACATTATCCACCAGATATTTTATTTTTTGGCCATACTCCTCCGGCAGACAATAGCCGGTGGTATCAGGGATATTTACTACTGTTGCACCTGCTGTAATAACCTTTTCAATAACCTTGGCCAGGTATTCATTGTCGGTCCGACCAGCATCTTCTGCATAAAATTCTACGTCCTCCACATATTTTTTAGCCAGCTTTACGGCGGCGACTCCCCACTCGATCACCTTCTCCCTGGTTGATTTTAGTTTGGTGAAGATGTGTTGATCTGAAGTTCCCAATCCGGTATGGATACGGGGTCTGACAGCACCCTCCAAAGCCTCAGCGGCCCTGATAATGTCCTTTTCTACTGCTCTGGAGAGGGCGCAGATCACTGGTTCCTTTACATTTTGCGCAATGCCCTTTACCGATGCAAAATCCCCCGGACTTGAGATAGGGAAACCAGCTTCGATTACATCCACTCCCAACTGCTCCAGGGCTTTTGCAATTATAATTTTCTCTTCTTTGTTCAGACCACAACCTGGGACCTGCTCACCATCCCTCAAAGTGGTATCAAAAATATTTACCTTCTTATCCATAATTATTATGGGTATTTAATTGCCATTATTCTAAAGTTACCCGCGGCTTCAGGGATATAAAAATCAAATAATTCAATAATTACGCATCCTAAATAGTATGACTTTAATCAAAAGTTGTCTAAATTTGCATTTAACAGCATTTTTGCTATTACATTTTTACGATGTCTAATAATAATAACTCCGGTCTTTTTCAACTAATAAAAGGACTTTCACGAAGTGAGAAGCGCTATTTCAAGTTGTATGTCACCAGGGAAGGTAGTTCACGAACCAAAAAGTTTATCAGGCTTTTTGATCTGATGGATCAACAATCGACTTATTCAGAAGGGGAAATTTTCAGTAAAGAACCTAGTTTTAAGAGAACCCAGATATCCAATTTAAAGGCGCATCTGTATAAGCGGATTTTGCAGAGCTTAAGAATGTTTGATAACAGTAATGTGAAGGATATTCAGATACGGGAATTTATTGATCATGCACAAATCCTCTATAACCGCTCTCATTATGATCAATGTGTTAAGATGTTGAATAAAGCCAAGAAAATGGCTCACAGGCATCATAATCTAGAATTGTTACTGGAAATATATAAATGGGAAAAGCAAGTGTTGTCTCAGACTGTTGGTAAAGGAAACCAGGAAAGAGTCAATGCAATCATTACTCAAGTTCGCGATGTAAATAATCGCATCAACAATATTAATTCCTTTTCGAACATTTTGGTAAAACTGAATGCTCTTTACCTGCGTAAAGGATTTGTAAGAAACCAGGGAGATTTTGAGAAAGTAACCAATATCTTAAAGCAAGGGCTTCCAAAGTATCAAGAAGAATCACTCAGTTTCTACGAAAAACTCCATTTATACAATCTATTTGTTGATTACTACTTCTTTATTCAGAATTTTAAAAAAGGGTGCATTTACGCTCAAAAATGGGTGGATTTATTTGAGGATAACCGACAGATCCCTGAATACCTGGATCTTTACCTAAAAGGATTGAATCAACTGATGATTGCCCAATACAAGCTGAGGCGATATGCGGATTTTATCCAAAACCACCGACGCATGAAGAACATCCCAAAATTGAGCGGAGTTGAACTGGACGCAAACATTCAACTCAAGCTTCAAAAATATATTTATTCGCACTTATTCAATAAATTTTTTATGGTGGGTGACTTCGAAATCGGAGTAATCTTGTTTACCAAAATCAAACCACGACTGGAAGAGTTCATTCCTCAACTGGATAAACATTCACGATTGATAATGTATTATAAGATTGCCTGCCTTTATTTTGGAGACGGCAACTTCAACGAAGCCATTAAGTGGTTATATCAAATTATCAATACCGAGGAAGAGGACATAAGAGAAGACGTACATAGTTTCGCCCGTATCATTAATCTTATTAGCCATTTTGAGTTAGGCCATACGGATGTTATTCCTTACTATTTAAGATCCACTTACCGTTACCTGTCCAAGAAGGATGATTTACAGCAGTTTCAAAATTATATATTGAGCTTTATTAAACGATTGGACCGGAACATGACTCAAAGTGCTTTGATAGAACAGTTCCAGAGTCTGAGAGGTCAACTACTGACATTAGTGGACATTCCTTATGAAAAAAGAGCTTTTATCTATTTTGATATAATATCATGGTTGGAAAGCAGAATTCAAGGACGAAAAGTCGAAACAATCATTAAAGAAAAAGCTCGTGTGTTGATTATTAAAAAAGACGCAGCTTGAATTATTTCGCTAAAAATTTGGAACAAAGAAGATTTATTGCTTAACATTGTATCTTATACAAGCAACATTATGAAGTTATTCATCAATACATTTTACTTTTACTTTTTTAGTCCCAGGGCCGGGATTATGCAGTAGTGTATTGAAAATAATACAAGAACTCATAAAGTCCCGGAAAATTTCGGGACTTTTTTTTATGTTATGACTGAGAAACTAAACATTGCCATACAGGGGGCAGCTGCCTCTTTTCACCATCAGGCGGCGAACCGCTATTTTAATGAGCAGACCGTGGAAATTCTGGAGTGTCGAAGCTTCGAGCAGGTATGTGAAGCCGTAAATCAAGGCAAGGTAGACTTCGCCATGATGGCCATTGAAAACACTTTTACCGGAAGTCTGCTTCCAAATTATGGTTTGCTGCAAAATTATCCATTGTACATTATTGGTGAACAATATCTTCATATTGAACAGCACTTGATGGCCATTCCAGGTCAGCAGTTAAAAGACATAGAGTTTATTCATTCCCACCCTATTGCACTGAATCAGTGCAATGTATTTTTGGAAGATCACCCTCAAATAATTGCCATTGAAAAGTACGACACTGCAGGAAGCGCCCGTGATATTAAGGAAGAGAAACTGATGGGAGTTGCTGCCATCGCCGGATCCCCGGCCGCAGAACTTTATGGCCTGGAAATTCTGGCTCACCATATCGAAAACCTCAAAAGGAATCAAACAAGGTTCCTGGTACTAAGCCGGGACGGAAAGGAATCCATAAAAGAACCCCAACAAGGCCTCTGTGTGCCTTGAAGCGGCACACAAAGTGGGTTCTCTGATGGAAGTGTTACAGGTGTTTCAAGAGAATCTGATCAATATAACCAAGATTCAATCTGTTCCGATACTGGGAAAACCCTATCAATATCAATTTCACCTTGATATGGAGTGGGGAAAAGAAACCAACCTTGAGTGTACTATGAAAGATTTACAGAAATGTACTTTTTCATATCGGGTGCTGGGAACCTATAGAAAAGGATTAAAGGACGATGATTATACAGACAGCCAACAGACTGCAGCAGGTAGAGGAGTACTACTTCTCTAAAAAACTACAGGAAATCAGAAGCATGATTGCCTCTGGCGATGACGTTATCAATCTTGGTATCGGCAGCCCGGACATGCCTCCTGCTTCTGAGGTGGTTGATACTTTATTCCAATCAGCCAGGGAAGAGGGCAATCACGGGTATCAACCATATCGAGGTATTTCGGAGCTTCGGCTGGCAATGTCACAGTGGTATCAACGCACTTATGGAGTAGTACTGGACACAGACCGGCAAATTCTTCCATTAATGGGATCTAAGGAAGGGATATTCCATATTTCTATGGCATTCCTAAATCCTGGCGACCAAGTACTGATACCAAACCCAGGGTATCCGGGTTATGCTGGCGCCACTCGATTAGTGGATGCGGACCCGGTTTCATATACGCTGGATGCTAAGAATCAATGGCAACCAAATTGGGAATTTCTTGAAAACTTGGACACCTCAAGGGTAAAACTTATGTGGATAAACTACCCTCATATGCCCACAGGTGCATTAGCGAGTGTGCAAACATTTAGAAGGCTAATCAAATGGTGTAAAGAACGGATGATTTTGCTTTGTCATGATAACCCCTACAGTCTGATCCTCAATCCTCAGCCGCCACTCAGCCTACACTCGATTCCCGGTTCATTTGAGGTCGGTCTGGAGTTAAATTCTTTGAGTAAAGGACATCACATGGCTGGCTGGCGGGTTGGAATGTTAACTGGGAATTCCAATTACATCGATGCCGTAGTACAAGTCAAAAGTAATATTGACAGCGGCATGTTTAAAGGTATTCAGGAGGCAGCCGTTACAGCCTTACAACCAAATAGCTCGTGGCACCATATCCAAAACGGAATCTACAGGAGCAGAAAAGCCCTGGTACATCAGCTGATGGATTTAATAAAATGTAAATATGAGAATCATACAGCTGGTTTATTTGTTTGGGGCAAAGTACCAGAGAGTGTTGATACTCTGTCATTTACAGACAAGATTTTAAATGAGGCCAAAGTCTTTATTGTCCCTGGCCTGGTATTTGGAGATCAAGGAAACCGATACATACGTGCATCATTATGCGTCTCTGAACAAAGAATAAGAGAAGCAATAAATAGAATTAAAGAACTACAAAACGTAATAACAGCATGACAAATATAAACATGAACCTCGTTCCAATAGATAAATGGGGGTTATCGGACCAGTCACCCTTGATTATTAGCGGTCCCTGCAGTGCTGAAACACCAGAGCAGGTAATGCAAACCGCCAGGGAATTAGCAAAAAAAGCACCACAGGTTAAAGTGTTTCGGGCTGGCATTTGGAAGCCAAGAACACGTCCCAATAGTTTCGAAGGGATTGGAATCGAGGGCCTTTCCTGGCTTCAACAGGTAAAGGCAGAAACCGGTTTGCTTACCTCAGTTGAAGTTGCCAACGCCAATCATGTTTATGAAGCTCTGAAGCACGGAATTGATATACTTTGGGTAGGTGCTCGAACTACGGTAAACCCATTCAGTGTACAGGAAATTGCCAATGCCTTAAAGGGTGTAGATGTTCCAGTTATGGTCAAGAATCCAATAAACCCAGACCTTCAATTGTGGTTGGGAGCTATTGAACGCATTCATCAGGCAGGTATTATCCGGCTCGGAGCCATCCACAGAGGATTTTCTTCCGGGCAAAATGGGCGTTTCCGAAACGCTCCCCAATGGAAATTACCCATAGAGCTAAAAAGATTGCTGCCTGATCTCCCTATGATTTGTGATCCCAGTCATATTTGTGGAAAACGAGACCTATTGCTTGAGGTAGCACAAAAAGCGTTGGACCTTGCAATGGACGGCTTGATGATCGAAGCACATATCAACCCGGATGAGGCTTGGAGTGATAAAGCTCAACAAGTGACTCCTGATGGGTTAACCGAACTCCTTTCCCAACTCAAACTAAGAAAACCGGAAGGTGAAGATCCGGAATCTTTGGATTTCTTAAGTGTATATAGAGACGAGATCGACTTGATTGATTTGGAAATACTGGACACCATCGCCAGACGGGCTAAAGTAGTGGAGAAAATTGCCGAATATAAGAGGGAGCATAAAATAACCATCCTACAAGTTAGTCGATGGGATGAGTTATTGAAAGACCGGTTGGCGGCGGCTAAAAAGCTGGGACTTGATGAGAAATTCTCCAAAGAACTTTATCAGCAAATTCATTTGATGTCCATCAGAATCCAAACTAAAGTGATGAATGTAAAGAAGAGCATTAAGTTATAGACTTAAAGAATGTACTCACTTAAATCCTTAGTCTTAACCAGCTTATCCAGCCTTTCAATAACCAATTCTTTGGTGATTACCACCTGAGCGTTGGGTGCAATCACATCGGGCATATCAAATAAAAGATCGTTAAGCAGGTGGCTCATAACGGTATGAAGTCTACGAGCTCCGATATTTATTACATCGCTGTTCACCTTAAAAGCTATCTCTGCAATCTCATGAAGTGCTTCTTCCTGGAAAGTGATTGACACATCTTCGGCGTTGAATAACGCCTGGTACTGCTTGGTCAAAGCGTTCTTAGGCTCCTTGAGTATGTGATAAAAATCATCTTTGGTCAGATTTTCCAATTCTACTCTAATCGGGAATCTGCCCTGCAATTCAGGGATCAGGTCGCTGGGTTTAGAAACATGAAACGCGCCGGCTGCTATAAACAGAATATGATCAGTCTTTATCACACCATGCTTGGTATTTACTGCAGTGCCTTCAACCACCGGCAACAAATCGCGTTGTACCCCTTCACGGCTCACATCAGGTCCTGAATGCTTTCCAGAACCTCCGGCTATCTTATCGATCTCATCAATGAAAATGATACCGGTATTTTCCGCCTTGCGTATGGCTTCGTCCTTGACTTCATCCATATCTATGAGTTTGGCCGCCTCCTCTTCTAATAGAATCCGCTTGGCCTCCTCGATGGTTACTTTACGCCGTTTATTCTTTTTGGGAATCATGTTCCCAATCATTTCCTGAAGGTTTATCATGGAAGATTCGTCCATCATACCTCCACCAATCATGCCTACGCCGCTACTACCGGGCTTCTTAACATTAATCTCAATCTTGCGGTGATCTAATTCACCACTGCGGATCTTTTCCCGGAAGCGTTCCCGGGTCCGTTCATTCAATTCAACGTCGTTTTGGGGAGGGGTGCTCTGATCAGTACTCTGCTCCAGTCTGGTCACTTTAGGACCTGTGGTAATGGGTGGGATTAGTGCATCTAATATGATGTCTTCTACCGCTAGTGCGGCTTTCTCCTTAACCTCATCCTGCTTACGGGTTTTAACCAGATTTACTGCTTGCTCCACCAGATCCCGCACCATGCTTTCCACATCACGTCCAACATATCCTATCTCTGTAAACTTTGATGCCTCTACCTTGGAAAAAGGAGCATCTGCAAGGTTAGCCAACCGGCGGGCGATCTCCGTTTTTCCTACACCGGTGGCCCCAATCATTAAAATGTTATTGGGTATTATCTCTTCCTTCATCTCAGAAGTAACACTCATACGTCGCCATCTGTTTCGCAAAGCAATTGCTACATTGCGTTTGGCATCTTTCTGTCCGATAATGTATTTGTCCAACTCCTTTACAATCTCTCGAGGAGTCAGGTACTGTTTGTCATTCAACATGATTCATTTCTTGGTTATAAAACTATTCAAATCAGTTACCAGAGTAAAATAATCATATCCCCCTCCGGTGTGGTAAATACTGCGGGTATATGCCAGCTCAAATTTCTTTATTCTCAACAAGAAACCAAATGAAAGTCCTGCCCCGCCACTGGTTTCAGCTAATCTCAATTCCTTTCGTACCATATGATTGTATCCCAGACGCAAATTAAAATTTCTATGGACTATAACTTCGGTACCTATGGCTATATGCCTCATTATCCGATCAAATCCATCTACTTCATTGGGGGCCCCTTCACCCGTTCCTGTGGGGTCAAACAGTTTTTCATTCACTAGTCCCAAATTATAAACAGTCAGACTAAAACGAAAAGGCATGTGTTGAGGTTTAAAGGTAACCCCCATTTGCACATCAAATGGCAATTCCGATTCGCTGGTCTCAGTAAAATCTGACAGTACTACCCCTACATTCCTAAAGGTAAGCCCCACCGTTAGGTCTTGTTTTGGGTGCCTGAAGATCCCCCCTATATCCAGCAGCAACGCTGTTGCGTTATATCCAGCCAGTCCTGAGTTCATAATCTTCAAGTCTGCACCAAGTTGTATCGGCCCCACTGGCCTGGCGTATGCAAGCATCAATACAAATTCAGAACCGCTGAAGCTTCCTGTGGGGGCCCCTGACGGGTCGTACCCCTGAAAGTTTCCATAATTCAAGTACTGTACACCCACTCCCCATATACCAGGTGTCTCAAAATTATAAACATAGGTTAAAGTACCATAACTGATATCAGCAACCAATGATTGATAGGTCAACCCAACATGATGATCAACCATAGAGTCCAGCAGAGCTGGGTTTGATAAAAACATCTGCGCATCCTGGTCCCAGCTACTGACATTAACGCCTCCAAGGGATGCAGTCCTGGCAGAAGATGGTAAGTTTAGAAACTGAAAGGACCTTTGGCCGCCAAACTGGGCTTCCATCTGATACGAAATGAAAAACATCCACATCCAGATGACCAGCTTTATCGACCCTTTCAAGTTACCAGCATCCAGCGCCATAAATCTTGACTATTTATCCGTACCAGTCGGAAATACAAAATTGACAGGATTTTCTGCCTTTTGTTTCAGTAATGCTATTTCTAATACATCCTGTGCCGTTTCCACAAGATGGAATTTAATGCCTTTTAAATAGACCTCACTTATCTCATCAATGTCTTTTTTATTCCTGTTGCTGAGAATAATCTCTTTTATTCCCGCCCTTTTTGCAGCCAGGATCTTTTCTTTAACTCCTCCTACCGGAAGCACCTTGCCACGTAAAGTAATTTCTCCGGTCATAGCGATTTTATCTTTGACCTTTCGTTGAGTATAAATAGAAGCCAGGGAGGTCACCATAGTAATCCCTGCAGAGGGTCCATCTTTGGGAACAGCACCTGCTGGAACATGTATGTGTAAATCATATGTGTCAAAAACCCTGTAATCTATTCCCAGCTGCTCAGCCTGAGCTTTCAGATATGACAGTGCTGCCACCGCAGACTCTTTCATCACATCTCCCAGTTGACCCGATATAGTCAACTTTCCTTTCCCCCGACTCAAACTAGACTCCACAAACAGGATCTCTCCACCTGACTGTGTCCAGGCCAGCCCAGTAACCACTCCAGGGATCTTATTACCCTGGTACAATTCCTTATCAAATATGGGAGCCCCCAAAAGGTCCTCAACCTGATCCGGCCCAATTCGCTGTGGGTGTTCCTCCTCCAGAGCTATGCATTTGGCAACCTTCCGAGCCACTGTCCCGATGTTTCTTTCCAGGTTCCTTACTCCTGATTCCCGGGTATACTTCTCCACGATTTTAACCAATGCCGTCTTATTCAAGGTAAAATCACCTGCTTTCAGTCCATGCTCCTTCTTCTGCTTTGGCACCAAGTGTTTCTGGGCAATTTTTACCTTCTCTTCCATGGTGTACCCACTAATCTCGATACCCTCCATACGGTCTCTCAATGCGGGATGGATGGTGTCAAGAGAATTAGCGGTAGCAATGAACAGTACCTTACTCAAGTCATAGGGCATCTCAAGATAATTGTCATTGAAAGTATTGTTCTGTTCAGGGTCCAACACTTCTAATAAGGCAGACGATGGATCACCTCTGAAATCAGCCCTCACTTTGTCAATTTCATCAAGAATGAACACCGGATTGGATGATTTAACCTTTTTAATGTTCTGAATAATCTTGCCCGGCATTGCGCCCACATAGGTTTTGCGGTGCCCCCTGATTTCCGCTTCATCGTGAACTCCACCTAAAGACATACGAATATATTTACGATTTAGGGCTTCTGCAATGCTTTTTCCAAGTGAGGTTTTTCCAACCCCAGGAGGTCCGTACAGGCACAAAATAGGTCCTTTCATATCCTGCTTCAATTTTAAGACTGCCAGATACTCTATGATTCGGTCCTTTACCTTGTCAAGCCCATAGTGGTCACGATCCAATATTTTTCTGCCTTTATTAAGGTCAAAACTGTCAGTAGTAAAATCGTTCCAAGGTAAGTCTACGAACAACTCTACATATCCAAATGAAACTGGATACTCAGCTGAAGCAGGATTTAGTCGAAGGATCTTGTCTAACTCCTTATTAAAGTGAGTATGAATATCCGGCGGCCATTTCTTCTTATCACCTCTGGCCCTCAGTTCCTCAACTTCCTGATCCGGACCTTCATTACCCAATTCATCCTGGAGTACTTTGATTTGCTGGCGGAGGTAAAAATCTCGCTGCTGTTGATCAATATCCGAATACACCTTATTTTGGATCTCCCTCTTCAATTCTAACATCTGAATGTCCTTAAGCATATGCTCAAGCAATAAGGTGGCCCGCTTCATACCATCGTCAATTTCCAGCAATTGCTGTTTGTCCGCTACTTCAGCATTAATGTTGGAAGAGAGAAAATGAGTTAGAAAAGTATGGCTTTCAATATTGTCCAGGGCAACTTGGGCTTCAGGCGGTATTTCCGGATTGAGTTTAAGAATTTTGGAAGCAGCATCCTTTAAAGACTGTACCACGGCCTTGGTTTCCTTTCGATGTTTAGCCAGAAACTTCTCTTTAGCATACTCAACGATTGCAGTGAAATACGGTTGTTTCTGCGCAAAAGATTTAATTTTGAATCGATTCTTTCCTTGAATTATGATAGTGGTATTTCCATCTGGTAAGACGATCATTTTTATGATCTTTGCCACAGTCCCAATCTGATAGATGTCGTCGATTTCAGGTTCCTCTACTTTGTTGTTTTTTTGAGCGATCACCCCAATAATCCGATCTCCACGATAAGCCCTCTTTACTAACTGAATAGATTTTTGTCGTCCTACTGTAATCGGTAATATCACTCCAGGAAATAATACAGTATTTCTTATTGGTAATATTGGCAATGTGTCAGGAAATTTGGACAAAGGCACTTCTCCTTCTGCATCAATGATCTGTATAAGACCATCACTTTCTTCTTCATCTAACTGGCCAAATACCAGATTGCTTAATAATTGATCCGTATTATTCATAAAACCATCTTCTATGCCATAATGACATAATTTTCTAAATTTGCTCTTGGTTAATACTCCAGTACTTATTTTGCAAGAGCTATGCCAAAATATAAATATATATTCTCATTAATGTGGTACATTGGCTAGAAGTCGGTGTTATACTTAGTGTTATGGTGTCCAGATTGTTTCTCTTCTCATTTCTGATGCTGTTCTTTTTGGTGTCCATCCAACTGGTGGCACAACAGCCCGAGAAGAAAAAATTCCTCAATATATCCAATGCCTTACATAAAAAAGAAGCAGAACACACCTCTATCGGGCATTTCCCTAATTTAAATAAGATAAAATACTACTATAATAAGCGAGAGTGGGCCCAGATTCAAAAGTATGAAAGCAGGCAACAATGGGAAGATCTTTATGCTGTTTTAAAACCATATGTCTACAATTTTGGTATAGAAAATTTTTACAAAGATACTTTCCTTCTCTGGAGACTGGCCAAATTGACAGAACTCTACGGTTCAGAGGAAGATGCCATTATCCTTTACAAACTGGTACTTAAGCACCACAGGAAAGACATCGACATTGAAAATGTGGAGCTTTACTATGATAGCCTTAACAAGAATAAGGTTGATTACTATGTACCACTGGATTATTACTACGAATTGGTAGAATATCGGAAGGCAGTTGACACCTTGCAACCACCCAGAGGAGTTTTACTAAATATGGGGACCGCTATAAATTCAGACAAAGCTGATTACGGCCCTACATTAAATCTAAATAACAACCTACTGATCTTTACCTCTAAAAGAAACGAAAAAGTAGTGGCGGCAAAAAAAACCCAAAATGAAGATTTATTTATTAGTTGGGGATCAGATGGCTTCTGGTCTATAGCTGAAGCTCTGGATGCGATAAACACCGAATACAATGAAGGATCGGCCTGCATCACTTCTGACGGTGCCACTTTATATTTTTCAAGATGCCATGCACCCGGGTCAATGGGAAGCTGTGATTTATTTGTCGCTGAAATCAAGGAGGACAGTACCTGGGGTAATGTCAGGAATCTGGGAGTAAATGTTAACAGCATCGCATGGGACTCTCATCCTACCTTGTCGCACACTGAGGACACCTTATATTTTGCTTCGGACAAAATTGGAGGATTTGGCCTGTCAGACATTTACTTTACCTATAAGGATAAAAATGGAGCCTGGGCCCCATCACAAAATGTTGGGCCATTCATAAATACCCGGGGGAATGAAGTAAGTCCATTCTACCACCCCCGGCATTTGGTCTTATATTTTACCAGCAATGGCCATCTATTAAATTTCGGATCTTTCGATATTTATAAATCGGTTTGGACAGGTGATCAATGGCAGGAACCTAAAAATGTGGGGCCATTAGTAAACGGTGCTGGCAATGAATTCTATTTTACCATTGACTCCGAATCCAAAAATTTGTACTACGCTTCGTCCACTACTAAAGACATTGAAAACCTGGATTTGTTTTCATTTTCATTACCTATGGGGGCTCAGCCGGAAGCTACTACCAGTTTTTCTGGCAACCTATTAGATTCATTAACTGGCTTACCTTTAAGTGGGATTGTCTCGATCATTGACCTTGACTACGGTATTGAAGTAGCACCTAAATTTCTAAGGCCTAATGGCACCTTCCAATTCGATCTGATAAACAATAACAACTATCTATTGATCATACAAGGTGACGAGTACTTCCGAATAGAAGAAATTTTCTTTCTGAATGGGAATACAGAGATTCACCGGACTGCTCAGCCATTAGCCAGTAAACTTAAATTTGAGTCCGTGGAGTTCGAAAATGGAAAAGCCGATATTCTCCCGGAAATGTATGGTGATCTTGACAAGATCATTGACTTCCTGCTGGACAACCCAGATTTCAAGGTGAATATTGCCGGACATACCGATTCAGATGGCAGTTCTCAATTAAATTTAGTGCTATCTCAACAACGTGCAGCAGCCATCAGGGATTATATTATTCAATTTGGCAATATTGATGAAAGCAGGGTTAACGCTATTGGGTATGGTGATACCCACCCTATTGTTGAAGAACTTACGGATGCCGACAAAAAACTCAATCGCCGGGTAGAGTTTGATATTTTCCGTGAAGGGTCCGCAGACGAGTAATGACAGGAAATTAGTCAAAAATGGCATTCACAATGTCGTTACCAAGAAGGAATACCATTAACACCAACAAGAAAGCCATCCCGAACTTTTGAGCTCCTTCCAAAACCTTATCAGATGGTTTTCTTCCGGATATTATTTCATAACCAAGAAACATTACGTGACCGCCATCGAGGGCCGGGATAGGCAAGAAGTTTAGAAAAGCCAACCACATTGACAACATACCGGTCAAAAACCAGAAGTTTCTCCAGTCCCAGGTTCCACCAAAATATTCAGCAATGCCAATAACACTTTTTACGGATTTTCTACCAACTTCCCCTCTAATGACCTTACCAAGTCCACGGATGTTAAATATGGTCACCTGAAAGGCTTCTTTTACACCGGCATTTACCGCCTCCATAAAAGAGTATTGAACTCTTTGCATTTCCATCAGGTAATTAATTCTAAACCCGATCATCCCCTCACTATCTACCTGGGCAGTTATCCTTTTAGCTTCACCGTCTCGTTCAATTTTAATAGATATTTCTTTACCCTTATTTTCTTGTAATACCTCACGGAGTATTTGAATATAGATCACGCTTTGATCATTTACTTCCAGTATTTTGTCCCCTGTAATTAGCCCTGCTTTTGCAGCACCTGATCCTCTGGGTACTTTACCCACATCATAGGGCATGAGGAAGGCAATAAACCCCTTATCCTTACCTTCTTCACTAAATGTTTCAATGAAATCTGCCGGAATGGGAATATCAATTATTTTTCCTCCACGATCGACTGTGTAGTAGCTCTCACTGCTCAGCATAACCTCAGGGCCGTATATATCTCTGAATTTTTCATAATCCTGTCCATTGACCTTCAATACTTTATCACCGGTTTGAAGGCCCAGGTCTTTGGCTAGATCAAGAGCATAAATGCCATATTTGTTTACCTCATCCTTGGTAAAATAGGTCTCACCATAATGGTAGTTCAAAAAGATAAAGATGATAATCCCCAGGATCACATTGATAATGATCCCGCCCATCATCACGATCAACCGCTGCCAGGCGGGCTTGGAACGAAATTCCCAGGGCTTGGGCTCTTCTTTCATTTTTTCAGTATCCAATGATTCGTCGATCATCCCCGATATCTTTACAAAACCGCCCAGCGGAATTGCCCCCACGGAGTAAATTGTTTCACCATATTTTACCCCAAATATCTTCGGAGGAAATCCAATACTGTATTGTTCTACCCTCATGCCATAGAATTTGGCGGCAATTAAATGACCTAATTCATGCAGTCCCACTAAAATTGATAAGCTCAATATGATTTGAGCAATCATGATTATCGTTTCCATCAATTAATTATCTCTTGTGCTTTGATTCTTGTTTCTTTATCCGTCTCCACGTAATCTTCATAACAGGGAGTTTGTATGTACGGTATTTTTGAAAGACAGGTTTCTACCACATCTGACATTTCAAGAAAACCAATACGCTCGTGCAAAAATTCCGATACCGCCACTTCATTGGCAGCATTTAAAACGCATGGCATGTTTCCTCCTTTGCCTGAAGCTTCAAAAGCCAGCGCTAAGTTACGAAATGTTTGAAGATCGGGCTGTTCAAAAGTTAATTTCGAGTGCTGAGAGAAGTCTAACCTGGGAAATTTGGTTGGGGTCCGGTTTGGATAAGTCAATGCAAATAAAATTGGCAGTTTCATGTCCGGTAAACCCATCTGTGCCTTAATTGACCCGTCGGTAAACTGTACCATACTGTGAATTATAGACTGGGGATGCACTACTATCTCTATCTGGTCCAATTTCAGACCAAACAACCACGTTGCCTCAATCACCTCAAGTCCTTTGTTCATTAGTGTCGCTGAATCGATGGTGACCTTTGCCCCCATATCCCAATTGGGGTGCTTTAATGCCTCCGACTTGGTGACATACTTAAGGAATTCCCGATTTTGTCCCCTGAATGGACCCCCGGAAGCGGTAAGAATTATTTTCTCAATTGGGTTGTGCCATTCACCCATCAGACATTGAAAAATAGCCGAGTGTTCGGAATCAACAGGATAGATATTCACTCCCATTTCCTCCGCTAAGCCGGTAATCAACTGACCGGCAACAACTAATGTCTCCTTATTAGCCAACGCGATATCTTTACCGGCTTTTATGGCATTAATTGTAGGCAGCAGTCCGGAATAACCCACTAAAGCCGTAAGGACGATATCAATGCTGTCCATAGCAACCACATCTCCCAATGCATCGTCAGTATATACCTTGATATCTAAGGGATCCAAAGCGTCCATCACTTTTTGGTACTGGGACGAATCATCGATCACCACCGCATTTGGCTTGAACTTCTTACTCTGTTGAATCAGCAGGTCAGCATTATTTCCTGCGGTCAGTAACTCGACTTCAAAGTATTCCTGATAAGAAGAAATTACCTCCAAAGCCTGAGTACCAATTGAGCCTGTAGAACCCAGTATTGCGATATGCTTTTTGTTATGCTCTATTTCCTTCTTCTTAAATGTCTCATGTCTTTGCATATGGCAACAACAATTTAGCAATCTTACGGTCATTAGAAAGTCTGGGCAGTTTGTTTTGGCCTCCCAACTTCCCCTGTGATTTCATATAGTTCCGGAACGCATCCGTACTTAATGGGATGACTTCCAAAATTCTTAAAATTTTTCCTGAAATGAGATCGTCATAGTAGCTGTTCAATTTTTGCAACTGCAAATTTAAATCTTTTTCAAAATCTGACAAGTTATGGGGATTGTTTGCGAACTCTATGAACCATTGGTGTAGTGGTAATCCCGAATCTGGATTGACCTGCGGGGCCACGGTAAATTCAACAATTGAAGCTTCCGGGTATTTGGCCAATGTTTTACTCATGGCCTGCTCCACTTCTTCCGCTATCACGTGTTCTCCGAAAGCAGAAATAAAGTGCTTAATTCGGCCAGTTACTACAATCCTGTATGGGCTCTAGGGAGACAAATCTTACCGTGTCTCCTAGCGAATAGCCCCATAATCCCGCATTACTATTAATAATCACTGCATAATTTACTCCTAATTTTACCCTGTCAATAGTCAATCGAACAGGGTTTTCGGAGAAATAACTGTCAGTAGGTATGAATTCATAAAATATGCCACTGTTCAATAAAATTAGCAACCCTGAATCTTCTGGCAGGTCCTGAAATGCAATAAATCCTTCTGATGCGGGGTATGTTTCAATCGAAGGCACCTGTTTGCCTATGGATTCCCATAGCTTTTTGCGATAGGGCTGGAAATTTACACCCCCATAAACGAAAAGAGAGAAATTAGGAAATACCTCCTTTATACTGTAGCCTGTTTTTTCCTGTATCCTGTCAAAATACATCTGAACCCAGGGAGGGATTCCGGATATCAAGCTCATGTCTTCTGAAAGAGTCTCTTCAATAATTAGGTCTACTTTTGTCTCCCAGTCTTCTGTGCAATTTGTCTCATATGAAGGAAGTTGATTACTCTTTAAGTAAGATGGTACGTGATGATTTACGATACCAGATAATCTTCCTGTGGGAACTGCATAGTTAAAGTCAAGTTCCGGGCTGCCTGAAAGAAAAATAAGTTTTCCATCTAGAAACTGGCTTTTACCTGTATGATATATGTAGTTGAGCAATGCATCACGGGCCCCATCGATGTGGTTAGCAATAGAATCTTTGGTAATGGGGATATATTTTACTCCCGAGGTAGTTCCCGATGTTTTACTGAAATAAATTGGCATTCCCATCCACAATACATTTTTTTTACCCCTGATAATTTTTTCTATATATGGTTTGAGGCCCTCATAATCACGTACAGGGACTGAGGATACAAAATCTTGATGAGTGTGGATCTCGTTGAATTTGTGGTCTTTTCCAAATTCTGTGTGCTTCGCATGTGATATAAGTGACTTGAACACGTCCTGTTGGAAGGCGCCTCCACGGTTCATCCACTTTTTTTGCTTCCCAACTATCCATGAAGCAATAGGTTTACTTAAAACCGATCGAATTCCCATTTGTGCTTAATCCTTGGATCAGTCAGGCCACTAGAAAGTTCTCATTTTGAGTTTTTTCTTAAGTTCCTCAATGGAAGACTTAAATTTAGCATTGGTATCGATCATATCATTCACCGACTGTACACCATGGATCACCGTACTATGATCTCTACCGCCAAAATGATACCCGATGGATTTCAAACTGTGATTAGTATACTCTTTTGAAAAATACATGGCGGTTTGCCTGGCGATCACTATCTCTTTTTTTCTGGTCTTTGCCTTTAGATCTTCCAGCGGAATATTGAAATATTCAGATACAGTTTTTTGAATAAAGTCAATTCCTACCTCTGAATCTATATCCTGCACTATATTTTTAAGAGTTTGCTTGGCCAATTCCAAGTCTATATCCCTTTTCGTAAGAGAGGCATGCGCTATTAATGAAATTACTACCCCTTCCAGCTCTCGAATATTAGTATCAACGCTGTATGCCAGGTATTCTATTACATTTGCGGGAATGTCAATACCATCCGCCTGCATTTTTTTCTGTATTATAGCTATCCGAGTTTCAAGATCCGGCTGTTGCAGGTCGGCGGTAAGTCCCCATTTAAAACGTGAAAGCAGGCGTTCCTGCAACCCTTTTAAGTCTCTGGGCGCACAGTCACTAGTCATGATTATTTGCTTTCTGGATTGATGTAAATGATTGAAGATATGGAAGAAAATTTCCTGGGTTTTTTCTTTACCTGAAAGAAACTGAACATCATCGATAATCAGGATATCAACCTGCAAGTAAAAATTTGTGAAATCCTGGACCTTGTTGTTTTTTACCGCTTCAATAAATTGGTTGGTGAAATATTCAGAGGAAACATATAGCACAAACTTATCACTTACGCTGTCCTTGATCTCATTACCAATTGCTTGAACCAGATGGGTTTTGCCCAAGCCAACACCACCATAAACCATCAGCGGGTTGAAACTGGTCACTCCAGGTTTGGCGGCCACTGCAAACCCTGCTGAACGAGCCAGTCGATTACAGTCTCCTTCAATGAACGTATCAAAGGTGTAATTGGCGTTCAGATGTGATTTCTGCTGGATTTGATCCAATGATTGCAGATCAAAGGGGTTGCCCAGGTTCTGTGGTCGACCATTTGGGCGTTTGGGGCTACCTGATTTTCCTGTAGGTAAATTAATGGTAAAGGGTTGATTTTGGTCGTTACCTTGATCAACAATAACAGAGTACTCAAGTTTGTATTCCATTCCCAATTCCTGGTCGATAGCCTGGCGTAATAGGCTAACATAGTGTTCCTCCAGCCACTCATAGAAAAATTGACTAGGTACCTGAATGGTTAGGACGTTATTATCTAGCCTTAAGGGAACGATAGGAACAAACCAGGTCTTAAAACTTTGTTCGCTAATGTTATCACTTATGTAATTAAGACAATTGTTCCATACGGTTTTTGAATCCGATTGCATTAACTAATAAAGTAACAGGGTTAATACCAAACTATGAAAATGGGAAACAAATTTTACAAAAAAAAACTTATAAAAAAAACTCATTTTTTATTGTCTAGTTAGACACTTTTACAGTTTCTGAAGAGGGAGTCATTTTACCGGTAATCCTGGTAAACTTATAGTCGATGCGACCCAAATTAATTCCTCCAAAACCCACTTGGTTAATTAAGGTATTATGACCATTAGGTCCGGGTACTACTTCTGGTTCTTCCATAAAGGTATGGGTGTGTCCTCCGATGATAAGGTCGATTCCGCTCACCTGCTTGGCTAATTTCTGATCAGATATCTTGTCATGTTGGTAGCTGTATCCCAAATGAGACAAACAGATCACCAGGTTGCATTCCATGGCCCGTAATTGTTGCACCATCTCCCTGGCCACCGGAACCGGGTCAATATACTTTGTATTGCCATAAAATTTTTCAGCTACCAACCCCTGAAGCTCTATACCCAAACCAAAAACTCCCACAGAAAGCGCTCCTTTTTGAAAAACCCGGTAAGGTTGAAACCTGTTATTTAGGGAAGTGTCTTGAAAATTATAGTTGGAAGTAATAAAAGGAAAGTCAGCATGTGGCAGTTGTTTCTGGAGACCACTAATACCATTGTCGAAATCGTGATTACCCAGCGTAGCCGCATCATATTTCATTTGCGACATCAGTTTAAACTCAAGCTCACCTTCGAACATGTTGAAATATGGAGTGCCTTGGAAAATATCTCCCGCATCCAGCAACAAAACTTGTGCTTCCTGACTTCGGATCTCTTTAATAAGTTGTGCCCTCCTGGCCATTCCTCCTTTTCCAGCATACTTTCCCCCGTCATAGGGAAAGGGATCGATTCGTGAATGCATATCATTGGTATGTAAAATCGTTAAATCGCTATGACTTAAACTTCCAGCCAAGGCTGGTACTCCGATCAGGTTCAACCCAAGGGAACCCGCTATGCTTTGGCCAATAAATCGTCTCCGGTCCATATTATGGAATATACTTTACCCTACCTTCTATTTCAGCATTAACCACACTCCCCATGTCTTCCAGCCATTTTACATGCTCGATAATTAAATCCCTGATCTTGACATTGACGGTGGCCAGAACAGTTGCCTCTTTTAAAAATTCCATGCCGCCACCACCCTGAGCAAGGTAGTCGGAAATAGCCAGAACATAGGTCTGGTTCTCGTTAAACGGTTCACCATCAATAAAGATCCTGGTTGGTTTATCGCCCCCTACCAATACCACACTATTTGCGATAGCAATTCCTTTATTAGTTGCCAGCAGATTAAAAAGAGATCTGGTCTGAGAAGCATTCAATTCTAATATATATAGCAAGTTTTCAAAGGGCATCAATTCATAAATGGTAGATACCCTTATGGGACCTTGGGGGATCGGGGCCCTCATGCCTCCATTGGTAATAACACTTATATGAATTTTACCTGAATAATTTAACCGACTCTGAAATAAGATGGCATCAGTCACAAAATTCCCCAGTAGGGATTCAATATTGCCCTTTACCAAACGCTTTTTGGCATGGCCTATTACAACGTCCATTTCTTGCTCCATTAAAGTCCTAAACGGGGCGATTGTGGCCTCAGCCAAACTATCAGTTTCATAAGAACTATCAACCAGAAGCAATTCTGAGCGAGGCTCCAGCACTATATTAGTGGAAGGGGCACAATGCCATAGTGCCACAGCTAAAAGCACCGTACAAATGCGTAAAATGAATCTCAAGGCAGTTAGTGTTCGCGTTCAAGTTAATAAAAAGAGCTAGCAAACACAGAGTTAGACACTATTTTGAATGATAAAAAAAATTAACTTTAGGTGAAATTGAAGCCACATTGTTAATGCAACATTTGTTGAGTGAATTTGAGTACGCCGATATTACTAAGTGGGAACGACAGGTTCTTAAGGACCTTGGGTTAGAAAGTATTGAACAACTTACTCAGATCCATCTATCAGATGAGATCATTCAAGCTCCCTATATTGATTTTACCTCTGATCTCCGGAATCAACTACAGCATTCCTATAGGCACAGTACTACCAATTCTGGTGAACGCTGGCAGGGGGCGCGATACTGGCTCAACATGGAACGATTAGTAGGTTTAGGTGCCGCCAAACTCAATCAACTGTCCTTGTCGGCATTGGCAGGAGGAGCAGATGGAATTATCCTGGTGGTAGATGGAGTAAAGGATTGGGAACAGTTGTTAGAAGGGATTTCCCTATCCCATTGCTATTTGGGTGTGGAGGCTGAGCTTAAGGATATACTGGAATTGGTTAAATTTCTTGACTCTATTCGCTCAAATCCGCAGGGCTTTTTTGTTATAAATGGTCAACTTAATCATCTGACAAATGAAAATCAGGACTTACTTGAATTGTTGAATAAGAGCTCCAACTGTAGAACCCTGACATTACGAGAATCGGTCATCCAACCTGGTACAATTAATGAATTGGTACTACTGCTGAGTCAGGGGATATACACCATCAATACCCTGCTGGAAGCAAACATCTCAATGTCCACAATTCTGGAGAATATTCAAATAAACCTGCTCCTCAGCGATGCTTATTTGTGGGAAATTTGCCGGTTGAGGTGCTTGCGGATTTTATTCCATCAGGTTGTACAACAGTATGGTGCCACCGACTACCTACCGGGATCCCTGACTATTCAAGCTACTACCAATGGTTATCAGTCTCCAGTCGGCAACGCCTCGGTTAACTCGCAGTTTCAGCACTCGCCGAAAGCAGGCGGTGTCAGCTCAGGAAAACTTAAAAATGGATATCAACAACTGTTACGCAATACCACCCAAACTATGGCAGCCGTTCTTGGTGGATGCAATATAGTAACGGTAGTTCCTCAACATGGATTCAACAGTGATGATCTATCATCCAGAAGAATTGCCCGGAATGTAAGTCACATCCTAAAGGAAGAGTGCAACCTACATAGAATGGCAGACCCGGTTGCTGGATCTTATTATCTGGAAGATTTAACGGACAAATTGCTAAGGGAAGTATGGTCCCGGCTACAGCAATTAGAAGGCTCAGGGGGGTATTTGAATGGCAATAAAAGTCGAATATGAGACCGAATTTCAGCAAGATATCATTTGAGGACCTGATACCCTACGGAGGGAAATCTGATGTCGAATCAGGGGACTTTTGGAACACGCCTGAAGGAATTGATGTCCCTCCTATCATTGACTCGGCATCTGCTAAAGAGCTTCATTTTGCTGCCGGGATTTCCCCTTTTCTTAGAGGGCCCTATTCCACCATGTATGTGACACGCCCTTGGACTATTAGGCAGTATGCAGGATTTTCAACCGCTGAGGAGTCGAATGCATTTTACCGGCAGAACCTGGCGGCAGGGCAAAAAGGGCTTTCAGTGGCCTTTGATTTACCCACTCATCGAGGTTACGACTCCGATCACATCAGGGTGAAAGGAGATGTAGGAAAAGCTGGTGTAGCTGTTGACACTTTACAGGACATGGAAACACTTTTTGAGGGGATACCTTTAGATCGGATGTCCGTGAGCATGACCATGAATGGTGCGGTACTTCCCATCATGGCATTTTACATAGTTGCTGCTGAAAATCAGGGTGTCAAAGGGGCACAACTGAGGGGGACTATTCAAAATGACATTCTCAAAGAGTACATGGTCCGGAATACTTATATCTATCCACCCGAATTTTCAATGCGCATCATCGCGGATATTTTTTCATACTGTTCCAGGAATATGCCCAATTTCAATTCAATTAGTGTTAGCGGATATCATCTTCATGAGGCTGGGGCACCCGCCGATTTAGAACTGGCCTATACACTTGCAAATGGGTTGGAATACTTGAGAACTGGCATCAAAACGGGACTAAAGGTCGACACCTTGGCCCCCAGAATATCTTTCTTCTGGGCAATTGGTATGAATCATTTTATGGAAATTGCCAAACTGAGGGCAGCACGCCTGTTATGGGCAAAATTGGTAAAAGGTTTCAATCCTCAAAAGTCCAAATCCATGGCGCTGAGAGCACATTGTCAAACCTCTGGTTGGAGTTTGACGGAACAAGATCCTTATAACAACGTCACCAGAACATGCATCGAAGCACTGGCCGCGGTGATGGGAGGCACTCAATCGCTTCACACCAATGCCCTGGATGAAGCAATAGCCCTGCCAACAGAGTTCTCTGCTCAGATTGCCCGTGACACCCAATTGTTTCTTCAGGACCACCAGGTAGGAGTAATCAACGCCATAGACCCCTGGGGTGGTTCTCACTTAGTAGAATTTCTTACCAGGGAGTTGTGTAAGCGGGCCTATGGACATATACAAGAAGTTGAGAAAATGGGCGGCATGACCAAGGCGATTGAAACTGGTTTGCCAAAATTACGCGTGGAAGAAGCGGCCGCCCGTAAACAGGGTCGTATTGACAGTGGGAAAGATATAATCATTGGGTTAAACAGGTACCCTGTGCCGAATAGACCAAAGTTGGAATTGTTGGAAGTTGACAACAATAGGGTAAGGGAAGCACAGATTGAACGAATCAATCAGAACAAACAGTTTAGGGACTCAGAGCAGGTCAAAATGACCCTAAAAGCGCTGAAATCTTCTGCGATAACGGGAAAAGGGAATTTATTAAAATTGGCTATAAAGGCAGCCAGGGCAAAGGCCACACTGGGTGAGATCTCTATGGCCATGGAAGAGGTTTCGGGGCGTCATACAGCATCAATTTCGTCCATTACAGGTATTTATTCAAAAGAGGTTATGAAAGACGCTAAATTTATTAATGCACAAAAATTAGCTGATGATTTTGAAAGGAAAGAAGGCCGTCGACCGCGTATTTTGATCGCAAAGATGGGTCAGGACGGACATGACCGAGGAGCTAAAGTAATTGCTACCAGTTTTGCTGACATGGGTTTTGATGTGGACATTGGACCATTATTCCTAACACCACAGGAAGTCGCCAGGCAAGCTATGGAGAATGATGTACATGTGGTGGGAGTGAGCAGCCTTGCGGGTAGTCATAAAACATTGATACCTGATTTGATTAGCGCTCTAAATAAGCTAGGCCGACCAGATATAAACATTGTTGTCGGCGGGGTGATTCCCCCACAGGATCATGACTTTCTCCTGGATCAGGGTGTAATTGCGGTATTTGGGCCAGGCACGGCAATTTCGGATGCAGCCGTTGATATCCTGGAGAAGCTAATGAATTAAATCACGAATTCGTAATTCGTAATTTAGCTAGTTATCCACAAGAATCGGTTTGCGGTAATTTGCAGTATTCAACTCAGGCTCGAACTCCAGAATAAACTCAACGCGACGATTAAGCGTGCGCCCATAGGCGGTACTATTTTCATGGATCGGCTGCATTTCGCCAAAGGACAGGGTTAGAATTCTTGAACCTTCCACACCCTGATCTATCAGATAATTTGCAACAGCTCTTGAGCGCTGCGCTGAAAGCTTATTATTGTAAGCCGTAGAACCAACATTGTCAGTGTGACCTATGATTTTGACCGTTGCTCGTGGGTTATCCTCCACCAGGCCAGACAGCTGCTCGAGCTGATTCCCGTAACTTGGAGTAATGTCAAACGAATTAAATTCGAATTGAATATTGTACCATTTCCTTTCTATCCCAGTTATGGCAGCCGGAACGCTTGGCAGTTCCGGAAGAATAAGCTGTTCCACCTTGGACATAACTGAATGCACCATAAGGTCTTCAGATGAACGCTCCCTGTTATTATTTTGAACAGGTTCGAAGGGATTGTCCCATGCTACCAGCTGATCACCAAAACTTCGAAACGAACCAGCTTCCAGAAAAACTCCTGAATCTAGGATGTAGTCAGACACATCGGCAATAGCCAATTTGATGTGATAGATTTCATTAGGTACTACCTTACAACGTGCTTCCAATACCTGGGTAAAGCCATCAAACTGTACGTTATAGGGTGACTTTTTGGCGGTTTTCCCATATCGCTTATTTCGAACCGGCTTCTTTTTCCTGTTGTCCCATATATAGGGGTGACTGGTATTTTGATACCCATTGTCATGATAAAACTTTTTGTTCCTCTTGTGGTTAATATTGTTAACGGTAATAGGGGCACCCGTTTGAGGCAATACCGCCAGGTTTACGTGGTCAAGGCCAGGTCCGTCAATAAAAAATCCGAATACATCGTTGTATTTGGAATCCACATATTCCAAATACTCTTCTGATCCAAAAGTAAAGTTAAATGAAAGGTATTCCGAACTGGTAACGAAGTCGAACTCCAGGGTGGCAGCATCATGGGTTTTCCCGGCACTTAGTTGATCCAAATCAGTGTCGCCGGCGGTTCCACTTGCCCAACCTCTGTCGGCGCTCTATTAGGCCCTTTGACAAAAAAGGCATTTCCAGTAGTAAGGACTATACCCTCTTCGAGGTGTATATTGAATGCCGGATCCTGGAAATAGGCAATCGCATGTTTTGGCCCCAGGTAACTTACAGGACCTACTAATACCCCGTTTCCAATTAGGATTTTTTTAACCAGCCTTTCTGCTGTAAAGGAGGTGTCGATACGGAACTGTGCCTGGGAAGGAATTATGGATAATAGTACCATTACCAAGGCCAGACGCAGCCCATTTTCTAGTTTAGTGTTTATCATTGTTCTTAAGCCTCACACCTGCCTGACACTTTGGGCTATAAGAAAGTTACTTCATTTTAAGTTTCTAATCAATACTATATGGCGTTACTATGCAGCAAGCACAAGAGGACCATCTGATCAGATGGCCCTTTTGTTAGGAATGGAGTTTTATACTGCTTATTCCGTAGGTGGTAGCTACTGCAACCCATTTCTCTTAGCGAATAGTTCATATGCAATACTAAACTGCTCAACTTCAGGTGACAATTCTATGGCTTTTTCGTAGTTCATTAATGCGTCGATCAGCAGATTGTTTTCCTCAAAGAAAGTAGCAAGAATCAATTTGTTCAAAGAAGACTCTTCCTTGAGAGAAGCTGATAGTTGCTCCAGCTCTTTAAGGATAGGATCTGCATCCACACCAATAAGTCGTTTGATACCGTAGTTACCTGAATATAATTTATTGTTGCCCTTCACTTGTACATTGACTATGATCAATTCTTCAGTATTAAAAGGGGCCTTTGTCAGTTCCAATAATATATGTGCCTGATTCAGTTCTTGGGTCAGGATCACTTCGTCGTACATATTTTTAACCGTAAATACATACCGGTCTGCGCCTTCTACATCTTCCCATCGAATTAAGGCTTCTTTATTCAATACCTCTACAGAACTTGGCATTTTCAAACTGATGGGCGCATCAAGAACACTACGCTCCACCGCTCCTGTTACAGTTAAGTACTCACGATGATTCTGGTTGATATCTTCCTGATCACTAGAAGTCATCTTGTTAATCACAAAGTTCGCGTATTTACTGGCAACACTAGACCTGGTATTTCCTAACTTGGCGGCCAGATCTCTAACGAAATAATTGCCTTCATTTTTCAACTCGACCGTTTTTCCGCTGGCATGTACCAAACCGATGTATGAATTCTGTGAGATACGCAACTCATCATTACTGTTCAAAGTCGCTCCAGTACGTATCGGCTGCCAATCTGTAGAGTGGTCTGCTACCTTTACGGTATTGCCTCCCTTGTTTGCCAGCACTTTGAAAACATAGTCCTGAGCGTTGAGTGGACTTGCTAGTAAAACCGCTAATGACAGAGTCGTTAATATTAGTTTCATTATATTCTATATTTGATAAATTAAATTTCGCTTTACATCCATTAATCCTGTAGTGGTTGAAAAAGTAACCTCCTTTGTTCTTTTGAAAATAAATTTTTCAACACTCCGTAATATACTTCCAGTGAGTCACCCGCAAATAAAACTGCGATAATCCCCAGAGTTAGATTCAATTTATAGCTGAAAAAATGAAATACCAGCACCACAATCAACAGCAATATAAGGGCCTCTATCAGCTGAATTGACTTGGTTATTCCATCGTACCAACGGGGTAACAACTTGTATATCAATGAAAACCCGATAACATTCAGCAAGCACAATAAGGCCCCTATCACAATACCAGCCCTTTCGCTCATTGATCCAATAAAGTCTCCGTTTAAAATCATTGACAAAATATTAGCATGAACAACTACACCATACATATCCGGATTGGTTCGGCCTGCATATTTCATGTTTAGAGGCGTGTATAATTTATCTTCCCAGGAGGTATCGCCTAAATTTTCCCCCAGATAGCCCAAAATGACTATTTTGTCCTTAAATACCTCTGAAACAAAATTCCCTTCCAGTACATCCATCCAGTCCAATACCATAAATTTATTGGTAAACCCGCTGTTTTTGCTACTTGCCCCAACAATGTTGCCACCATAATTTATGAGCTCTACCACATTCTGACGTTGAATAAACCGTTTTGCGGTAGCTGGATCAAATAATTCCGCCAACTTAAGCGCAAATAATTGCTGCTCCCCTTCTGTAGTCCATTCGATAGGCGAAAATGAACGACATACCTTAAAATTGGATTGTTCTTTTGCTGGTGTGATTAAATTTGCAAACCCCAAATGAGCATTATCAGTAAATAAAGGATTTGAGGTCTCAAGAGTATCAAAAATTCCCAGATTTGAATTGAATCCATTTAGTTTGGTTACCAACACCAGGTTGTCAATCTTGGTCAGGGAAGCGGAAAGTATGCTGTCTTGATGCGCATCTTGAAATTCTCTGAAAAATGCATCAATCCCCACTACTTTGGGATTATTTTCTCGAATAATATCAAGTTGTCTGGCAATTCCTTCACGGTTTAAATTACCAATATTTACTATTACAATATTGTTGTTTTTATTGGCATTGGGGTCTATTCTAAGCTTAGAAAATACTATATCAGTGATATCCATGTCGCTGATGGCCTCCCCTATGGGATTGAGGATTTCAAAAGCGCTGAAAATTCGACCTCCAAATAAGATCAATGATAATATAAATGCAGTGGCAAGTACGCAGTCCAACCAGAACTGCCTAGTTGTAATCCTCCTCAATTTTTTAAACATGTTCAAACTCAAGGTTGAGTAGACCATAAATTACTCGCTACTGGGGGTTATTTAAAAATTTTTTTCTTACTTGATCTGACCAATGCAATATTTAGGGGAAAATAGACTATCGGCAGGTAAGTATATTGAAGGTCTGCTAGCCAGCGATACTGTAATTTTAAGTAAAGCTTTAAGCCTCATTGAAAGTCAGCTTAACACCGATCAAGACTTGAGTTTGAAGGTCCTGGAGGGGATACTTCCTAGTACCGGGCAATCCATGAGAGTCGGTATTACCGGAGTGCCAGGAGTTGGGAAAAGCACGTTTATAGAATCAATAGGTCTTTACCTGGTAGATAAGGGGCACAAAGTGGCAGTTTTAACAGTAGATCCATCCAGCCAACGTACTAAAGGAAGTATACTGGGCGATAAGACCCGTATGGAGCAACTAAGTAAATCATCCAATGCTTTTATCCGACCCAGCGCCGCCGGTAAAAGCGTAGGAGGAGTGGCCCATCACACCAGAGAATCTATTTTACTTTGTGAAGCAGCGGGTTATGATGTGGTGTTAGTAGAAACTATTGGTGTAGGCCAGACAGAAACTTTGGTAAGGGATATGGTGGACTTTTTTCTTCTTTTAATGATTGCAGGAGCCGGCGATGAACTTCAAGGAATAAAAAAGGGGATTATTGAAATGGCAGATGCGTTGGCCATAACCAAAGCCGATGGAGAAAACTTGAAACAAGCTAAGCAAGCGCAGGCGGTCTATAAGAATGCACTGCATTTGTTAACACCCGCAAATAGCCTTTGGGTGCCACCTGTACTTACCTGTTCCGCAAAAAATAATGAAGGAATCGATGAAATATGGACTTCCATCCAGTCTTACAGTGACCTGATGAATAATAGCGGCTATTTAGAAATGCTGCGACGAGAACAGCGACTGAAATGGATGCAGGAATGTATACGGCTAAGTATTGATAGTCATCTGGAACAAAAACAGGACAATTCCAATAAATTTAATCATTTGTCAAAAGCGGTAAAAGAAGGGAAGTTGCTTCCACAAAAAGCGGCAGCGGTTATATTGGAAGAACTGTTAAAATAGTTTGATCCGCGCCCTGGCTTGATGCTGCCGAAAGCATTGCAATTTGTAGAAAAACTGTACGAGCCTCCTTCGGTGGATACAGCAAAGCTGACCCGGAAGCCCGTACAGATGTAAATCATTGGTCTTTAAATAAATACTGGTACAGTCCTCTATACGCGTCTAGATTCTTAAGAAAATAGAAAGATATTACTGTGTTTTCAGAACTTCTTACACCACCGGAGGGGTTGTGTGAAAGATCCATAGCTGAGAATTTTGGTCTAACTAAAAACTACTCTGAGGTGCCAAGAGCAATTTACCTGCTAAGTACGTCCAAAAATTCTAGCCAATGAATACCATATCAGCTAAAAACCTTACATGGGTATGGTTTCCTGTATTTAAACACATTGTTTGGGATAGATATTACTTTGAGCCACTTAAATCGAATCCCTACATAATTGGATTATTGTAAGATCAATGATTGGGTCAGTGTAATGAATTCCATATTTGGTGTTTAATTATGGAGAATGTGGTGACTTATCTTCCAAAACCTACATTGCAATCTAAATTTCGAAGGACGAAGGGAGGACTAACGCCATGCGCCTAGCACTTTGCGACTCAACACTAAAAATTTAAAACTAAAAACTGCCATTGAAGCTAGTGTCTGCTGATACTGCCTGCGCCTGAGGCTTTGGATGTTTCCTTTACCGGATCTCCATAGTATTTTACAGACCCCGCACCGCTGGCATAGGCTTCAATTTCCTCTGAAGCATATACTACCATAGATCCAGCTCCGGAAGCTTTGGCATAGGTATATTTACTCTTTAAATGCTGCGCCTTATAGTCAGCTGCTCCGGATAATCGGACCTGTTGCCTGTCTATGCTACCTGAGATACGGAGATCTCCCGCTCCACTGACGGTTACGTCGATAGTTTTTGCATTTACTTCCAAATCAAGATCCCCTGCTCCACTGACATTCATGTCAAGGTTATTTGCATCAATGGGTCCTTTTGTTTTAACATCAGCCGCTCCACTGACTTCTAGATATTCTAAATCCTTAAAGTCTATAAAAATTGTAATGTCGTCGTTACCTTTCCATGACCAGTCCCACTCCATATCAATATGCAAAACATCCCCCTTCACCTCTGTACGTACCCTATCCAATATATCTTCCTCTGCTTCAACTACTAATTTATATTTGCCCGTTTGGTTTAAAACCACCTTAAAAGCTCCTCCCACTTTGATCCCAGTGAACTGTCCAACATTTCGTTCTTGTTGTTGGGCCGTCATTTTATCCGCGCAAGAAGATAATCCAATCCCTGGTGAAAGAATAAACAAAAAGGCCAATAGCCTTACCTGTAGATAGTTGATGTTTCGGTTCATTTTGATTGATCTCTTTTATAAATAGACTCCAAAGCACAGTCACAGGTTGCACTTCATGCATTTTTTTTAATCAATCCTCCACTGGCATCAAATTTTGACTATAATTGCTACATGATCAATCCCATCTACAACCATATTTTGACCCTGATTTTTGTTATTTTGGTTGGCTGCAGACCTGAGAAGTATAATAAAGACGAAACCATTAATACTTCCACCACATCCACAGTACTTGATTATGCCAAGGGATTTGAGATCCTTAAATCTGGTAATATCACTTTGGTAGTTATAAAAAACCCTGGTATTTTATATAAGGACTCTCTTACTTACGCCCTGATACCATCTGGAACGGTGCTTCCGGATTACTTGCACGTCGATCAGGTTATTGAAGTACCGGCGAAAAAAATTGTGGTCACATCAACCAGCCATGTTCCTTTTCTAGACCTCTTGGAGGTATCGGATTACCTGGCTGGATTTCCCAATACTGACTACATCTCCTCAGAATCAATGCGCACCCGCATTGAACAGGACCTTATTAAAGATGTTGGCTCGGTGAATGGGCTGGATTTTGAATCCTTAATCATGCTGCAACCGGAACTGGTGGTAAGCTATGTTTCCGGACCTGACCTTGGTGAATTGGAACTTTTGAATCATAGCGGGATTCCCGTAGTTCTTAACCTTGACTTTATGGAGGAGTCTCCCTTGGGAAGGGCTGAATGGATCAAGTTCATGGGATTATTGGTTGGAAAGTTCGAGCTTGCGGAATCTGTGTTCAGTGAGATTGAGCAGAAATATCAACAGTTGACAGCTCTAACTCAAAGCGTTTCTGACTCCCCTCCGGTATTTAGTGGAATATTATACGGAGATACCTGGTTTGCTCCTGGCGGTAATAGCTTTGTTGCCCGGTTTATTGAAGATGCTGGCGGCCACTATACCTGGGATAATCATAAGATTGCAGGTTCCGTGGAATTGAGCTTTGAGTCTGTTTTGGAACGCAACGCAAAAACAGATTTCTGGATAGGCGCCGGCGGTTATTCTAGCATGCAGGCGATCACTGCAGCGGACCCCAGATACGCTAATTTTCATGCTTTTGAAACAGGAGATGTTTATAACTATCATGGCAGGATCGGCGCTACCGGTGGTTTTGAATATTTGGAGCTGGGCGGAGCCAGGCCGGATTTAGTATTAGCTGACTTTATCAAGATCTTGCACCCAGAGCTGTTGCCAAATTACCAACCCTACTTTTTCATAAAACTTTATTAGCATGAAAAAGCAGAGCACTACAACCTTCTTTATACTGATTGGAGTACTACTTATAGCGATTACTCTTGATCTACTGGTTGGCAGTGTGTACATACCAATCAAGGATGTACTTGAAATCCTTGTAGGAATACCTGCGGTCAATCCAGGTTGGGAGACTATTGTACTAGAATTCAGAGTACCAAAAGCGGCAACCGCAATACTAGCCGGCAGCGGACTGGCGATTAGTGGTTTACTTATGCAAACTATTTTCAGAAATCCGTTGGCTGGTCCATTTGTGCTTGGTATCAGTTCCGGGGCCAGCCTTGGAGTCGCATTATTAATACTGGCAGGAAATATCTTAGGTATTGCCCTAACACAGCTAACTCTGCTTGGCAGTTGGACCACCGTAATGGCTGCCATTGCCGGATCTACCGGGGTACTATTGTTAATCGTAATTATATCTGTTTCCATCCGCGATAGTATGACCCTATTGATAATTGGCTTGATGGTAGGCAGTCTCAGTGGTGCTGTAGTCAGTGTTTTGCAATACTTTAGTGAGGCACAGGAGATTCAATCATATCTTATATGGACATTTGGCAATTTGGGTGGGGTCCATGACAGTGAACTAGCCATATTACTCACCACTGTGCTGATAGGTCTGGTGTGGTGCTGGTGGTTTTCGAAGCCTTTAAATGCTTTTCTGCTGGGGGAATCCTATGCCAGAAGCTTGGGCGTAAATATTAGACGGACCCGTCTACTGGCTATTATTATTACCTCCATTCTTGCCGGCGGAATTACTGCGTTCTGCGGGCCATTGGCATTTATTGGTATTGCTATACCTCACTTAGCCAGAATAGTATTCAAAACCGCAAACCACCGGGTGCTGATCCCCGCGTGCATACTGCTGGGAGCCATAGTGATGACGGCATGTGACCTGGTTTCACAAATTCCCGGTAGCAGTAGAACCTTGCCTATAAATGCCATAACTTCTTTGTTAGGGGCTCCGGCGGTAATCGCCATCTTAATTAAAAACCGTAACCTGAGTAAATCATTTACCTGATGAAGAATAGGTCAGTGATACATACAAAAAACCTGACAGTTGGATATGGTAAAGGAAAAAATCGTCAGGATGTCTTATCACATATTAATTTACAGGCAAGCTCTCGTCAAATCATTGCGCTTATTGGTGCCAATGGAACTGGAAAGTCGACACTGCTTAGAACATTGGCTGGTTTGCAACCTGCGCTTGACGGGAAAATATTGCTCAATTCGAAGGAATTTGGCACCCTGACTCCGAAGGAAATTGCTTTTCAAGTTTCACTGGTGCTTACGGACAGAATCCAGACAGGTTATTTAACAGTAGGTGATCTGGTAGCTATGGGCAGGCATCCACATACAGACTGGCAGGGGCGAATGGCGGAAGCCGACGTCAAGGCTGTTTTGAACGCATTGAAAATTACAGGGCTTTCCAATTTGATTCATTCGGATCTGCAAGAGTTAAGTGATGGCCAGAAGCAAAAAGCAATGATTGCCCGAGCCTTGGCACAAGACGGTAATCTAATGCTTTTAGACGAACCATTGATCCATTTGGATGTACCTTCAAAATGGGAGATCATGAATTTGCTTCGGCTTATGGCCCATGAACGTTTTAAAACAGTGATCCTGGCTACACATGAGCTAGATCTTAGCTTAAGGATGGCTGATCAGTTATGGTTAATCGATGGAGAAGAAAATCTAATTACCGGTTCTCCGGAAGACCTGGTATTGGATGGCCTGATATCAAAGGTGTTCGATAGTCAACAATATTTTTTTGATCAAGAGCTAGGTGGGTTTGCTACGAAATCCAAAGGGACTAAAGTAAAAGTTAGTGGGTCAGGGAGCGTATTAATATGGACTAAACGAGCGCTGGAGCGGGCCGGCTATCAAGCAGTTGACCAGGAAGTGGGCATGGAAGTAATGTGCATGGAAGGTGATTCTGGCCGCCAGTGGAATATAAGGACTGAGGAGCGTTCAACTAGTTGTTATTCCATTGAGGAATTGATCATTTCTCTCGGCGAAATGATACCCTTATAGCCCAAGTCAAGCTTTCCATGGCGCATACCGTAAGCCCTTAAGATCTTCTTTGGAGGTCACAAAATGTGACCTCCAATCTGCCAGTTACTCTTTGTGTCCAGTCCGGGCCCTGGCTATTCACCCCACATTGCAATTGATTTAGGACTTGAGGCCGACACGGGTGATTGTTCATTGTTTATTTTATTGTAGATTCCACCAACAAAGGAAAAACCATTTATAACCATGCCCGAACTGCCGGAAGTAGAGATGTATAGACGCTATGCCGAAGAAACAGCTTTGCATCAAAAAATCTCTGAAATAGAAATTCACCATCCAAAAGTATTGGACGGAGAACAGCATGATTTCAGAGAACGATTGCTTGGCGCTCGGTTTACCAGCACTGGCCGCTGGGGTAAAAACCTGTTTCTCCAAACTCAAAACAACAATATAGTATTCATGCATTTTGGAATGACCGGTAATCTTGACTACTACCATGTCAGTGTAGGAACTCCCAAATATGCCAGGGTGGTGTTTAACTTTGAGAATGAATTCAGCCTGGCTTACATCAGTAAGCGAATGTTTGGCCGGATAGGAGTGGTTCCAAGTGTTGCCCAATATGTTGCAACAAAGTCCTTGGGTGCTGATGCGCTGGATATTTCTCTAGACCAGTTTACCAAGGCGTTGGCAGGTAAAAACAAAAACATAAAGGCAGCTTTGCTGGATCAAAATGTAGTCGCTGGAGTCGGAAACTGGATTGCCGATGAGATCCTGTACCAGGTTGGAATTTTCCCCACCTCTGCAACCAAAAACTTGGATCAGGATCAACTACAGATTATTTACAAAAAGATGAAAGAGATCATGCAGACTGCCATAGGTGTTGAGGCGGTAAGGGAGGAGTTACCTGCTGATTACATTACTCGCTACGGAAGAAAAACTTCCATCGATTGTCCACGGTGCAAAATAGTAATTGATAAAACTGTGGTTGGTGGCCGGGGGACCTATGCTTGCGGGAATTGTCAGGTAATCTTTTAAGAATTGTTTATCAATACTTTCAATTATTGCTCTGGCCTTTTGTATATCTATAGTAATTGGCTCTGATTTAGCCTCAGTTGTTTATGCCAATAGAATTACTTACCCAAGGACCTCAGGAAGACCTAATTATTTAGGCACAGATGGAAAACCCATTGCTTTTATGATTGCCTGAAATCGTGGCTCCTCCCAGAGATTTTCAAATTGAGGCTCCACCTTTACCCAAATCAAATCTACTTCATGATCCTTATAAGCTGTTTCAAGCCAATGCAGGGCCAATTCATTATCTCCAAGACCACTGTACATGTGAGCCAGGAATAATGCAACTCCTTTTTCTCCATCAGACCGTCGCTGTTTCAGTTCCTCCAATAAACCGTGGGTTTCTTCCGTTTGCCCTTTCTTAAAATGTGCAATGGCCAGATAAGCTAACATCGATGGAGGCCTTGCTGATGAGAGACTGAATCCTTTTTCCAACTGAGCAATTGCCAGATCATACTTACCTGTATTCAGGTATACTTTCCCCAATTTATTATGCAGATCCAAAATGTAAGGATTGAGCCTCAAGCCCTCTTGCAGCAATTTTTCGGCTTGATCATAATGCTTAAGAAAAAAATGGCTGAGCCCTATTTCCAAATAAATTCCATAATGTAGGGGATCGGTTGCCAAAGACTTTTCTCCTAATACCAAAGCTTCTTCATATCTGCCCATATTGATCAGGAACTGCTGATAAAAAACTGAAGTAGCTCCGGGAGGAGCTACTTCCAGACCTCGTTTGAAACTTTTTTCAGCTTTCTCAAAATTCCACTCAAACCAGAAATTAATTAGAGCCAATGCATTGTGGGCCTGGTATAAATTTTCATTCATTTCCAAAGCTTTTTTAGCTATTGGCAGCGCTTTTTGCTTGGCTTCATCTGGAGATATGTCTCCAGCCCAACTGGCCAGGTAGATGTAACTTAAGGCCAGCCAGCCATAAGCTGCATCAAATTCAGGGTCCAACTCAATGGTTTCCTGAAACAAATTGATAGCCTCATAGTAACCTCAATAGAATAGGTCTCGAATTTATGAAGAGCTTTTAAATAAGAATTGTAAGCTGAAGGGTTTTGGGTGGGCTCCCTTTCTATTTGTTCCAATTCCAAATTAGAAAAGGTTGCTTCCAGGGTATTGGCAATGTTTAAAGCCAGGTCGGTCTGAATAGAAAAAATTTCCGATAGTTCCCGGTCATAGGTTTCAGCCCATAGGTTATGATCTGTCTCCACATTGATTAACTGAGCCGATACCCGAATTTGATTCCCATACTTTCGAACGCTACCCTCCAGGATATTAGAAACGCCTAATTCCTTACCTATTTCCCTGATTGACTTTTTCGAATTCTTATAATTCATAATGGAGGTCCTGGAGATTACTTTCAATTCCCCAATTCTGGCCAAATGGTTAATGATTTCCTCTGTAATTCCATCAATAAAGTATTCCTGAAGGGGATCATCTGACAGGTTTGCAAAGGGAAGAACGGCAACTGATTTATCATGCCCCACCCGAGACCCTAAATTTGACATTTTTGTAACTGACAGGTTAACCAGAAAGGCCAGCACAAGGCCAAAAACCACCCAGCCAATTATCCTCAAGATACTTTGACTAAGAAATCTGATTTTTTCTTTTTTAACGGCGATCTGTTTTATGTCAGGTATTACCAAACCGGACGGTTCACCGCAAAAACTTCCAGGGGATGAGTAATATTTTTAAATTTAAATTCACCTAGTGATTCAGTCTGGATGGAACCTTGATTGGTGACTTCATCGTTGATCTTTCCGATATGAGGACGCTTCCCGGTATGCCCAGGGATTCGATCCGGGAAGCCACATTTACACCATCTCCAATAATATCTTCCTGATCATATATTATATCTCCTAAGTGAATTCCAATCCTTACGGGGATGTCTGGTTTCTCTCTGAAACTTAACTGCATATCAGTGCCGCATTGTACAGCTTCTACAGCACTGTCGAAAATACTTAAAGTTCCATCCCCATAATATTGAAGAATTTTACCATTATATTTTTTTGTGACGGTTTCAAATACTTCACGATGCCGCTTTCTAATTTTGATTGCATTTTCCTCATCTTTCTGCATCAAAGCTGTATATCCCTGGATATCCGTAAACATGATAGCTGCAAGTTGTCGCATTGGATTATTTGTTTGGCCTAATTTACATCATACTCTTTCTAAAAAGTGGCTCTACAATCTGATTCATAACTTAATACAGCAGAAATAGTTGATTTTTTTAACGTCAGAATCCAACTCTTTTTAGTAAGTCAGAAAACCTGGGATCTTTCCTAATTGAATTGAATTGAGGTTCGATTTTAAGCCAAATCATTTCAACTTCATGGGCCTGATAGGATTTTTCCAACCATACAAAGGCCAACTCCGTTTCCCCAATTCCGGCATAAATTTGAGCTAAAAAAAAGGAAGGACTTCCCTGAGACCCTTTTGATTCAAGAGATTTCAGCTCTTCAATAATTTGCTCAGCTTTTTCAGGTTGCCCAAATTTAAAGTAGGCAACCCCCAGGTCGCCAAGAAACGAGGGAATTCTTTCATTACCTACCAACATGCCCTGTTCCAGGGTTTTGATGGCCGGATAATAATTCCCAACATTCAAATATATTTTTCCCAATTTATGGTAACCGGTTAGGCTATTGGGAAATAAATCAATTCCTTCTTTCAAAATCTCAATAGATCGCTCGCGATTGTTTAGAAAATACTGGATTACTCCTCGATGGGTCCGATCGTAGGCATCCATAGGATTAAGTCTATGGCTTTCTGCAAAATGGTCTTCAGCAGCCTGAAACCTTCCCATCCACATAAGAGAGATCCCATAATAATAACCATTATTACCTGGGGCTTTCCCCTTTATATATTCTTTTTCTGCCCCGGAAAAGTCCCATTCAAACCAAAATTTAATGGTACTTAATTGATTCCTGGCGTTTATAAGGTTTGGATCAAGCTCCAGTGCCTTCATAACGTAGGGCATTGCTTCCTTCCTGGCAAGTTCAGGAGTTAAAACCCCCCTCCATGCCCCTTGGTTAATATAGTAATTGGCAATTTCTGCATAAGCTTCGGCGAATCCGGGATCAAGATTGATCGCTTGCCGTAACAATGGATAAGATTTTTTCAGACCTTCCATAGAGCCACTTCTTAAGTGATATTTCCCCTGCAAATAAAATTCGTAAGCTTCAGCATTTTTAGTTAGTTTCTTGTTGATATCTTCTTCCTCTTGGAATGTTAGTTCAGCTTGTAAGGATTTAGCTACCTCCATTGATACTTCCCTTTGTACTGCCAAAATATCGTCCAATTTACGATCGTAGGTATCTGCCCAAATGTGTCTGTCTGTTTTAGCATCTATCAATTGAGTGGATATTCTCACCTGGTCTTTATTTTTCCTGACACTACCTTCTAAAATGTAAGCAACATTTAATTGCTTCGCTATTTCCTGCATATTATGTGTGGTATTCTTAAACACCATAACTGAAGTTCGTGAGATAACTTTTAAATCCCCAACTTTAGATAATTGGTTTATGATATCTTCGGTAATCCCGTCACTGAAATACTCCTGTTCAAGGTCATCTGCTTATATTAACAAATGGTAATACCGCGATGGATTTGTCTATTATTTCACCCTTGTTGCTTTCATCGCTTTTTACAAAATAGATTAATCCGAGTATCATCATTACCAAAAATATGCCGGCAATAGCTAACTTACTCCGGTGACCATAGAACCATGCCAATGCTAATTGGGTCTCATCACCTACCTTTTGAACCGAGGATTGACCAAGCCCATCAGAAGTGGGTACTGTTAAAGGATCATTGGAGACAGCATACAAATCCACTGGCCGGTCAACATTCTCAAGATTGAAAGTACCCAGGTATTGGGTCTGAATTGATTTCTGGTTTCTGATCTCATCGTAGACCTTATCAGATATACACAAACTCCCCTCTACAGCAAGCGATTCAACCCGTGATGCTACGTTCACCCCATCTCCAATGACTCCTTCTTCATCAAAAACCAGGTCCCCGATATGTACTCCAATTTTAACAGGTATTTGGTTTTTTATTAACCCTGATTGTAATTCTATTCCGCAAGTGACTGCATCTATGGCACTTTGAAAAATGCTGAGCGTGGCTCCTCCGAAATATTGGAGCACTTTGCCATTATATTGCTTGGTAATTGAATCAAAAATTTGATGATGCTTCTTCTTTAAGATATTGGTTTTCCTTGCATCTTGTTGCATCCATGCCGTATACCCAACGATTCTGGTGAACATGATAGCAGCTAATTGACGGGATTGGGACATGAGAACAAATTACAAATTAATTGATTTAATCTATCATTCCTTGTAAAGCACCAAATAGCAAGCAATACGTTTTCCAAGAATTAATTGAATCAATAAATCACTTATTGGCATCAATCTTGTGTTTTATAGGGAAACAGGTTTGAGAATCATGAAAAGTGTATTTATAATATTGACGATAATTTTGAGTACTCCCATGACCCATGCGCTGATAAAGAGGATAAACATAATTATCAGCGGCGTAGGTATGGGGAAGATAGTGCCTCCGAACATCATCACCGACGCCATGGGATAAGGGGTTGATCATGTTTCCATTCCATGGTTTCAACCGGGACACCAATTCCCGCTAGTCAAGCCAATAGTTCTTGGATTACTTTCCCACCAAACTGGCTCAACTGCTTATATCGCCCACCATGAAAGTAGGTGAGTTTGTTGTCGTCCAACCCACAATAATCGAAGCATAGTAACATGCACATCGCGTATCGGGTGTACTACTTCTACCGCTTTTTCACTCTTTTCATCAGTGGCTCCAATCGTATGTCTATCTTTAACTCCCCCACCAGCAAACCACATGGGCATGGCGGTGTTATTATGATCCCGACCGTAAGCAATGCCACCTTCACGAAAGCCATTGTCCGGGGTACGGCCGAATTCGCCAGTCCACACTAACAGCGTTTCATCCAATAAGCCGCGACGCTTTAAGTCCGTGATAAGAGCGGTGATCGGTTTGTCAATGCTCTTAATCAGGTTTCCATGGGCACGCGCCAGAAAATCATGGCTGTCCCAACCACCCGAAAAAAGTTGAACATAAACCACGCCTTGCTCTATCAATCGCCTGGCCATTAGACATTTTCTGCCAAACGCGTCTGTTTTAGGTTCACCAATGCCATACATAGTTTTTGTGGCTTCGGATTCAGAATCAATGTCCATAAGTTCCGGAACTTCCATTTGCATTCTAAATGCCAGCTCATAGTTGGAGATACGAGCGGCTAGTTCAAGGTGATCAGGATGAGTTTTCTGATGAGCTTTATTGAATTCTTTCAAGATATCCAGACTTTCTCTTTGGTGATATCTGCTTAAACCTGGTGGTGGCTCAAGGTTAAGAATGGGTGACCCTTTGGGCCTTAAGGGCGTACCCTGATAGTGGGCAGGTAGAAAGCCATTGGACCAATTCGCAGCGCCTCCCTGGGGATAAGCTACTTCCGGAAGCACTACAAAAGCAGGAATGTTTTCGTTCATAGATCCCAGGCCATATGTTACCCATGAGCCGATAGCCGGATCTCCGCCAAAGCGATTGCCGGTATTCATGTGGTACTGTGCTGTGGGGTGATTCACCGATTCAGCCTGACAACCTCTATAGAAACAAATATCATCCGCAACTTTTGGAAGGTATTGAAAGTACTCGCACATATCGGCCCCGGACTGACCCACTTTTCTAGAGCTGAATGGACTCCTGACGATGTATCGGTCACCGCTGGACATGGCGGAGAAATTTTCACCTTCCCGTTGAAATTGTTTTAAATGAAATTGCTCCAGAGTGGGTTTTGGATCAAAAGTATCAATGTGACTAGGGCCCCCTTCCATCATCAGAAAAATGCATGCCTTAGCTTTCGGAATCATCATTGCTGGCTTAGCGGCTAATGGGTTAGCATTAACATTTGTAATCTTCTCAATGATTTTAGCACCTTGTTCATTGGGCCTGCAGCCCATTAAACTGCTCAAGGCCAGCGAACCTACTCCAGTGCCTATGCCATAGATGAATTCTCTTCTGGTATGTTTTCCTGAATCAGTAGACATAAATGAATTCATTTGAGTTGAACAGTACAATGCAAAAATCGGCCAGGGCTCGTGTTTCAGGTGCTACCTCCCATGTTTTCAGATCCGCCTGATAATTTTTGTAAACATCCAATTCTTCAACAAAGTGGAAGATCTCTCCAGTCATTTCCTCGAACATCTCTCGTTCTACACTGATGGGCAGCTCTTCTATGGGAAATGTATTTTCCCGGTGGTAGGCCACCATTTTCTCCCAATATGTCCTGGCCTTTGCGATTTCGGCCTCATTGGTCGGCCTATTCAATGTTTGACTTATGGCCGCCGACAACTGATTATTTAAGTCTGGATAGGTAGACCTAAGCCTATTTGCCAGTGCTATCGCCCGATCTCTCACACTACGATCATTAAACAACATAAATACCTGTGGGGTAACGCTGGAAGCAGTTCTACGTTCACAAGACAGGTCAGACATTGGCTGATTAAATACTTCCATCATAGGATCTACCAGGCCCCTAAGTTTTAATGCGTAGATCGAGCGCCTGTTTCTAGATTCCGGAGTCGGAGAGGGCTGATAAGCCGGTGCTATGGACCCCATGATATGTCGAGGCTGTAACGCTTGTTCGGGATGCATTTCAGGTCTGACCGGATACCCACCAACAGTAGGATTTAACTCTCCAGAAGCAAACAACATGGCATCTCGTATTTCCTCCGCTTCTAATCTCCTGGGTTCAAACTTTGACAGGTATTTGTTGTTGGGATCTGTTAAGGACAATCGCTGCTGGTTTGGATGGCTGCTGCTTCTCTGATATACATCCGAATTCATAATAAGACGGTGAAGGGCTTTTAAAGACCACTCATTCTCCATAAAATTCATAGCCAACCAGTCCAGGAGCTCGGGATGAGTAGGTTGCTTACCTGTGACCCCGAAATTATTGGTGTTTTCTGCTATTCCCTTTCCAAAATGATATTGCCACACCCTATTGACAATTGACCGGGAGGTTAAAGGGTTTTCAGGGTTTACCACCCAACGGGCAAAATCCAGTCGCCTGAGATCTCTGTTATGCGAAATCTCTGCATCAAGGGTAAATTGAGGCTGCTGACTCTTTAGACTATCCTGCAGGGAGGGCAACGCGCTTAATATACCCGGGGATACTTTATCAGACGGTGCATAGACTGACCCACCGGTTAAAACAAAGGAATCATCGAGATCGCCTTCGGTGTTTTCCGGCATTCTAAGTATCCGGTTACTATTCAATACCCGGCGGGGTCCGTTATAAACAGAGAAGGCAAGGCCCTCATAGCCATCCATTTCCTTACTGTAACGCTGTACCCGCTTTTGAAGAAGTTTCCTATAGCCCAGTTCCTGGTTAGTCAGGCCGTAGTATACCGGTGGTTTTTGATTTTCGGGCATTGAGCGACGTTCTTTTTTGGGAACATATTTCATGCCTCGATCTTCCATCCATTTTCTGGCAAAGTATTCCTCTTTTTGACGAACCCTGTGCTGTTCTTTCTTCGCTTTGTCAAGCAGGTCTAGCACTCTCTTCTTTTCTTCAGGAAGCATACCGGTGTTTTCGGCTTCAAGATATGGCGCAGGCCTTTCGGCAAACTGAGTGGTTGCAAATATTGCCTGTATTTGATAATAATCCTTGGTGGGAATTGGATCAAATTTGTGGTCGTGGCAACGTGCACAGCGCAATGGTTGTGATAGAAAGGTTTCTCCTACTGCATTGGTCACATCGTCCAGGTAGTATTGACGAGTTTCTGCCTCTACACTCATAAAAGTGTGTTCCCAAGGTCCCATTCTCAAGAACCCCGAAGCAATTAAATTCTCTGAATTTTCCGGATCCAATTCATCTCCAGCAATTTGTTCCACAACGAATTGATTGTAGGGTTTATCGTCATTAAGTGATCGAACCACGTAGTCCCGATATCGCCAGGCGTTTGGGCGCTTATAATCATTAGAAAACCCATCGCTGTCAGCATACCTTACTACATCTAACCAATGCCTGCCCCATTGCTCGCCATAATGAGGGCTTTCAAGCAGACGATCCACTAATTTAACATAAGCGTCAGGCGAATTATCCTCTAAGAAAGCTTTAATTTCCAAAGGGTCGGGAGGGAGCCCTAAAAGGTCATAGGTGGCACGTCTTATGAGGGTAAGTTTATCGGCTTTTGGTGCCCCTTCCAATTGGTATTCCTGGAGTTTTCGATAAATAAACGCATCAATTGGGTTGAGGCTGCTATCATTGTCTACTGATTCCCACGGAACAGCATGGTCACGTAAAGGATAAAAAGCCCATATTTCCGTGGGGTTGTATTTCCTATTAGCCCACGACTCAGTAAGCGCGTCACTGGTTGTCACTGCTACTTTTCCGTAATAATTCCAGCCACCTGCAGCAATTAAATTTTGTCTTCGCTTTTCGCCGGGCCAGAGAGCGCCGGCTTCTATCCAGGCAAACAAGTCATTGAGCTCACCTTGAGACAACTTGTCATTGTCTTTAGGGGGCATGGCAAAGTCTTCATCTTCTCTGCTAGCAGCAAAATATATGGGACTTGCTTCAGCATTGCCGGGAAGCAAAGCAGGCTCACCGGATTCGCCACCTTTTAACATTCCTTTCAAAGTGCGCATGTCAAAATCTCCTTCGATTTCCTTTTGATCTTCTCCATGACAGGCAAAGCATTTGGATTCAAGCAAGGGGTAAATCTGGAATGTGAATAGTTTTTCCGCGTCCAGGTCCTGGGTTACTCCCGGACCATTATTTTGATTGCAGGAAACCAACGCGCAAGCGAGTATAAGGGCAACAATCAAATCACGGAGATAGCACATTTTTATGAGAGAAATAGCCATCTTATTTTCATATATATGGTTTTATATTTATTCATTTAATTGAATAGTCACTTTCATATCATTATTCCTATTTGATTTCGTAATGTAGGTTTTTTTACTAAAAAACCTCAATGTCCGTAGTATTGAATATCTCCAGGGTAATACGTCGGGAAAGTAATAAAAACTTATTCTTCATATATTAAATCTCTCATATTATACTGTTTTCACTTTTTTTCATTATCAAGATAATTTATATTGTATTATGACCATTCAACGAATTTCAAGAGCGATCGCAGTCAGTTTGGTAGGGATATGTATCACCGGCTTTACTTGTGGCATGCCCATGAGTGCCAAACAACCCATTCCAATCATTTTTGACACAGATATTGGAACGGATGTGGATGACGCGGGAACATTGGCGATCCTCCATGTCTTGGCTGACCGGGGTGAGGCTAAAATACTGGCCACAATTAGCGCCAATCAAAATCGTTGGGCTGCACCGGCCATCGACGTGATCAATACTTACTATGGCCGAGGCGACATTCCCATCGGCTCCTCCAAGACGGGCCCCAATGACGAATATTGGTACAGGGATTTTGTGCCCAAATTTCCCCATGATCTAACCAACGGTGACGATGCCCCAGCTGCCATTTCCCTATATCGCAAGATCCTTGCTGAACAACCCGACCACAACGTTACCATCGTTGTGGTGGGTTGGCTCACTAACATGGCCGGCCTGCTTAATAGCTCTCCGGACGACTATAGTCCGCTGAGCGGCCTGCAACTCATTGCTGCCAAAGTGAAGCAGTTGGTGATAATGGGTGGCACATGGCCCAACATCAAGAATGAGGAAGATTACAACTTCCATATGGACAGTTTGGCAGCCCACAAAGTAGTACGCGATTGGCCCGGCAAGATCATGTTCACCGGTCTTGGAAAAAATGTCATGACCGGTGCCCGATTGATAGCTCACCGGACTAATGATAACCCGGTACGGGCGTTCTATAGCAAGTTTTTTGAGGCAAATAAAGTATCCGCAAGACCGAGTTGGGATCAGATCGCCGTTCTCTATGCTATCCGAGAGCTGTCTGACTACTTCACGGCTGTTAATGATGGCCAATGTGTAAGCCAAAAGGACGGAAGCAACAAATGGGTGCCGGGCTCCGCAAAGAATCATGGCTATCTTGTTTACAAAATGCCGGAAGAAGAACTGGCCACCGTGATCGAGGACTTGATGTTGATGCCACCTGCCAGGTAAGGTGCCGGAGATCTCAAATCTCAGATAATATTACATTTCAGATCATCATTTGTTGTTAAATTGACACTTTATGAAATTTTATGTAACTAAAGCCAAGTGATATTGGTTATAGCAGCTAATAATCAAATCACGGGGACAGCACTTATTTTATGAGAACAATCGCCATTATTGGCAATGGTATTTCGGGTATCACAGCTGCCAGGCATTTACGAAAACTGGGTGATGACGAGATAGTGGTAATCAGCGGCGAAACCGATCATTTTTTTTCCCGCACTGCGCTTATGTATATCTACATGGGTCATATGAATTATGAGCATACTAAACCGTATGAAGACTGGTTTTGGACCAAGAACAACATCCAATTGCGCCGTGCCTGGGTTCAGGAGTTAAAGCCAGAAGAAAAACAACTCCTGCTATCCACCGGAGCAGCATCTTTCCTATGACCAGCTGATTATCGCCACCGGTCCAAATCCAATAAGTTCGGTTGGCCAGGACAGGATTTACCGGGCGTTCAGGGTCTCTATAGTTACCAGGATCTTGAGCTAATGGAAGAAAACACCCGGAATATTCATAAAGCCGTAATAGTTGGTGGAGGGTTAATTGGGGTGGAGATGGCAGAGATGCTTCGTACCAGAAATATTGCGGTAGATCTCCTTATCAGGGAAAAAGAGTTCTGGGAGGTGGTTTTACCAAAAGAAGAGGCCTCTTTAATAGGCCGCCATTTAATCGAGCACCATGTCGATCTGCGCAAAGAAACAGAATTGAAAGAAATTATTGCAGGCGATAATGGCCGGGTAAAAGCAGTGATTACCACATCCGGAGAAACTATTGAGTGCCAATATGTAGGGCTGACCGTAGGGGTCAGTCCAAATATCGAATTCCTCAAAGGCTCCGGGTTGGAGTTGGACCGGGGCGTTTTGGTCGACCGGTATTTACGGACCAATTTGGCTGATGTATATGCTATCGGCGATTGTGCTCAGTTTAAGGAACCGCTACCCAATAGACGGCCCATTGAACAAGTTTGGTACACCGGAAGGATGCAGGGTGAAACGGTGGCCCGAACCATCAGCGGTAAAGACACAGCCTACAAGCCTGGGATCTGGTTCAACTCTGCGAAATTCTTCGACATAGAATATCAAACCTATGGACACGTTTGGAGTACACTTCGAGAAAATGAGCAGCAGTTTTACTGGGAACATCCTGATGGCAAAAAGTGTATAAAATTCGTATACCATAAGGAGAACCATCAACTATTGGGTGTGAATACCTTTGGGATCAGGTTGAGGCATCAAGTGCTGGACCGGTGGCTGCAAGATAAACGCGACATATTTTATGTATTGAAAAATTTGCCACAAGCAAACTTTGACCCTGAATTTTACAAAAGACATGAACAGGAAATAATATCATATTTTAACCAGCAACATCCATCTAACCCAATAAAACTAAAATCGGGAATTTTCTCCAGCCTGTTCAGCTAATATTATGAGACATATTCAAACCACCGGATTAATACTGTTCATTCTGGGATTCGCTATTTTTATCAGTTCATTCTTTCTCAGTAATTTTCGAATAGCCAATGAGCAACTGGCTGAGGTTCTTACTGCCAGTGAAAGAGAATCTCTGGAGCCCCATATACAGCATTTGGTCAACCAAGAGTACGGATCAAATTTTACCTTCATACATGACCTGAATCAAGTTTTTACTGATGCCAATGACTATGCAAGCAAAACCTACGGGGTGTCAAGCTCGGATTTGGAAGCAATTGCAGTGGCATCCGGAGAATCCTACCCCATGCGTTTTTCCCTGGACGTTATTGACCAAGTCTTTACCTCCGATGATGAAGTCGATGCTTTTAAAAAGAAGGCTTTTTTGGACTATGGAGGCTGGCTGGATCAGCGTGAGTACAAGAATAAAGAAGCATTGCTTAGGGATTTAGGCAGTGTGGCAGAGAATTTTAACAAATATAGTCTCATTGGTCAAAAGGGATTCGATAAATACCTGGTTAAAAACCTAAAATATGAACTGGCAAAGAACTCAAGTACCGGGCCTGTAAAAGACCATCCCTGGTTATTTATGATGCTTACTTATGGACTCTGTATTCTGGGGGCCATCATGTACTTACTACCAAAGGTAAAAATCGATGGGCCTCCCGGGATCAGAAACAATAGTATTCATTTCTCCCCGATGAAGCACAGAGGTTGGCTTGGAATCATCACCGGCACCTTTCTGATTGTCTTTTACATTACCCTTTACTATTTCCCAGAGTATATGACCAACTGGATAATCATGGTTGATCCCGTCAGTATCCTTTTAAAAGGCAGTCCTGCTGGCAGGTTCTTCCTATATGGGTTCCTTTACACTTTGAGCATTTTAGTGATGGGGACAAGAATGTTAATTAACTATAGGCATAGTAACTATCAGATCGCGCGCACAATTTCAGTGATGTTTTTCCAAACGGCTTTTGCTTTCTTGATACCAGAGATCTTACTGAGGTTAAATAAACCATATTTTGATTTTAAGAATATCTGGCCGCTGGATTATGATTTCTTTTTTGACAATGAACTGGCCAAATTAATCGACAGTGGGTCTCTGGGGATATTTATGCTGGGATGGGGTATTGCCCTGATTGTACTGGGGGTACCTATTCTGGTCTACTTTTTCGGGAAACGTTGGTATTGTTCATGGGTCTGCGGATGTGGCGGACTTGCAGAAACATTAGGAGATCCTTATCGACAGCTATCTGATAAGTCATTGAAGGCATGGAGAATTGAACGATGGATGATTCATGCGGTGTTGGTATTTGCAGTGGTTATGACCGGAGGTGTACTCTACACCTACTGGACGGGTAGTTCCCAGATCTTGGGACTTAACACCTATACCATACGAGAAGCCTACGGTGCCTGGATAGGCGCCGGCTTTGCGGGTGTGGTAGGTACCGGTTTTTATCCTTTGATGGGCAATCGAGTTTGGTGCAGGTTCGGCTGTCCTTTAGCCGCCTATTTAGGGATAGTTCAACGCTTTAAATCCCGCTTTCGAATCACCACCAATGGCGGCCAATGTATATCCTGTGGTAATTGTTCCACCTATTGTGAAATGGGTATTGATGTGAGATGGTATGCACAACGTGGACAAAACATAATACGTTCATCCTGTGTGGGATGTGGTATCTGCTCTGCGGTATGTCCGCGGGGAGTGTTAAATTTGGAAAATACTTCAGAAAAGAGTCGATTTAACGAACCTGTACTTATTGGAAATGACAGTTTTGAAGTTCGGGAATGAATTTCGTACAGACTTTGTTTGTCATATTAAGGACATTTATACTTGACATTATTTTTAGTTTACAGGGATTCGTAATCTTTATTTGGGAACAATTGATATCAAAGTAATTATTCCTGCATTCAATGAGGAAAATGCTGTGGGGAAGGTAATCAGGGACATACCAAAGGACCAGGTTTCAGAGGTAATAGTAGTCAACAATGCCTCTACTGACCAAACAGAAACTGCTGCAAAAGCACTTGGCGCCACAGTTTTGAACGAACCTCAAAAAGGCTACGGAAATGCTTGTTTAAAAGGAATAAACTACCTGGCCAATCATGAAACTAAACCTGATGTGGTAGTGTTCTTAGATGCTGACTATTCCGATCATCCCGAGGAGCTCCCCAAATTGGTGGAACCAATAATGGCGGGGACTCATGATATGGTAATCGGAAGCCGGGCTTTAGGTGAACGACAGAGCGGATCCATGACTGTCCCACAAGTTTTCGGGAACTGGCTGGCCACTACCTTGCTAAAGTTATTGTATGGAGCTAATTTTACAGATCTGGGACCTTTTAGGGCCATCAGATACCACAGCCTGATGGAGTTAAATATGCAGGATAAAACTTATGGCTGGACTGTCGAAATGCAACTAAAAGCCATTAAAAATCATTTAAGATATACGGAGGTCCCTGTTAAATACAGGGTAAGGACAGGAAAATCAAAAATTTCAGGAACAATTAAAGGAACGATCATGGCAGGTTATAAGATCCTGTGGACGATATTTAAGAATTTATAATGGTATATATTGTTGCATTTTTATACACAGCTGCTTTGCTGTACATCTTTCTCTTCAGTTTGAGCCAGTTAAATCTCACCTGGCACTATCGAAAAAAGAAGAACAAATCATCGGAGCATCCGCAGTTGGATTTATTGGACGCTCCAATAGTGACGGTACAACTTCCCATTTTCAATGAGCTTTATGTAGTGGAAAGATTGATCGATGCCGTAACCAAATTTAATTGGCCTCTTGAAAAATTAGAAATTCAGGTGCTGGATGATTCAACTGATAGAACAACGGAGATAATCTCCGAAAAAGTAAAAGCATTGAGGACAAAGGGACTGGACATTTCGCATATAAGACGTGAAAATAGATCCGGGTTCAAAGCGGGGGCCTTACAGTATGGACTAAAATTAGCTAAAGGAGAATTTTTGGCAATTTTTGATGCCGACTTTTTACCAAAACCTGATTTCTTGTTAAAAACCCTGCCTTATTTCAAAGATTCGAAAATAGGGATGGTCCAAACCCGATGGGGGCACGTAAATAAGGACTATTCCATGCTTACCAGGCTCCAGGCATTTGGGCTGGACGCTCACTTTTCAATTGAACAACAAGGAAGAAGTAATGCCGGCAGCCTTATTAATTTTAACGGAACCGCCGGTGTCTGGCGCAAAGCTTGCATACTGCAATCCGGAGGATGGTCCGCTGATACCTTAACCGAAGACCTGGACCTAAGTTATAGGGCTCAATTGAAAGGGTGGAATTTCAAGTACCTGGAGGACGTAGTGGCCCCTGCCGAGTTACCGGTACTCATGCCAGCTGTCAAGTCACAACAGTTTAGATGGAACAAGGGCGCTGCCGAAACTGCCAGGAAGAATCTTAGCAATATTTTCCGGTCCGGCTGGAGTTTTACTAAAAAGTCCCATGCATTCTTTCATCTGTTCAACAGTTCTGTATTTGTGTGCCTGCTAACTGCCGCTTTACTTAGTATTCCGATGCTCTTTATAAAAAACCAATACCCTGAGTTTAATAAAGTTTTTAATCTGGGAAGTATTTTTTTATTGGGGTTTTTCTCAATCACTTACTTTTACTGGGTGGCCAACAAACAGGTTACGCCAGATAAACCAAGGCAATATTTTTTCAAGATTTACCCCTCATTTCTAACGGTTTCAATGGGGCTTTCCCTGCACAATACCATAGCGGTATTGGAGGGTTTTTTAGGATTCAAATCACCCTTTGTTCGGACGCCAAAGTTTGACATCAAGCATTCTAAAGATCGCTTGAGGAAGAATATCTACATTAATAATCAGATCTCTATCAGTACCTGGCTGGAAGGATTATTGAGTCTCTATTTTGCCTTTGGTATAATCGCAGGCATATATCTGGGCGATCTGGGTTTATTGATTTTCCACGTCATGCTTTGTCTGGGTTTTGCCACTGTTTTCTATCAATCGGTGAAAACGGTAAAATATGCTACCTAAGGGCGAGCAAAAACAACAATTATATTGGTTGATTGGCGTTTTTCTACTGTCCCTGTTTAGTTATCACGTTTTATTCTATCAGACAGCCCGCCAGGATTTCTTCCCGGTTCTTTTTCTTTTTACAGTTTTGTCTTCTGTTTATCTGTTGGTAATACGGTTTGGGAATGAAAAAATACTGTTTTGGGCTATAGGTGCAGCGGTGTTGCTAAGGTTATCACTGTTGTTGGCTGTCCCCGAACTTAGTGATGACTTCTACCGGTTTATCTGGGATGGCCGACTGCTAAGTCAAGGTATTAGCCCATTTACAGATATCCCTTCAAAACTAATGGAAGACCCTGAGTTCAGCGAGCTACTTATCAACCAGCAACTTTACCAGGGAATGAACTCCCGAGACTATTTTACAATTTACCCTCCCATTGCACAATGGATATTTGTAATTGCTGCCAGGCTGTTTCCAGAAAGTATCATTGGCAATCTGATAGTAATGCGATTGATTATCATCTTATCGGAGTTGGGTTCCATATTACTAATCATGCGCTTGTTAAAAGGGTATGGATTGTCTACAGACAAAGTCCTTATTTATGCATGGAATCCCTTGGTAATTATTGAGCTCACCGGTAATCTTCATTTCGAGGCAATAATGGTCTTTTTCATTTTATTGGCCCTTTACTATTTCCAAAAAAGCCAATGGAGGTGGTCAGCTATGGCGTTGGCAGCCAGCATTGCTACAAAGTTGGTTCCCCTGATTTTCCTTCCATTGTTGGTCTTCCGGATGCCCTGGAAAAAAACAATCGGCTATTGGGCTTTGTGTACAGTAATGGTTGTGGCATTCTTTCTTACAATTTGGAGCCCTGAACTAACTGAAAACATGAGCTCAAGCCTGTCGCTGTACTTTCAGAAGTTTGAATTCAATGCCAGCATTTATTACCTGGTTAGAGAGATCGGATTTGCCATAAAAGGTTACAACATTATTCATGAGGCAGGGAAATACCTCGCTTTAACCACTTTATTAATTATCCTGGTGTTTTCCTGGTATTCGCACCAATCTATGCGATGGCCAAAAGCCATGCTTTGGGCATTAACGGTTTATCTGTTAATGTCTACCACGGTTCACCCCTGGTATATCACTCCCTTGGTGGCACTAGCGGTGTTTACAGACTATAGGTTCCCAATTGCCTGGTCTATGTTGGTTATAGTAAGTTATGCTGGATACACCGAAACCGGGTATACGGAAAATATTAATCTGGTTATTACTGAATACGTATTATTGGCAATCACCTTGATTTGGGATTTACTAAGCGAGCGCAATCAGTTGAACAAAAATGATGTAAATTTGGTTAGTATTTGATGAAACTCCGTTCACTACTCTATTTAATAGGCAGCTTTTTCTTTTTCCCAGCCTGTGGACAACAGAGTTTGGAAAAAAAACTTGAAAGCCTGTACCAAAACACCGTTCCTTTGGTCCAACCAGAGGAGCTTGAAAACTGGCAGTTATCAGGAAAACAACTAGTACTATTAGACATCCGAAGTCCTGAAGAATACCAAGTCAGTCATTTGAATGGAGCTGAACTGATAGATTATGAAACGTTCGATCCCGGGAGCATCTCCCACATCTCCAAGTCATCTACCGTGGTGGTTTATTGCAGCGTAGGCTACCGAAGTGAACGGGTTGGAGAAAAAATGAACGAGCTGGGTTTTCAAGAAGTATACAATCTTTACGGAGGGATATTTCAGTGGAAAAATCAGGGACACCCGGTAGTGAATGATGAAAATCAACCGACTGACTCTGTCCATGCCTATAATAGGAATTGGGGTAAGTACCTGAACAAAGGGATCAAGGTATATGACTGATCTTCTTTTGATAATTTTCGTTAAAAAGCCAGTCCTTGGTAGGGTAAAGACTCGATT